>ERZ1106950.2-NODE-2-length-306767-cov-12.887442_pt1 | contig 306767 bp, 203 predicted proteins | sample MGYA00403675_ERZ1106950 | MGnify/ENA primary metagenome ERZ1106950 (study PRJEB35170, sample SAMEA104062410) | human gut metagenome | biome: human gut; feature: human-associated habitat; material: faeces | place: Denmark | collected 2012-06-13 ... | reverse complement strand
TCTTTAGCCTGAAAACTATCAATTGATAGTTTTCAGGTCATTTTTGATAGTTTTCGGGCGTTATTTTTTCGCATTGCAAACCTTGATCCAGCATTTTCTGCCAAATTATTGCAATTAATAGAAAAGAACAATTAATTTTGCACAATCATTTTATCTATAACGAATGACTGACGACTCTTTGTTTTTAATAGATATCGATAAGATACTTCGGGCAAAAGCTCCGAAGCGGTATAAATATATCCCTAAATTTCTGATTTCTTATTTGAAGAAAATCGTGCATCAAGAGGAGATCAATGTCTTTCTTCAAGAGTCAAAAGACAAGTTAGGTGTTGACTTTTTAGAAGCTTCGCTTGATTTTCTGGATGCCAAGGTAGAAGTAAGGGGAGAAGAAAACTTACCTAAAGAGGGATTATATACGTTTGTATCGAATCATCCACTGGGCGGACAGGACGGAGTGGCTTTGGGCTATGTTCTCGGTAAATTCTACAATGGAAAGGTGAAATATCTGGTCAATGATTTATTAATGAATCTCAGAGGACTGGCACCGCTTTGTATTCCTATCAATAAGACCGGGAAACAGGCAAAAGATTTTCCGAAGATGGTGGAAGCGGGATTTAAATCGGATGACCAGTTGATTATGTTTCCTGCAGGACTTTGTTCGCGGCGTCGGAACGGAGTGATTCGTGACTTGGAGTGGAAAAAGACATTTATAGTAAAGAGTGTGCAGGCTCAGCGTGATGTGGTACCTGTACATTTCGGAGGACGGAACTCCGATTTCTTTTATAATCTGGCCAATATATGCAAGGCATTGGGTATTAAATTTAACATTGCCATGCTTTATCTGGCGGATGAAATGTTTAAAAACCGTCATAAGACATTTACAGTCACTTTTGGAAAACCGATTCCTTGGCAGACATTTGATAAATCGAAAACACCGGCGCAATGGGCGGAATACGTGAAGGACATCGTATATAAACTGTAAGAAGAGAAAAAGAACAATTACACTAACGAGGAATATGGAAGAGATTATTAAACCGATAAGCAAAGAGCTACTAAAAGCGGAATTGACAGAGGATAAACGGTTGCGCATGACCAATAAAAGTAATAATCAGATTTATATTATTACTGCTCAGAATGCTCCGAATGTAATGAAAGAAATCGGCCGTTTGCGTGAAATAGCTTTTCGTGCTGCCGGAGGTGGTACAGGCCTTTCCATGGATATTGATGAATACGATACAATGGAGAATCCTTATAAGCAACTCATTGTATGGAATCCTGAAGCGGAAGAAATATTGGGAGGATATCGTTATCTGTTAGGCACGGATGTACGGTTTGATGAAAAGGGAGCGCCGATACTGGCAACATCCCATATGTTCAATTTCTCGGAAAAGTTCCTTAAAGAATATTTGCCTACTACCATCGAACTGGGACGTTCGTTCGTTACGCTGGAATATCAGTCTACCCGTGCCGGAAGCAAAGGCTTGTTTGCTTTGGATAATTTATGGGATGGTTTGGGGGCGTTGACTGTGGTAATGCCTAATGTGAAGTATTTCTTTGGGAAAGTGACGATGTATCCGAGTTACCACCGCCAAGGACGCGATATGATTCTTTATTTCCTGAAGAAGCATTTCGGTGATAAGGACAAGCTGATTACTCCGATGCAGCCGTTGGTTATGGAGACGGAGGAAAAGGAACTCGCAGGGATCTTTAGTAAAGACTCGTTTAAGGATGATTATAAAATATTGAATTGTGAAATCCGCAAGTTGGGTTATAATATCCCGCCATTAGTCAATGCATATATGAGTTTGAGCCCTACCATGCGTATGTTCGGTACCGCTATCAATTATGAATTCGGTGACGTGGAAGAAACCGGTATATTGATAGCAGTAGACGAGATCCTTGAGGATAAACGTATGCGTCACATCCAATCGTTCATTGAGAATCATCCCGATGAATGTAAATTGACCTCTGGGGTTAATAAAGTATTTACACCGCAGGAAGACTGTTGCCGTTAATTTTGCGGTAAAGGTCTAAAGCAAAGACATCGGTCATTCCCGAAATATAATCAAGTACCGCCTGTACTCTTTCATAGAGTACGGGCGATTTTATGTTGTATTGCCCGGATACGCGGTTGATGAGAAGTTGCGAGTATGCTTTGTCCGGGGAGGTGACGGCATTGATCATCAACTCCAATAATGTGCTGATAACCCGGAAACCGGCAAGTTCGATGTCGAGCACATCGCGTGACCGGTAGATTTTTGCAAACGAAATCTCCGAACAGCGTCTATAAGCCTGTGTCGGTCTTTCCGATATTTTTTTTATAAGAGGATTTTCAAATGTTCCGGACAATATTTCGGATTCGTGTTCGAGGAATACCTTAGTACACTCTTTTATCAATAATCCGATGACGGAAGAACGCAAGTAGGCAATTTGTTCGTTGTTGTCGCTGACGATATGGAAGGTCTTGCGGATATGTTCTTTTCGCTCATCACTGAAGTAGGCCAGAAGTAATTCTTTTGTCTCATCGGTGGTCAGAATCTTTAATTTGTGGGCATCCTCGATATCCATCATTTGATAACAGATATCATCTGCCGCTTCTACCAGATATACCAATGGATGTCGGACATATTTTAAAGGATGATCATTGAGCTGTATTAAGCCCAATTCTGTGGCTATGCGCCGGAATCCTTCCTCTTCACTGGTGAAAAAACCGAACTTGGATTTATTTCCTGCAAGACTCGATGAAAAGGGGTATTTTACGATTGAAGCAAGGGTAGAATAGGTCATTGCGAATCCTCCTTTCCGCCGTCCTTCGAATTGGTGTGTAAGCAATCTGAATGCGTTGGCATTTCCCTCAAAATGTGTCAAATCATCCCATTCCACCGGGGAGATTTGCTCATTCAGGAACTGCCCTTTTCCTTCGGAGAAGAAAGTAGAAATCGCTTTTTCCCCGGAATGGCCGAAGGGGGGATTGCCCAAATCGTGTGCAAGACAAGCGGCGGATACGATAGAACCTATTTCCGGCAGGAACGAATCGTACAGTTCCGGCTGGCGGGTAAGTATTGCTTTGGATACATCATTACCCAACGAACGGCCAACGCACGAAACCTCCAGACTGTGCGTTAAACGATTGTGGACAAAGATACTGCCGGGCAGAGGAAATACCTGTGTCTTATTTTGCAGACGGCGGAAAGGGGCCGAAAAAACAAGCCGGTCATAATCCCTTTGAAATTCCGAGCGGTTTTCTTGTCTGTCTTCATGGAATTCTTCCATTCCGAAACGTTTTGCTGAGATCAGTTTCCTCCAATCCATCTTTTTATTTACTATTTGACGGTTTACAATTTACTATTTGGCGATGTCTTGTTCTGTTTTCGCACATTATTTAACTGCAAATGTACGGAAATTCGATACAAATTATGTATTTTCGCCCGTTAAATAGTAAACATGCTGAATATGAACGTGAAAGTTATCAATAAATCGAAGCACCCGCTTCCGGCTTATGCCACCGGATTCTCTGCTGGAATGGATATTAGAGCAAATCTGTCGGAACCGCTTACACTGGCTTCCATGCAACGTTGTCTTGTGCCGACCGGCTTGTACATTGCGCTTCCTGAAGGCTTTGAGGCACAGATACGTCCCCGTAGCGGTTTGGCTTTAAAGAAAGGTATTACTGTCTTGAATTCTCCGGGTACTATAGATGCGGATTATCGCGGAGAAGTTTGCATCATTTTAGTAAATCTTTCCACTGAGACGTTTGTTATTGAAGATGGCGAACGGATTGCACAAATGGTGATTGCCCGTCACGAGCAGGCTGTATGGCAGGAAGTGGATGTCTTGAATGAGACAGAACGTGGTGCCGGTGGTTTCGGGCATACAGGTAGAGAGTAGTGTATAGTAGTCAAGTAGTTAAGTAGTCAAGTAGCAAGTAGTCAATACTATCCGCTACTTGCTACTTGACTACTTAACTACTTGACTACTTGTTTACCTACTTGCCTACTCCTAAATTATTAAATAACAAATTACGAAAAACGAATGAAAATAAGATTGTTACTCCTTTTGACGTTGGTAGGGATGTTGATCTCTTGTGGCTCTTCGCGCAGGATTGGAAAGGCGGATGTTGCCGGAACCCGGCAGCGGATAACGCTTTCACCTGAGCAACAACGCAAATACGACTATTTCTTCCTTGAAGCCACCCGGTTGAAAGTAAAAAAGGAGTATGATGCTGCGTTTGATTTACTGAAACATTGCTTGACTATCGATCCTTATGCCGCTTCGGCACTTTATGAGATTTCTCAATATTATATGTTTCTTAAGCAAGTGCCGCAGGGGCAGGCTGCTTTGGAAGCGGCAGTAGAGAACGCACCTGATAATTATTGGTACAATCAGGCACTTGCCAGCCTTTATCAGCAACAGGATGAGAAAGAGAAGGCAATAAATATACTTGAAGCAATGGCAGTCCGTTTTCCTGCGAAGAAAGATGCCTTGTTTGCTCTGATCGATTTATACAACCAGAAGCAAGATTATGGAAAAGTGATCGAAACACTGGATCGTCTGGAAGAGAAGCTCGGAAAAAACGAGCAGCTTACGATGGAGAAGTTTCGTATTTATTTGCAAATGAAGGATGATAAGAGCGCTTTCCGTGAAATAGAAGGGTTGGTGAAAGAATACCCAATGGATATGCGTTATCAGGTGATTTTGGGTGATGTATATATGCAAAATGGTAAACAGCAAGAAGCCTATGATATTTATCAAAAAGTGCTTGCTTCCGAGCCGGATAACGTTATGGCCCGTTTTTCTCTTGCATCTTATTATGAGCAGACGGGGCAAAAGGATTTGTACAGGCAACAAATCGATTCGCTACTGCTGAATAAGAAAGTGCCGGCAGATACAAAACTGAATGTGATGCGTCAGATCATTGCGCAGAATGAACAGGCAGAAGCGGACAGTACGGATGTAATTTCGCTTTTCGACCGGATTCTTCAGCAGGATACGGAAGATGATCAGATTCCGATGTTATATTCTCAATATCTTTGGGCTAAAAATTTGAAGGAAGCTTCCGTACCGGTGTTGGAACGGGTTGTTCAGATCGATCCCACTAATAAGGCTGCCCGTTTGATGCTTTTGGAGATAGCCGTACAAAAGAGTGATTTTGACCAGGTGATAAAAATCTGCGAACCGGGTATCGAAGCAACTCCCGATGCGCTTGAGTTCTATTTTTATCTGGCTATTGCCTATAACCAAGCGGAGCGTCATGATGAGGCGCTTGCCATCTGCCGGAAAGCTTTGGAGAATGCTACACCGGACAGTAAAAAAGAGGTCTTGTCTGATTTCTATTCTATCATGGGTGATATTTATCATACCAAAAAGCAGATGGCAGATGCATACAATGCATACGATTCCGCGTTGGTTTACAATCCGTCCAATATAGGTGCTTTGAATAATTATGCTTACTATCTGTCGGTAGAACGGCGTGATCTTGACAAGGCCGAGGAAATGAGTTATAAGACGGTAAAAGCCGAACCTGATAATGCTACTTTTCTTGATACGTATGCCTGGATACTGTTTGAAAAGGGGAATTATGCCGAGGCGCGTATCTACATTGATAATGCGATGAAAAGCGATCAGGAAAAAAGTGATGTCATCGTAGAGCATTGTGGTGATATTTATTATATGACCGGTGATGTGGATGGGGCTTTGAAATATTGGCAGCAAGCTCTGGATATGGGTAGCCAGTCGAAAACGTTGAAAGAAAAGATAAAGAAGAAGAAATATATTGCGGAATGAGGAAGATTCTATATTTGTTGCTGCTAATGGTTGGGTTGGCCGGTTGCCGCAGTTCAAAGCAGGCTGCTGGCATAGCTGTTCCCGAAACAGCACACTATTTGTCGTCAAGGCTTCAACTGACTATACCTTCCGGAGCAAATGGGAGTATAACTACCGGAGGGACGATGAAAATGAAGGGAGGCGAGCGTGTGCAACTCTCCATTCTTATGCCTATTTTACGTACAGAGATAGCCCGCTTGGAGATAACTCCCGATGAAATTCTGCTTGTCGATCGAATGAATAAGCGTTATGTTCGTGCTTCGCGTAGCGAATTGAATGATATTCTACCCAAAGAGGCCCGATTTTCCAAATTGGAGAAGCTGCTTTTGGATGCTTCATTGCCTGAAGGGAAATCAGAATTGAGTGGTAAAGAATTAGGAATACCTTCCTTGGAAAAAGCGAAAGTACGGTTGTACGATTTTTCATCCAAAGAGTTTGTAATGACTCCTACGGAGATTTCCGACAGATATACTCAAGTGCCGCTTACGGAATTGTTAAATATGCTGACTAAGTTATGATAAAACGCATCTTTGTATTATTGGCATGTATCTTTTGGGGGGCTGTTTCGCTTTCTGCCCAAAGCAGTAAGTTGATCAAAGAGCTGGAAAGCAAACGTGGCGAATTGCAGAAGCAAATTGCCGATACGGAGTCATTGTTGAAAAATACAAAGAAAGACGTAGGCAGTCAGTTAAACAGTCTTGCTTTGCTGACCGGGCAGATTGAAGAACGTAAACGCTACATTCTTGCCATCAACAATGATGTGGAAGCCCTTGAACGAGAATTGAATGCATTGGAGCGTCAGCTTCGTACGTTGCAGCGTGATTTGCAGGATAAGAAAAAGAAATATGAATCGTCTGTGCAATACCTGTACCGGAATAAGTCGGTTGAAGAAAAACTGATGTTTATTTTTTCGGCCAAAAGTTTGGGACAGACTTATCGCCGGCTTCGTTATGTACGTGAATATGCCACTTATCAACGGCTTCAGGGAGAAGAAATATTGAAGAAGCAAGAGCAGATTAAAAAGAAAAGGGCCGAGTTGCAACAGGTCAAGAAGGCTAAAGAGAATCTGTTGAAGGACCGCGAACTGGAGAAACAGAAACTCGAAAGCCAAGAGAAAGAGAAACGTGCATTGGTTACCAGCCTGCAAAAAAAGCAGAAGGGGCTTCAGAATGAAGTAAGCAAGAAAAGACGTGAAGCCAATCAGCTTAATGCCCGTATCGATAAGCTGATAGCCGAAGAGATAGAACGTGCCCGGAAGCGTGCTGCCGAAGAGGCTCGCCGGGAGGCTGCGGCTCGTAAGAAAGCGGAAAGCAAGGAGGGTAAATCGTCTTCCGCTTCAAGAGGAACGACGAAGAAAGCCGCTCCTTTGGAAGCTTATAGCATGAGTAAGGCCGATCGTGAGTTATCCGGTAATTTTGCCGGTAATCGTGGAAAATTGCCCATGCCTATTTCCGGCCCTTATATTATTACCAGTCATTATGGACAGTATGCTGTCGAAGGATTGCGGAATGTAAAGTTGGATAATAAAGGAATCGATATTCAAGGAAAGCCGGGAGCGCAGGCAAGGGCTATATTTGACGGTAAGGTGGCTGCCGTTTTCCAACTGAATGGACTATTTAATGTTCTGATCCGTCACGGCAATTATATCTCAGTTTATTGTAACCTGTCTTCCGCGTCTGTTAAGTCGGGAGATACAGTGAAAACCAAGCAGGCTATCGGGCAGGTCTTTTCGGATGCTACTGATAACGGACGTACCGTGTTGCATTTCCAATTGAGAAAAGAAAAGGAAAAGTTGAATCCGGAACCTTGGCTGAATCGGTGACCGGATGTAGGGGCGTAATTAGGATGATAATGAAAATGTGCCAATTAGTAATGTAGTCAGATCTGTTTGCATACTAATTGGCACATTGATTACTGGTCTCTTGTCAATTCTTATTTGTATACTTCGAATTCGTAGATACGAGCATCTTTACCTTCGGCGTCTTGTACCGGGTTAGTTACTAAAAGGCGGATATAACGTGCCTGCGCGGGTTGGGGTAGTTGGCGCTCCACTTTATTGCGACTGTTGCCGTCAATCCGGTCCAGGGTCTTCCATTCTTCATCCGGATGATTCTTTCCTTGCAGGAAACATCCTTTTGTCACATAACTATGACTTTCTTCTCCGGCGTTGATTAGTTTCCAGCCACTGATGTGCTGCTGTTTACCTAAGTCGAAATCTACGTAATTCGGGGTCATACCGGTATCACACCATTTGGTATCCTTGTTGCCGTCAATCATGTATTCCGGCTTTTCATATGGGTTGGCATATCCCGAATATGACAGGATTTCGGCAGTCTTAAGCAGATTCTCTTTATTGGGATTATCATCAGTAGGGACACCGGTGTGGTTTCCTTTAATGGCTGTACGGAATAACCTGGATGCAGCAGTTACTTCCGGCAGGTTCTCGTTTGCCAATGTAGCAGCGAATAAGACGATCTTATCATTTTTTGGCAGGATAATGCTCGTAGCACCTTTGGGAATATGGATACCGAACTTAAACATATAGGTGAATTCATAGGGGTGGTCTTCACCGGAAGAATGTCGATGGGTACCTACATAGGCTATTTCTGCATCTTTCAGATAGCCCTTCGTATGATTGGTGTGTCCCCATTGGCCGATGAAACCTGTATACGACGGTATGACAAGTTCTGTTTTGCTTTTTCCGCAGCAGAATGTAGCGGCACAGTCGTTGTCTGATGCGGAGGCAGCCAGGAAGTATAGGCGTGTATATGTATTTCCGGATGGCAGGAGAATCGTATCTCCTTTGCAGGTCATGCCGTTAAAACTGTCTTTCTCTCCTAAATGGAAAGGTACCTGATTGATAAAAATTGAATCCGGCAGTAACTCGGCCGCATATGAATATCCTGATTCGAAATTAGCCTCTCCTCGGAATTCATTGAACGAGGCGCATTTCCGGTCATAGTTCAGCGAAAGGTTGGCATATTCTGACCGGTAATCCGGTTGCGTTGACTTCTTTAAGCGTACTTTGAATGTTTGGATAGAGTAAGGTTTAATACGGAACTGCAATTGGTTGCTATTAAAGGTTGCGTTGCCGATGTTTTTTTCGGTACCGTCGGCTTCGTTGGCGCTGAGAATATCTCCGGCAAATGACAAGGTTGCTTGTTGGATGCTTTTCCCTCCGGTTTCATATACACGTATTACGTACTCGTCCGAACTTTCCGCTTTTTTAATTGCTTTGATAATTACATTACGGTTGTTGGAAGTAACGAAAGAGAATTCTTTACCCAATGTTCCTTTATGCTTGTCGGTTTGGAAGGCCTTCAGGCGTTGGTTCATGAGTTCTGCCTTCTCTACGGTACTCATGTGATCTAATGCTCCGGAATGACCGATGAGGCTGTAAGTGAAACAGTGGTGGCCATAGTCCTGACGGTCTTGATAAGCATAATTATGGGTTGTTCCCGGTGTATGGAGCAGTGTCAGGCGCAGGGTATGGTCGTTCGGTTTGTCCCAACCATATTTGCTGTCGTTCAGGAACGACACACCATAACTGTTGTCCCGGTGAGTCAGGTCTGCCCAGTAATGTGCATACACTTCATAAGCGGTGTCGGTATTGTTGCCTCGTTTCACACTTCCGATCCCCAAATCATAGGTTGCTTCCCGGTTTTCCACGTTTAAGGGAAATTCTGCTTTTAATAAAGCATTGGTCGATTGCCAGTCTACTTCATTGTAAAAGTCGATCCGTTCGGCACGGCTGCCTTCATAAAGCCGTATATATTGCTTGAAGACCGATTCTCCATGAGTTTTCTCAATGCAGAGCGTTTTACGGAGATTGCCGTTTTCAATTTGTGATATTTTCACATTTCCGGTGATGGAAATCGGCTCCCTGTCAATGGTTTCTTTGATGATTTCCCAAGCAGGCCAAGGGTGTGATTCATTTTCAGTAAAGAGTGCCAGGCGAATTACCTTTCCCTGTTTTACCAATTCTTTGTGGTTGATCTTGTCAAGGAGCGAGCATATGTCTCCATTCTCATCCAATGTTATTTTGTAAATAGAGTTTTCGATTGTGTGATTGGCTACGTCAACCGGGTTGTTTGTACTGCCCGAAGTGCGGATATCATATACGGCATAGCCGGTGGCCGGTACGGAAGCGTCTATCAGCAGTTGTGCTTTTCCGTCAGCATAGTTCAGCAATTGTGCTGCTACCTTTTTCCCGTTCATGTCGTAAACAGTAATACCTTTCGGAGCCGATGGTAAGGTGATTTCCACTTCTGCTATATCCTGTACCGGGAATCCCAATGCATTGTATAATATCACGGGCGTTCCTTTGACGCGTGTATCCATTTGACCGGCAATGGAACGAATGGAGGAAGTGAGGACATTTGAAAACTGTTTGAGAGAAATTAACTCGTCATTCCAGGAAAATTCGTATGCTCGTGGAATACTCGTACCTGTCAGGTCATCATGGAATTGGTGATAGATGAAACGTTTCCAGGCTTCGGAAAGGGTAGAACCGGGATAACTTGCCTGGTTCAGCCATTCAGCCGTTACGGCCGCTCTTTCTGCTGCATCACCCATAAGCTCGTTTTGACGGTTGTATAGTTTCATGGCTGCCTGTGATGTGTAACATCCTGTTCCATGCACATCCATTAATAATTCTCCGTTGAATACGGGTAATTCCGGATGGTTATCATAAGGCTGGAAGTCTTTGAACAACTGGTCGCTGGTTGCGCTGATCACTTCGAGGGGGCCGTCACCTTTGATGCCTTTCTCAACGGAACGTACCGAACCGATTGTTGGCGAACCGCCTATGTCTCCGGTACCGTAATAACGATATACCATGTTGAGGGGAGTGCGTGTTGTCAGTTCAAGCAGTTGTTTGTTTTCCGACAGATCTTCATCGTCCCATCTTTTTCCGTAATCATATCCGTGGGCAAACATGATGGAAGCGCCATCTATCCCTTTCCATAACCCGATGGTAAATGGATATTTGTTTTTACCGTAGAAAGGTTTGTTGCGCCAATCCAATTTTTGTGATGAGAAGCCGATCAATCCACAATGGGCGGCAATGGTCGGTAGCGTCCAGCCGAAACCGAAGCAGTCCGGTAAAAAAATGTCGGTACTTTCAACACCGAATTCTTGCCGGTAATATTCCTGTCCGAGCATAATGTTACGGATAACTGATTCCGTAGATGGTACAAGAACATCGTTGGCATCCCAACTGGCACCACTGATGTGCCAGCGCCCTTCTCGGATGTACTTTTTCATTTCTTCGTATTGTGCCGGATAATATTCTTTCATCCAGGCATATTTCACCCCTCCTTCAAAGTTGAAGATGTAGTCGGGATATTGCTTCAGTAGAAGAAGGTTCTGACTGATGGTGTTCCATACATGGTGTTTGATGGTGGTTTGCACATCCCAGTTCCATTGAGTGTCAAGATGCGCATCTGCAACCACGTAGGCTTTAGGCTTTTTTTCCGGCTGCGTATTTTGTGCGTAGGAACCACCGCATAGCAGTAGAGCCGTTGCCATTAAGGCAATGTGTCTTTTCATTTTGGTCTGTTTTATAGTTTATATATTTCTTGGTTAATAACCTGTTTTTTATCTGTCTTTGAAAATGAGATGGAAGCAGATTTAAACAGGTCTTTGATTGGTAGGTGTTATTTTGCCGGTCTGCTTGGTATTTTCTCGAAGATGGCTTTGATGCGTTTCATGTCCAGCTTCGGGCGACGGTCGTAATAGTAGACACCGTTCTTCTCTTGCTCGACATCTGTTAATTGGGTGTAACAAAAACCGCATACATGTTTGGAAGCAATCAAGGCGTCTATCTGTCCTTCCAAGCGTTGGTAGAAAGCTTCTTCATCTTTAGGCATTCCACCGTATCCCCATGAATTGTTACGATCTGTGGCCGCCATCCAAGGGATGCCTCCGAATTCGTCCAGCATGTAAGGTTGTCCTTCATATACTGCTAAGTATTTTTTATCGCGTGAGTTACGGTAAGGTTCTTGTCCCTCTGTTATTTTTAATTCATCGATGAGCCTGTCTTTTTCTTGTGTATAGTTATGTACGCTCCAGATATCTGTCAGTACATGGTTATCACCACTGGCATCGTTGATAGGGCGGGTGGGATCGATGGCTTTTGTAATGTGATATATGTCCTGAATTAATCGTACATAAGTATCCGGACCACCTCCCCACGTTTCGTTAAAAGGCGTCCAAGTGACAAGTGAAGGATGATTGCGGTCGCGTATGACGGTTTCGCTCCATTCGCTGATAAAATTGCGTACGGCAAGTTCGTTATTGACGTCCGAACCCCAGCTGGGTGATTCGCCCCAAGTGATATAACCCAGTTTGTCGGCCCAATAGTAATATCTCTCTTCAAATATTTTTTGGTGTAGACGTGCGCCATTGAAGCCGGATTCTTTTCCCAACTCGATGTCGTGCTTCAGTGCTTCGTCCGTCGGTGCAGTCCATATTCCTTCGGGATAATAGCCTTGATCGAGTACAAGGCGCTGGTAGTAAGGTTCGTTATTCAAATAGAAGAGTCCGTTGGCTGTATGTACTTTGCGCATACCGGCATACGATTTTACTTCATCTATGAGATGTCCTTGTGTATCTTTTATGCGGTAGATGATGTCGTAAAGGTGTGGGGTTTCCGGAGTCCATAGTTTCGGTTTTTTTACAGGCAGGATGACGGTAGAACTGTTGGCACATTTTACAGATTTTCTGCCGATAGTTTTCTGTCCATCCAACAAAGTGACTTCCAGCGTACCGTCTGATTCATTGTAAAATTCCGGCTCTATGACGAACTGTTGCTGATCGATGTCCGGGCGGATCACTGCGGTTTTCAACCCGGCCGGGGCTACAGCTTCCAACCATACGGTCTGCCAGATACCTGTAACTCGGGTGTACGAACAACCACCGGAATAAAAATTATTGCATTGTTTACCTATTGTTTGCAAACCCGAACGTTGTTCGTCTTTCACGTATACGATCAGGTTGTGAGTGTTTCCGGCTTTGGCAAAGCGGGTCAGATCCATACAAAATGAAGAACTTCCTCCGATGTGTCGTCCGATGAATTGGCCATCGATAAATACTTCGGCTTGATAGTCCACAGCTCCGAAGTGCAGAAGAATTTTCTTTCCCTTCCAGTCTGTCGGGATGGAAATCTTTCTCTGATACCACATTTGATTGATAAAATCGGTATACTCTACGCCTGATAATTTACTCTCCGGACAGAAGGGTACAGTGATGTTTTTGGAAAATTTCTCCGCAGATTGTAGTTGACGGTCTTTGCCGGAGTTACCAAAGTCGAATTGAAAAGTCCAAGTTCCGTTCAAGTTTATCCATTCCGACCGTTCGAATTGAGGGCGCGGATACTCCGGGCGGGGAGTACTTTCGCTAAATCCGTTAGAGATGTTGATAAGTAGCAATAGCGCTACGGCTAATAATTTGTTCATGGTAGGATTAGTTTATATGGTTGTTGATTTATTCGTAGGTGTTTGGAAAAGCAGAAACTCTCAACCGGGCGGCGCCCATCGGTATCAATGTGATCTCTTCCCTGTCTCCTTTGGGGGCGTTGGTTTCGGGCAATTCGCTGCATAATCCGTACTTGTCGAGTGTCCAGGAAGGTATTTGCTTTCCGATGGCTTTCACCTCTAACGGCACGTTGGAAACAGTAAACGGAAAATTGTCCGATGGCCATTCCTTTCGTATGACTTTGAAGTTTTTCAAGGGAACTTTTGAGTCCAATACCAATGCATAGTTCCAGGGTGATTTTGGAAAAATCTCATAAGATGGCCATTGGGTGGCATCTGCTCCTTCCTGCCAGCGGGAATCGTATATGGCTGTGGAACGGCTGTCTTTTTGGATGTACTCCTCATTAATTTTCAGTGACAGGGTCAGTGGTCCGTAGTTTACGCTGACACTGTTTTTATTTACTTGCCAAGTACGTATGGAGAGCTTCATCGGTAAGTTCAATTCTACCTTGTCTCCATCGGTCCAGGTACGGTCAATATAAATATATTTTCCCGGTATGGGATCGATCTCTTTTTGTTTTCCGTTGATGGCCAGTTCCGGTTGGTCGCACCACGAAGGGATGCGTAAGTAGAACGGAAAGCGTACATCTTCGGTGGTGTTGACGGTGAAACTTATTTTTTCTTCAAAAGGATAGTTGGTTTGTTCATGAAGAGTAATTTCCTGTCCGTCGGCTACTTTGAGCGTTGCCTTACATGCTGCATATAATGCGATAGCGGCTCCATTGTCGGGAGTTGCCAGTATCAGATGCTCGCTGTAGTAGGGCCACCCTTGTGCATGGTTGTGTTGGCAGCAACGGCTGCTGAACGGGTTCATGGCAAGGAAAGGACCACTGTTGTCGATTCCCGGATGATGGTTTTCCGAATCGCTTACGGTGTGATTGGGGCAGGTGATATACCGCAATGCTTTGAAATCGGGCATTACAGCTGCCGGATAGGTATTGAAAGCCACTTCTTCGCAATGCTCTGCCCAAAATGGATCACCGGTCATGCAGAGCATGATTTCATCGGAAGCCATCTGTTCCACCATACCACAGGTCTCTACGCCCTGCCGTGGATCAATGTATCCCATGCGGGCATTTTCGTCGGCTCCGAACATACCTCCCGGTACTTGCCCGAAAGTCCGTCGGATAAGGTTGTGTACATTGTAGGATGCTTGCAGTAGAGTCGAATCGCCTGTAAGCATATAATAGCTTGCAGGCTCGCGAAAACATTGTGCGATGTTCACATTGTGCCAGTTGGGCAGAGTGGAAGGACGTGTCCAATCAGCCGTGTTCCGGTGGATTTTCTCTGCCAGTTTCAACAGAAAACGATCTCCGGTGCGATTGTAGAGCCAATAAACACTTAGCAGATTATCGCCTCCCCGGCTGTTTTCCCAGTAGTCTTCTAAAAATTGTTCGTCCGGTATTGTCATTTGCCATTTAAAGTAATTGGTCATCAAGTTGATCACTCTTTCGTCCTGCGAATACTCATAGTAAGATTGCAGGCACCATAGCATGATCATTTGTGCCCAAAGCTCCGGTTTACCGTTTCTGGTGTTTACCGGGCCGAAATAGCCATTGGGTTGTTGGCTCCGGAATACTCCTTCGATCCAGGTTTTGGCTTCGTTTATCATCTTTTCGTCTTTTAAGATGTAAGCCATGTTGCCATATCCTTTCAGCCAATAGGGAACTTCTTCCCAGCCATGATCGCCGCCGTTGGTGAGCCAGGCATTATTGTCTTTGGCAAGCCATGCGCTGATTTCTCCCAAATGTCCGGTCAATCCCTCTTTTTGCAGATTCAGGTACTTTTTTAACCATCCTTCCGGTTGTATGGCGCCCACGGGAAGTTTAATGAAATTCATCGGCCTTAACGGGGAACGGTTTCCCGCATAGTTAACATTGGCTTGTGTACAGTCCGGGCGTTCTCTCATTAAAACTTTTTCTTGTCGTGTTTCACCGGATGTACATGAATTCAGTGTACTTCCTAAAATCAGTGTAACGGTGAAAATTTGTGTCAGTTTTGTAACGGTATTCATGTTTTTCTTGTTAGGATTCAAATTACAAACTAAGTGAAAACAGAGACAAATGTAGAAAATAAATCATTCAATAAATTGCTCATTTGTCTATTGGGCATTTTCTGATACTTTTTTGGCAGAATAGGATACTTTTTTCTTTTATTTACAACAGATGAATGCTTTTTTATTTGCTTAAAATGGTGTTCCTTTGTGAAATCATATTTCCTTTGCGTGAACCTGTTTCTACTTTTGGGGGAAGTATTGACTGAAAAAACTTTCGGATTTTTCCAAAATAGATTGATCATTATCACGATTGGTTCATTTTTACTATTTTTTGGTTGGATTTTACCGGAACGCCGGTTGTTTTTTTCCTTTTTTTGCAAATTATAATGTACCCGTATGAAGAACACATTTTTTATAATTTATATAACGGCAAAATTGAAAACGATGAAACAACAATGGATGACACTCGTTTGGGGTGTAATGGTATTATTATTTAGTAGTTGTGGTGATACTAAAATAAAACATGATAGTAAGAATGAATTAAGGCCCCCGGCATATCCGTTGGTGACAATCGATCCGTATACGAGCGGATGGGCATTTTCCGACTGTCTTTACGATGCTCCCGTGAAACACTGGACGGGAAAAGATTTTCCTTTGATCGGTGTGGCAAAAGTCGACGGACAGGTTTATCGCTTTATGGGTGCTGAGGATGCAGAATTCACTACGCTTGCCGGAACTTCGGAGCAAAGTCTTTGGAGTGGAAAATATACTACCCGTAAGCCGGCGGATGGCTGGCAAAACCCCGGATTTAATGATCATTCATGGAAAGAAGGAGAGGCGGCTTTTGGTACGATGGATAGTGAGCCTACTGCCAGAACCCAATGGGGAGAAGAACATATCTGGGTACGCCGTATCATCCATATAACCGACGATTTGCAAGGGCGAAAGGTCTATTTGGATTATTCTCATGATGATGACGCAGTTATTTACATAAACGGTATTAAAGTAGTCGATACCGGCTATGCTTGGAAAAAACATGTTGTTACAAAATTGCCGGAAGAAGTCGTAGCTACTTTGAAACCGGGTGAAAATCTTATAGCCGCCTCTTGTCGCAACCGCGCACATGGCGGATTGCTTGATTTCGGATCGGCAGTAGAGAAAGAAGGGCAACGTAGTTTTGTGCAAATAGCCCGGCAACTTTCTGTCGAAATACAACCAATGCAGACTCTTTATAAATTTGCCTGTGGCCCGGTGAATTTAGATTTGACGTTTACCGCTCCGCTTTTTATGGATGATCTGGAGTTGATGGCGCGTCCGGTAAATTACATTTCATATACTGTGGCTTCTACTGATGGGCAAAAGCATGCTGTCGAACTTTATTTTGAGGCTTCTCCGCAATGGGCGGTGGACCTTGCCGGACAACCTTCTACGGCAGAAAGCTTTGTAGATGAAAATCTTGTATTTCTGAAAACCGGTAGTCGTGATCAGAAAGTGCTGGCTAAAAAAGGAGATGATGTCCGTATTGATTGGGGATATTTTTATCTGGCTGCCGATAAAGAGAATACTCAATATGCTACTGGCAGTAGCCGGGAGTTGCGTAAAAGTTTTGTTGAAGGCAAACTCTCTGCTACCGGAACGGACGGATATGACCGTTTGGCGCTGGTACGTTCTTTGGGCGAAACGAAAGTTTCGGAAGGGCATTTACTGATTGGTTATGATGATATTTATTCAGTTCAGTATTTTGGTGAGAATCTTCGTCCTTACTGGAACCGGAGTGGAAACGAGACGATTGTTTCCCAATTTCATAAAGCAGAACGGGAGTATGACGTACTGATGACCAAAGCGATTGCTTTCGATAATCAACTTATGAGAGAAGCCACCGAAGCCGGTGGCCGCAAGTATGCGGAACTCTGTGCATTGGCCTATCGACAGGCTATTGCTGCCCATAAATTGGTAGAAACACCCGATAAAGAACTTCTGTTCTTGTCAAAAGAGAATTTCAGTAACGGCTCTATCGGTACGGTGGATATTACTTATCCTTCCGCTCCTCTTTTTTTACTTTATAACCCGGAAATAGCCAAAGCACTGCTCAATCACATTTTTTATTATAGCGAAAGTGGAAAATGGACTAAACCTTTTGCGGCGCACGATATAGGCACCTATCCATTAGCGAATGGTCAGACGTACAACGGTGACATGCCGGTAGAAGAGTCCGGAAATATGCTGATAATAACTGCTGTCATTGCCGCCATAGAAGGAAATGCCGATTATGCAAAGAAGCATTGGGAGACATTGACTACCTGGACAAATTATTTGGTAGAGTATGGTCTCGATCCGGAAAACCAACTTTGTACTGACGACTTTGCCGGACACTTTGCCCATAATGCCAATCTTTCTGTCAAGGCAATTTTGGGTATCGCATCCTACGGGTATCTGGCTGATAAATTAGGTAAAAAAGAGATTGCCGGACAATATACGCAAAAGGCGAAGGAAATGGCGGTCGAATGGGAACGGATGGTCAATGACGGTGATCATTATAAGTTGACTTTTGATAAATCCGGTACATGGAGTCAGAAATATAATCTGGTTTGGGATAAATTAATGAATTGGCAGATATTCCCCGAACAAATCGTAAAGACGGAGATTCCCTATTATCTGACGAAGCAAAATAGATACGGACTGCCATTGGATAACCGTCAGACCTATACCAAAACAGACTGGATCATGTGGACGGCTACGTTAGCACCGGATAAAGCTACTTTTGAGGAATTCATCGAACCGGTTTATCTGTTCATGAACGAAACCACCGACCGCATCCCGATGTCCGATTGGGTATTTACCGATAAACCGGAGCACCGGGCTTTCCAGGCGCGTTCTGTTGTGGGGGGCTATTTTATAAAGATGCTTGAAAATAAAATGAATAACTAACTAAACAGTTTTTTAAACCTATTGATTTATGTCACAAAGAATATCGAGTAAACTTATCGGCGTTATTGTTACAGGTGCATTATTCTGTACTCCGGGCGCATTTGCATCTACTGTATTTTCAACCGAACATGTGTGTGTGACGGATGCCATCCAAAAGGATAATCGTCCGGAGCCGGATAAACGTCTGTTTCGTTCGCAGGCCGTAGAAAATGAGATTGTCCGTGTGCAAAAACTATTAAAGAATGCCCGTCTGGCCTGGATGTTTACCAACTGTTTCCCGAATACATTGGATACGACGGTTCATTTCCGTGAGGGCAGTGACGGGAAACCGGATACTTTTGTCTATACCGGTGATATACACGCGATGTGGCTTCGTGACTCCGGAGCTCAGGTATGGCCTTATGTACAATTGGCCAATTCGGACCCGGAATTGAAACGTATGCTTGCAGGGGTTATTCACCGCCAGTTTAAGAGTATTGTTTTTGATCCCTATGCTAATGCGTTTAATGATGGACCGGTCGGTGGATATTGGATGAGTGATATGACGGATATGAAACCGGAATTGCATGAACGGAAATGGGAAATCGACTCTTTGTGTTATCCCTTGCGTCTGGCTTATCAATATTGGAAGGTGACCGGTGATGACAGTATTTTTGATGAAGAGTGGATACAGGCCATCACCAATATTCTTCGTACATTTAAGGAGCAGCAGCGCAAAGAGGGTGTCGGTCCTTACCGGTTTGAGCGTAAAACGAACCGTGCACTCGATACCGTGACTAACAACGGATTAGGAAATCCGGTGAAGCCCGTAGGCCTGATCGTTTCTACTTTCCGTCCGTCGGACGATGCTACTACTTTCCAGTTTCTCGTGCCTTCCAATTTCTTTGCGGTTTCCTCGCTTCGCAAAGCTGCCGAGATTCTGCAAACAGTGAATAAGAAAACGGCTCTGGCAAAAGAGTGTACCGATCTTGCGAAAGAAGTAGAAGCGGCTTTAAAGAAATATGCCGTATACAAACATCCGAAGTATGGTAAGATATATGCTTTCGAAGTCGATGGTTTCGGAAATCATTTATTGATGGATGACGCCAATGTACCCAGCCTTCTGGCGATGCCGTATTTGGGCGATGTTGATGTGAAAGACCCGATTTATCAGAATACCCGTCGTTTTGTCTGGAGCGAAGACAATCCTTATTTTTTCAAGGGGAAAGCCGGTGAAGGCATCGGTGGTCCGCATATCGGTTATAATATGATTTGGCCGATGAGCATTATGATGAAAGCTTTTACCAGCCGGAGCGATGAAGAGATAAAGACTTGTGTGAAGATGCTGATGGATACAGATGCCGGTACGGGATTTATGCACGAATCTTTCCACAAGGATAATCCGAAAGACTTTACCCGTGCATGGTTTGCTTGGCAGAACACCTTGTTTGGTGAACTGATCTTGAAACTGGTGAACGAAGGGAAAGCCGATCTGCTGAATAGTATCGAATAGTTTTTTTTAGAAATAATTTAGTATGAAAAGATTTTCAATGTGGGCATTGAGCGCCCTTTTACTGGCAAGCTGTGCTACCGGTGAAAAACCGACTGCGTCCGGTTTATTAAAAAGTAATTTCCAGACAGAAGTAGATGGTAAGAAGACGGATTTATTTGTATTGCGGAATGCAAACAACATGGAAGTTTGTATTACGAACTTCGGTGGGCGTATTGTTTCCGTAATGGTGCCCGACAGGGAAGGAGTTATGCGGGATGTGGTTTTGGGATTTGATTCTATCCGGGATTATATCACCATACCGTCTGATTTTGGTGCCAGTATCGGACGCTATGCGAATCGTATCAATCAAGGTCGCTTTACGCTTGACGGAGTAGAATACGTCTTACCTCGTAATAATTACGGTCACTGTTTGCATGGGGGGCCGAACGGTTTTCAATATCAGGTATATGATGCCCGGCAGACTGGTCCGCAGGAACTCGAGCTCACCTATCTTTCTAAGGATGGAGAAGAAGGTTTTCCCGGCAATATCACTTGCAAGGTACTGATGACACTGACGGATGATAACGCTATCGATATCCGCTACGAGGCAGAAACGGATCAACCGACTATTGTCAATATGACGAACCATTCTTATTTCAATCTGGATGGTGATGCCGGCAGCAATTCCGATCATTTGCTGACCATTGATGCGGATTATTATACACCGGTGGATAGTACTTTCATGACTACCGGCGAAATAGCTCCTGTAGAAGGAACACCGATGGATTTTCGTACGGCGACTCCGGTGGGTGCCCGTATCAACGACTTTGATTTTGTACAGCTAAAGAACGGAAACGGATACGACCACAATTGGGTATTGAATACCCAAAGAGATATCACTCATAAATGTGTTACTTTAGAATCTCCTAAAACCGGTATTGTATTGGATGTTTATACCAATGAACCCGGTATACAGGTTTATGCAGGAAACTTCCTCGACGGAACGATAACGGGTAAAAAAGGTATTGTTTATAATCAACGTGCTTCCGTATGCCTTGAAACACAGAAGTATCCTGATACTCCAAATAAACCCGATTGGCCTTCGGCTGTATTACGCCCGGGTGAAAAGTACAATAGCCATTGTGTCTTTAAGTTCTCTATTAACTAACCTGAATAACTCATGATCAGTAGTTAAGTAGTCAAGGAAAATATATTAGACAAGATGTCTTTGCTTAACTAATTGCTTCTTAACTACTTACCATCTGATGCTTACTACTTGACTACTTACTACTTGACTACTTAACTACTTACTACTTAGAGATATATAATCAAATAGACTTCTGATAGGTAAGGAGATGGCTTCTTGTCTGTCAGAAATCTATTCTTTGTATATAAGAACATCCGGATGTTGTTGTATAAAACATGGGGATGTTGTTATTCAGAACATGGGGATATTGTGCCGTAAAACATGGGGATGTTGTGCCTAATGTGTTCTTTATTAAAAATGCGCATATTTCTTATTGCCTGTTGTAGAAAAAACTATTTATCCCTTACCCTTCCGCTTTCCTTTGTTCATCGGTATCTGCGTGCGGAAGGGTACTCTTGTCGACATTTCTGTCGGGTAGATTCCCGGGCTTATGCCATTATCTTGATATAAGTATGAATGATTTTTGATGGATTTGTCTGTCTAAAGAGCCAGTTCGTCCAGCAATTTCAGATACAGGTCTATTGCTTCTTCCATCTCTTTCAACATGACGTATTCGTCTGCCGTATGTGAACGTGATGAGCGCCCCGGTCCTATTTTTACCGATGGAAACGGCATTAAGGCTTGATCCGACAGGGTAGGAGACCCGAAAGGAACACGTCCTAACTTAATGGCTTTCTGCACAAAAGGATGTTTTTCTTCGATCCGTGAAGAGTTAAGACGGAACGAACGCGCTTCGGCTTTGCAAGAGATATGTTTCTTTATCTCTGCGAATAATTCTTCGTTAGAATACAGCTCGTTGCTCCGTACGTCCACCACAAACGTACATCGGTCGGGAACCACATTGTGCTGTGTGCCGGCATTGATTACCGTAACGCTCATCTTTACAGGACCGAGTAAGGGAGATTCCTTTTCAAAACGGTAATCACGAAACCAGGCAAGGTCAGCCAACACTTTATAAATGGCATTGTCACCTTCGTTACGGGCGGCATGTCCGGCTTTTCCGGTAGCGGTCACATCCAGCACCATCAGACCTTTTTCGGCAATGGCAGGTTGCATTTCTGTCGGTTCTCCCACGATGGCAAATGAGATGGGAGGAAGTCCTTTTAATACACTTTCTATTCCGTCTTTACCGGAGACTTCTTCTTCACAGGAAGCCAGATAGATCAGATTGTATGACTGCTGTGTTCTGCATAGTTGCAGGAACACCTGTAACAGGGTAACCACACTGGCACCGGCATCATTGCTTCCTAACCCGTAGAGTTTACCGTTTTCTTCTCTCGGGGTGAAAGGGTCTTTTCGCCAGCCATTTACAGGCTTCACCGTGTCGATGTGGGAATTGAGTAGTATGGTTGGCTTTTTCAGATCGAACATCGGACTGAGACACCAGATATTGTTGCCTTTACGGCCGGTTGTCATACCTTCCGCTTCGATATAATTCTGTAGATGGTCGGCTGCTTGTGCTTCTTCGCGGCTGACCGAGGGGATGGCTATAAGCGATTTAAGAAGGCTTACGGCCTCTGTCGTTAAGTAAGATACATCGTATTTCATGCTGCAAACTTACTGATAATTATTGAAAAAGGCGATAGTTTCAAATAAAACTAATATCTTTGCCGTGTATTTACTAACAACAAAAGATATGACTTATCATCATTTATCTGTCTTGGTTCATCGTCAGGCTGAAAAGTATGGCGAAAAGACAGCGCTCCGATACCGTGATTACCAGACCGCACAATGGATTCCCATTTCATGGAACCTGTTTTCTAAAACTGTCAGGCAAGCTGCTAATTCTTTGGTGGCACTCGGTGTACAAGAGGAAGAGAATATCGGTATTTTCTCTCAAAATAAACCGGAATGCCTTTTTACGGATTTTGCGGCTTTTGCCAATCGGGCGGTGACCATCCCACTGTATGCGACGAGTTCTCCCGCACAGGCACAATACATTATCAACGATGCACAAATCCGTATTCTTTTTGTAGGCGAACAATTTCAGTATGATGCTGCTTTCAGTGTATTCGGTTTTTGTCCGTCGTTGCAGCAGATTATCATATTCGACCGTTCTGTGGTAAAAGACCGGCGTGACGTATCTTCCATTTATTTTGATGATTTTCTGGCAATGGGTGAAGGATTGCCTCATAATGATGTGGTGGAAGAACGTACTTCACGCGCTTCGGAAGACGATCTGGCCAATATTTTATATACTTCCGGTACGACGGGAGAGCCCAAAGGAGTCATGTTGCATCACTCTTGCTTCCTTGAAGCTTTCCGCATTCATGATATTCGTCTGGTGGATATGTCGGACAAAGATGTGTCGATGAACTTCCTGCCATTGACTCATGTGTTCGAGAAGGCTTGGAGTTATCTCTGTATCCATAAGGGAGTACAGATATGCATCAACCTCCGTCCGGTGGATATTCAGATGACGATTAAGGAAATTCGTCCGACTCTGATGTGTAGCGTACCGCGTTTTTGGGAGAAAGTTTATGCCGGTGTACAGGAGAAAATAGCCGAAACTACCGGTATAAAGAAAGCGTTGATGCTCGATGCTATCCGTGTAGGTAAGATACACAATATAGATTACCTGCGTAAAGGAAAAACGCCTCCCCTGATGCTTCATTTGAAATATCAGTTCTATGAAAAAACAGTTTATTCATTGCTGAAGAAGACAATCGGTATTGAGAATGGTAACTTCTTCCCGACGGCCGGTGCGGCGGTTCCTGATGAAATTTGTGAATTCGTACATTCGGTAGGAATTAATATGCTGGTTGGATACGGACTTACCGAATCTACGGCAACCGTTTCATGTTTTCAGAATTCAGGGTATGAAATCGGTTCGGTGGGTACTGTAATGCCGGATGTGGAAGTGAAGATCGGTGAGAACAACGAGATTCTGCTGCGTGGAAAGACAATTACCAAGGGGTATTATAAAAAAGCGGAAGCTACGGCTGAGGCTATCGATAAGGAGGGATGGTTCCATACAGGCGATGCCGGCTATCTGAATGGAGATTGCTTGTATTTGACAGAACGCATCAAGGATTTATTTAAAACGTCCAACGGGAAATATATATCTCCGCAAGCGTTGGAGACAAAGTTAGCCATCGATCGTTATATCGACCAGATTGCGATTATCGCTGATCAGCGTAAATTTGTATCTGCATTGATTGTGCCCATGTATGGTTTTGTGAAAGATTATGCAAAAGAGAAAGGTATTGAATATAAGGATATGGAAGAATTATTGCAACACCCGAAAATTATCGGCTTGTTCCGCGCCCGTATCGATACATTGCAGCAACAGTTCGCCCATTATGAACAAGTGAAACGCTTTACACTTCTACCGGAACCGTTCAGCATGGAAAGAGGAGAACTGACAAATACATTGAAGTTGAAACGCCCTGTAGTAGCTAAAAACTACAAGGAGGTGATAGACAAGATGTACGAGGAGAGTTGAAAGTTGAGAGTTGAAAGTTGAAAGTTACTATGCAGCATAATAGCGCAGCCTAACTTTCAACTCTCAACTTTCAACTAATTAGTATCCGAAGATTTCCTCCTGTGTCAGTTCCCGAATAGATCCTACTTCTTTCAGTTTTTCCATATCCAGTTCTTTCTTGTCACCGAGGATGCAGTATGTATAGGTGCGTCCTTTTATCCATTTCTTCTGAAAATCGGTTACGTCTTTCAACGTCATGTTCTGTGCGTCATTATAGAGTTTGATACGGCTATCTACATTCTGTCCCAAGTCTTGGGCATTGATGTACGACCAGATAATGTCGCTTTTGATGATACGTTCTGTGCGCAGACGGGCGATAAGTCCTTCTTTGGCAAGCTTGAAAGCAGCTTCGGATTCCGGCATATTATTGATGATGTCGTTAAAGACTTTGATGGCATCGATCATTTTGTCGTTCTGAGTTGCTATCTGAGTCTGCAACATATACGGGTATTTCAGATAAGACGGACGGTTCAATCCGGCCCATGCAGAATATGCCAGTCCGCGACTTTCACGCATTTCCTGGAAAACGATAGAGTTCATACCCCCACCGAAGTATTCATTATACATCTGGCGGGACGGTTCGATCATCGGATCGAATTTATCGCCACGATTGGATAGTTGGGTCATATAAATCTGTTTTGCTTCGTAAGGTGCGATAAAGATTTGGGTAACCGGTGTTTCCAGACGTGGGAATTCATTGCCTATAGGAATTTCTTTCAGCTTTTTGGGCGCCTGGTGATTTTTGTTGATGATAGCCAATAGTTCTTTTTCGCTTGTTGGCCCATAATACAGAATGCGATGTTGATAACTGTTCTGATTGTGGATACGGTCTATTAATTCCTGTGGATCCATGTTCTGTAGTTCGGCCTCTGTCAGAATATTGGTAGCCGGAGACTTCGGACCATACATGCCATAGCTCATCAGGCGACGGAAATTCTGCATTTGGTTCAATTTGGCATCTTTACGGGATTTCAGAATATCTGCCACCATATTGGTGTATGCCTCTTTGTTGACTTGTGCATCTGCCATCAGCTTTTCGAAAAGCTTCATTGCTTCGGGCATGTTCTCGTTCAGTCCCGACAGTAAGACATAAGTACGCTCGTTGCCCGGGACTACCCGGAAAGTACATGCCAGACGATAGAATTCACTTTTTAATTGTTCCGGAGTCATGTCGGAAGTACCTAAATAATCAATGTAGTCGAATGCCGTACCGAGCACTTTATCATTGTTATTGCCCATATCGAATACATAGATCAACTGGAAAAGATCGTTGCTTGTGTTCTGTTTGTAGAGTACGGGGATATTCGATTTGGCTTTCAGTTGGCTGAGGTCTTTCTTGAAATCGAGGAATACAGGTTCGATCGGTTTTACGTTACTATTTTGTATTTCACTCAAGAAGTCGCTGGTTACGTCACGATTCATTACGATCGGTGTGATAGACGGTTTGGTCATTTTCTTCTCGTTAGGATCTTGCCCTTGCTTTTTGTAAATAGCGGCATAATTCTGATCCGTCAGATATTTATTGGCAAAAGCGACGACATCGGCTTTGGTCAGTTTTGCCATACGGTCGATGGCGGTTACTTCGTCTTCCCATTTGGCACCGTTGACAAAAGCATTCACAAACATGTCTGCACGTCCTTCATTACTCTCTAACCTCTGCATCTCATAGAGCTTGAAGTTGTTAATGTTGGCTTGTAGCATCTTTTCGTCAAAATCTCCGGCGCGAAGTTTGCTGATCTCTTCAAGTAACAGATTTTTTACATCGTCTAATGTCTGTCCCTGTTTGGGACGTCCCTGTAACATCAGTGCTGAATAGTCTGCCATGTCTAACGGATAACCGTAAGCCTGCAATACTTTCTGTTGCTGGTTGAGGTCGAGGTCGATAAGTCCGGCTTTGCCATTATACAGAATCTGCGATACCACTTGCAGCGTTTCAAATTCTTTGCTGGCGGCTCCTGGAAATCTCCATGCTAATGTCAGGCTTTCGGCATCCGGTCCCAGTACTTCTCGCACGATCGGCGCCGTGATCGGCGTCTCTTTCGGCAGGTTTAATTTCGGCAAGTTCTTGTTGGGCTTCAAATGACCGAAGTACTTATCGATGGTAGCGATCATTTCATCCGGATCGAAGTCGCCCGAAAGGCAGATAGCCATGTTATTGGGCACATACCATACCTTGTGATAATTTTTGATATTGGTGATGGAAGGGTTTTTCAAATCTTCCTGTGTTCCCAATACGGTCTGGGTGCCGTAAGGATGATGTGGGAAAAGGGAAGAAAGCACTGTTTCGTATACCTTGCGCGGATCTTTGGTCAGCGACATGTTTTTCTCTTCGTATACCGTTTCCAGTTCTGTGTGGAATCCACGGATGACGCAATTCTCAAAACGGTCTGCCTGTATTTTTGCCCAGTTGTCTATCTGGTTAGAAGGAATGTCGTCTTCATAAACCGTCTGGTCGAAAGAGGTATAGGCATTGGTACCGGTAGCACCGATGGCAGCCATCAGCTTGTCATATTCGTTGGGGATGGCCAGTTTAGAAGCTTCGTACGACAGGCTGTCTATCTTATGGTAAATGGCGGTGCGCTCTGCTTCATCGGTGGTTTTTCGGTATATTTCGAATTGTTGCTCGATCTGGTCCAGCAACGGTTTTTCGGCTTCATAGTTTTGTGTTCCGAACTTTTTGGTTCCTTTGAACATCAAGTGTTCAAAATAGTGAGCCAGCCCGGTGGTTTCGGCAGGGTCATTTTTACCACCTACACGTACGGCGATATACGTCTGTATGCGTGGTTGTTCTTTGTTGACGGTCATATAGACCTTCAGCCCATTGTCAAGTGTGTAAATACGTGCTTTCAACGGATCGTTGGGCACTGTCTCGTAGCGGTAATCTTTGAGAGAAGCGCTGCTTACACTTGCCGCCATCAGAAGAAATAGCGACAGGCAGGATAATTTTAGTAGTTTATTCATATAATGATAACAATTTAGTTATGAAAGCAAAGGTAGCAGAATTTTGTTTATCTTTGCACCCTTGAGACTAATAAAATGATTGGATAAAGTAACTTCAATCGTAAATTGTAAATCGCTAAATTATAAATCGAAATGATTACTATTGAACAGCTTAAAGACGTGAAAGAGCGCACTGATGCGCTGAGGAGGTATCTTTGACATCGACGGGAAGAAAATTCAGGTCGAAGAAGAACAATTAAGGACACAAGCTCCGGGTTTCTGGGATGACCAGAAGCGTGCCGAAGCGCAAATGAAGAAGGTGAAAGATCTTCAGAAATGGATTGAGGGTTATAATCATGTCAGGACACTGAGTGATGAACTGGAACTGGCTTTCGATTTCTATAAAGACGATCTTGTCACCGAGGCGGAGGTGGACGAAGGATATGCCAAAGCATTGGAAGCGGTTGAGAATCTGGAGCTGAAAAACATGCTTCGCGGTGAGGCCGATCAGATGAGTTGTGTTCTGAAGATAAATTCCGGTGCCGGTGGTACGGAGAGTCAGGATTGGGCGTCCATGCTGATGCGTATGTATCTGCGCTATGCCGAAACGAATGGCTATAAGGCCACTATTTCTACTTTGCAGGAAGGTGATGAGGCAGGTATCAAGACCTGTACCATCCAGATAGAGGGCGATTATGCCTACGGCTATTTGAAGGGGGAGAATGGGGTACATCGTCTGGTGCGTGTTTCTCCATATAATGCACAAGGAAAACGAATGACCTCTTTTGCTTCGGTTTTTGTCACTCCGTTGGTTGACGACAGTATCGAAGTGAATATCGAGCAGGCACGTATTTCCTGGGATACTTTCCGTTCGGGTGGTGCCGGAGGTCAGAATGTAAATAAGGTGGAGTCGGGTGTGCGCTTGCGCTATCAGTTTAAAGACCCTTATACCGGTGAAGAAGAGGAAATCCTGATCGAGAACACCGAAACCCGTGACCAACCTAAGAACAAGGAAAATGCCATGCGCCAGTTGCGTTCTATCTTATATGATAAAGAGCTACAGCACCGTATGGCCGAACAGGCAAAAGTGGAAGCAGGAAAGAAAAAGATAGAATGGGGGTCGCAGATACGAAGTTACGTATTCGATGACCGCCGTGTGAAAGATCATCGCACTAATTATCAGACTTCTGACGTCAATGGAGTGATGGATGGAAAGATCGAAGACTTCATTAAAGCCTATTTGATGGAATTTTCATCCGAGGAACAAAATTAATTCTCTTCTTCTTTAGTTGGTTTGAATAATTATTCTTAGCTTTGTTAGCGTTGAACTTTAAAGCTAAAAACATATGGGTAAGAATAAGAAAAAAGTAACACACACCAAAAAGGAGGAAGAACAGGCAAAACGTGTGATCAAGATCATTTCTATTTCACTCGTCATTTTGGCACTTGCCATGATTATAGGTTTTTCTTTCGTGAGTTGAAGAGCAGATTTTACAATTAATGGAGGCTGTGCGGTTTGAGTACAGCCTCCTTCTTGTTTATTCTTTATAATGTTTGTAGAATGTGTAGATATTTCCTGTTGCTTTTCGTCTTTTATCTGTTGTCCGGTTTTAATGTACTGGCCGGGAATATTACACATTATCAGATATATACCACGGCCGATGGACTGTCTCACCGCGTTGTCCGGGATATTTTGCAAGATAGGAAAGGATATTTGTGGATGGCTACTTGGAATGGGTTATGCCAATATGACGGTTGTGAGTTTTCTACTTATAATAAACTGGATGACGGGCAACTGATCGGAAGGCTCGGTTCGATAGCCGAAACGGAGAATGGAGGGATTCTTTGCCGGACACCACAAAATAAATGTTATCTGTTTGATCCGGTAACAAAAAGATTCTCCGTGCCGGCTTCTCAGGCTTTCCCTAAAAAACAGATAAAGAATCCATATGTTTTAAAAGCGGTACAAAATGGTATAACGATCTCCGATAGCAGGAACACATTTTTCTTATCCGTACCTACCAAGAAAGATTTAAGCACTACTTTGCATGCTTCCTGTACCGATCGTAATGGTAATTTGTGGGTCAATTGCAACGATGTCCTTTATAAGATAAGTTTTCCAAATGAGCAGTACCAGTACTATACACATATACAGGATACGGATTCTCCTATCTATGCGACGGAGATTCGTGCTTTCTTGCATATGGAAAAGGAATTCTGGCTGGCTGGTAAGAATGGACGGATCTACATGTATGACCTGCACCGGAATTTTATCGGATATTTATCTCCCCGGGGAGATATACAAAGAGAACCTGTCTCTTTTGGGGCAAACATTTATTCGATGGAATTACGGCACGGAAATGTCTGGATGGCGAGTAAAGGGGGCGGACTGTTTATGCTTACTCCAAAGGAAGAAGGCCGGTATGAGATTCGCCGTTGGACTGATTTTGAGGGAGATTCCAGTATTTATTCGTTTGCTTTTGATGACCGGCAAAATCTTTGGATAGGAACGTACCATAATGGATTGTATAAGATAGCCTGGCAACCTAACTACGATTCTCTTCCACAGAGGGTGGATACGGTTGCCGGAATAAGGCATATCACTATGATTGATGGTCATATAGCGGTGGCTTCCAAGAAAGGATTGTTGATATACGATAAGGACGGACGATTGGAACAACGGTTGTGCCACTACGATTGTTCTTATATATATGCCGCACAGGATGGTACGGTCTATGTTTCAACGATGGGCTTCGGATTGCATAAACTCGTTATCCGAAATGGCAAATGGGAATTGGAATCTTTCAAAATACCCTCCGTCTCATCGGAGATCGTTCTGTCTGTTGCAGAAGATACGGACGGGGTTCTTTACTTTATTAAGGATGATTCTTTTTTCAAATATTCGGCAGGCCAGCAGGTCCAGATTTTTGGGAGTAATTATTTTGGCAGGAATATGACCTTTTCAGAAGCGGCGGCTTTTATCCGGGAACGTACTCTTTGGGTGGGGACAGTGGATGGCTATCTTACCATGCATTTGAATGACTTGTCGAAAAATAATCCCTCCTTTTGTTGGAAAGAAATTCTTGTAGATACATTACATCTACACACGGATATAACGGAAATAGAGGCATCTGAAGGGCAGGAGATCCGCATTTCCCCCATTGTGTTGGATTATGGCTATATGGGGAAAATACAGTATAAATATCGGTTGAATCCGGATTCCGTTTGGATACCTTTGGCGGAAAGAGAGCCGATTGTTCTGAACGGGCTTAAAAATGGGGAATATTTATTAGAGGTACAATATACCGATAGCAAAGGAATTTGGAGTGCAGAGATTACTACTTTGTCTATCGATATCGATCCGCCGTTTAAGAGGAAAATGTTGTATGCCGGATTCGCCGTCGTATTACTTGTATCGCTCTGTTTGGTCATTTATTACAGGAAAAGGCGGCGGCAGATAAATTTCGATATATCGTCCGGAACAGTGGACGGGCAAACAGTCGGTTTGAAAGAAGAGGAAGATGAGCGATTTCTTCATAAAGCAGAAGATTTTGTCCGGCAAAATATAGCCAATGATAATCTTACAGTCGATTTCTTAGGAGAGTATTTGGGACTCAGCCGTTCTTTGTTGTATCGGCGGATGAAAGAAAGTGTGAATAAGACTCCTGCACAATTTATAAAGGATATTCGGATAAGGGAAGCGGAACGCTTGTTGAAGTCGCAAAAGTATACGATTGCGGAGATAGCGGACATGACTGGTTTTTGTGACCCGAAATACTTTAGCCGGGTTTTCAAGAAAGAAACCGGCAAGGTGCCTACTACTTATTTGAAAGAACAGGAATAATTGGGCAATGCGCCAATATGCCAATATACCAATTGGCTGGCTGTCATCATTGATGATGGTTATTTTAAAGGTTGAACTTGATTTTGGGAAAACTTTTATTTCACATGGTTTTTATATCAGGTTGAGGCTGTTAAGCTTTTCCATTGGGAGGTGGACTATTTCTTCCGAAAGGAGGATTATTTCATTGCTGATTTTTGTTTGGTTTTGAAGGGGTATGTGATACTTTTGTAGATAACTTGTTTATTGTTAGTTCGTTATCTTTTTGGGACCTGATGCTGGTTGGTGAAAAGGATTTGTATTTGAGGGTGTTTGAAAAGGGGACTTTTGGGGTGTGATTACTGCTGTTTTTGATCAATAAATCGAATTTATAAATATTGGTTTTTATGGGTGGATATATGATTTTACCCTTTTTTAGAAACGTTTTTACCCGGTTGGGGAGGTTTTCGTTGGATAACTTTGCCTCATGGTTAACTATTAAAATGTATTTTATCCATGAGAAAACATGTACTGATGAAAAGTTTACTGCTGTTAGTAGTAGGTCTGTGTACCGGAAATATGTCGGCACAAGATCTTAAGTTATGGTATGATCGTCCTGCCGATTATTGGGTGGAAGCTTTGCCCTTGGGAAACGGGCGGTTAGGAGCAATGGTTTATGGTATCGCTTCACAGGATACTATTCAGATTAACGAGGATACCTATTGGTCGGGTAGTCCTTATAACAATGCGAATCCGAATGCACTTACGCATTTGGAAGATATCCGGAATTATATTAATAATGGTGAGTATGCAGAGGCTCAAAAGTTAGCATTGGCTAATATTATTGCAGACCGGAATATCACCGGTCACGGGATGATTTATGAGTCAATTGGTAATCTGTTGCTCGATTTTCCCGAAAACCATAAAACACCGTCTAATTATTATCGTGAATTGGATCTTTCCAATGCGGTTGCCAAAATAACCTATACGGTAGATGGGGTGAACTATACCCGTGAGGTTTTTACTTCATTGGCAGATCAGTTGATTATTATTAAAATTTCGGCTGACCAACCGGGTAAGGTGACTTTTAAAACCTCTTTTGTCGGCCCATTGAAAACAAATCGTACCAAGGTGACTGTTAAGCTGGTGGAAGGAGCCGATAACATGCTGTCTGTTTACACTGAAGGTGGGAAAAAGACGGAAGAAAATATTCCTAATCTGTTGCATGCCCATTCATTGATAAAGGTCGTTGCTGATGGAGGTAGTCAGACGGCGGCAAACAGTAGCTTGAATGTTACGGATGCTAATAGTGCTTGTATTTATATCTCGACAGCTACCAATTTTGTTAGTTATAAAGATATCAGTGCCGATAGTGAAGCACGTGCCAAAGAGTATCTTGACAAATTTGACAAAGATTACGAGCAGGCCAAAGCGGATCATATTGCGAAATATCAAGAGCAGTTCGGACGTGTTACTCTGAATCTGGGCAATAACAGTGAACAGGAAAAGAAACCTACCGATGTACGGATTGAAGAGTTTTCTACAGTAAATGATCCTTCATTGGCCGCCTTGTATTTTCAGTTTGGGCGTTATCTGCTTATTTCCAGTTCACAGCCGGGAACACAACCGGCTAATTTGCAGGGAATCTGGAATCCGAATGCCGGGCAGTATCCGGCGTGGGATAGTAAATATACGGCCAATATAAATGTTGAAATGAATTATTGGCCAGCCGAAGTCACGAATCTGAGTGAATGTCATAATCCTTTTTTGCAGATGGTGAAAGATGTCAGTGTGACCGGAGAAGAGTCGGCCGGTAAAATGTATGGTTGTCGCGGATGGACGCTTCATCACAATACGGATATCTGGCGTTCTACCGGGGCGGTGGACAAATCGGCATGCGGTGTGTGGCCTACCTGCAACGCTTGGTTCTGTTTTCATTTGTGGGAACATTATTTGTTTACCGGAGACAAAGAGTTTTTGGCAGAGATCTATCCGGTTCTGAAGAGCGCCAGCGAATTTTATCAGGATTTTCTGATTACAGATCCGAATACCGGTTACAAAGTTGTGTCACCCTCCAATTCTCCGGAGAATCATCCGGGATTGTTTTCGTATACCGATGATAGTGGTAGCAAACAGAATGCGGCTATTTTTAGTGGGGTGACCATGGATAATCAGATGGTATACGATCTGCTTCGCAACACCATTGAGGCTGCTGAAATATTGAACACGGATAAAGGATTTGTTGCCGATTTGAAAGAGTTGAAAGAACAGTTGCCGCCGATGCATGTAGGTAAATACGGACAGTTGCAGGAGTGGCTTGAAGATTGGGACAGAGAGAGTTCCGGACATCGTCATGTCTCTCATTTGTGGGGTATGTTTCCCGGTACTCAGATTTCTCCCTATACTAATTCTGCCCTGTTCCAGGCTGTAAAGAAGTCATTGGTAGGACGTGGGGATGAGAGCCGTGGGTGGTCTATGGGTTGGAAAGTTTGTTTGTGGGCCCGGTTACAGGATGGCAATCATGCCTATCAACTGATTCAGAATCAGTTGAAACTGAAGGATCCGAATGTTACTATTTCGGATGCGAATGGAGGAACTTATGCCAATATGTTCGATGCACATCCGCCTTTCCAGATAGATGGTAATTTTGGGTGCTGTGCCGGTATTGCAGAGATGTTGGTACAGAGCCATGACGGGGCTGTGCATTTATTGCCGGCGTTACCGGATGTATGGTCGGAAGGCAAAGTTACCGGTTTGAAAGCCAGAGGAGGATTTGAGATTGTGGATATGCAGTGGAAGTGGGGTAAAATTGTATCTGTAACGGTTAAATCCGGCATAGGAGGCAATTTGCGTTTGCGCACTGCTACTCCTCTGAGACCGGGAGATAGTTTCACGATGAAGGTAGCAGAGGGTGATAACAGCAATTCACTGAACAGTGTTTATGAAATACCCGAACCGGTAATTAAAGATATTACCAAGATTCCCACACTGGATTTGGTAGAAACCACTGTGTATGATATTGAAACGGAAGCCGGGAAGACCTACACATTTGTTCCTGTAAGTAATATTTATGAATGGACAGGTGCCGAATCAAATTCTTGGAATCAGCCTAATAACTGGAATCCTGCCGGGACACCGAAAGAACAGGATCAGGGAATTGTGGCTCATGGCACGATAGATTTTGACGGGGGAGATTTTGCCGGTAATATCACTCTTGAAGAGGGAACGACAGCATTGGTTTCTGCTGCTTCGAATCTGAAGGGAAAATTGTCTTTCAACGGTGCAGTAATAAAAAACAGATCGGAAGGGGCAACTTTAACTACCGGAGGCATCTCATTGATGTCGGATGTGACTGCGGAAGTGGCCGGTAATCTCGTTCTTATAGGAAATATGGATGGCGAAGGCACTTTAAGCAAAACAGAAACCGGAAAACTGTTTATACAGGGAGTGAATGATACCTGGACCGGAAATCTGGATATAAAAGCAGGTGAGGTAACTGTCCATGGTAAGAATGCAGCCGGAACCGGTAATATCGATGTTGCTGCGGAAGCCGGACTTCGATTGGCAGGCGGTGATTGCCTGTATCACAAAACCAAACTGAATATTGCCGAAAGCGGTAAATTAATTCTGGATACGGATGCTTCTTTGAGTGAAGTATATACCGGTGGTAAATTATTGGCAGAGGGAACGTATACTGCTACTAAATTGCCGGCCTATCTGGAGGGAGAGGGTACTTTGACGGTTGTCCATCCTGATTATGCTTTTCAGTGGACTCCGCAGGCAAATAAAAATTGGGAGGTTGCCGCCAATTATACTCCGGCTATTTTACCGGTTGAAGGAGATACTATTCTTGTTGATTCCGAAATAGAAGCATCAACAGATAATTTTCCGGTAGTGATGTATCTTAATGCTAATAACATTCGTTTGAGAAAAACAGTCAGTAAGATTAAAGAACTCTATATGGCAGGCGGTACGAGTATGAGTTATGCCAGTGGCAGCAGTGATTTCGGTTGGAACAGTCCTGTTCATATCAATGGGGAAGTATCGTTTAAACTAAGTGGCGGTGGTACGGTAAATACGCTTACACTACAGGGAAATGTAGATGGAAAGTCGACGGTTACTGTGGCAAATGATGCAAAAACGGTGAATAGTGCCATTCTTGTGCTGAAAGGTGATAACAGTGGTTTTACCGGTGTTTGGAGTATTACCAATAGTCCACGTACCGAGGGATCGGTAATTGGGGTACAAGGAGATGCCGCATATGCTTTGGGCAATGGTGAAATACAAATTGGTAAGGGTAATCGGGTGGTCTTTAACCATGTGGGAGCTGCCGGTGACTGTGCTGTTTTAAAATTGAATGAAGGAGGAAAGGCGGTTATGAATACAAACGGCAGTGTAGCCGAACTGTATCTGAACGGTGTAAAACAAGTGCCCGGAACGTATAGTGTCGGCACTCACCCCGGTTATTTCGAAGGAGATGGGACTCTGACCGTACTGAATGCTACCGGTATTGGAGATGTGACTACGGAAAATTTTGTTTATTATCGGAAAGGCCACCTCTTTCTGTCGGATAGTTGTGAAAGTGTAGCTGTTTTTGATCTGGAAGGAAAGCAGTTGTTCCAGGCGAATCATCAGAAAAATTGTCGTGTAGTACTTCCGAATGGCGTTTATCTGGTTAAGGCGGATAATCGGGTTGCGAAAATAATGGTAGCCGAGTAAGATGAATGGAAGCGTCCTGTGAGGGGCGCTTTTTTTATGATATATTTGTCAATACTGTTGGTTGTTGTCTGATGGAACTGTTATTGTACTTCGTAATCTATTTGTAATGTGTAATACATTTGTAACCTGTTTGTCATAAGGGTGTATGGGGGCATCGTTACTTTTGCACCAAAATATTAAGTTATAAACCTGATGAAAATATTGGTTACGATTGGGGCAGGATTACTGCTGACGACAACAGCTTTGGCACAAGTAAACGAAGAAGTGGTAGATGGGAAAAAACTGGATAAGGAGAAGATGGAATTGCACGACTATTTACCGGCAATCCATGGAACGATCCGTGCAAAATACGAATATCAGACGGCAACTGACGAAAGTCGTTTTCAAGTACGGAATGCCCGTTTCAGCTTGACAGGCAATGTGCTTCCGATCGTGGCTTATAAAGCGGAAATAGATCTGTCCGATCAGGGAAAAATCCGTATGCTGGATGCTTATACTCGTATTTTCCCAATAAAGCATGTCAACTTTACAATCGGACAGATGAGGGTTCCTTTTACGATTGATGCGCACCGTTCGCCGCATGTACGCTTTTTCGCTAACCGTTCGTTTATTGGAAAACAGGTTGGTGATGTACGTGATGTCGGGGCCACTCTGGCTTATACACGCAAAGATGCATCTTTGCCGTTTATCCTTGAAGGCGGGTTGTTCAATGGCTCCGGACTGACAGAACAGAAGGAATGGCATAAAACATTGAATTATTCTTTGAAAGGGCAACTTTGGTTTGCGAAGGGATGGAATCTTACGCTGAGTACCCAAATGATGAAACCTGCCGAGGTACGCGTCAATATGTACGATGCCGGAATTTATTATGAAACTGATAAATTCCATATAGAAGCGGAATATTTGTATAAGACGTATGGACATGACGCTTTTAAGAATATGCATTCTGTCAATAGTTTCGCTATTTATGATATTCCGCTTCGCCGCTTTTTTCATAAGATGTCTTTTCTGGCACGTTATGATATGATGACGGATCATAGTGATGGAATAACAACGTCTGAAACGGAACCGAATAAGTTGGCCATAACCGATTATGCACGCCATCGTGTGACAGGCGGTTTGACTTTCAGCTTCTCCAAATCTTTTATAGCCGATATACGCTTGAACTACGAAAAGTATTTTTATAAAAGTGGAGGAATACCCGATCCGTCCGAACAGGATAAGTTAGTGATTGAATTTATGACACGGTTTTGAGTTGTATGATTTATGAATGATGATTTAGGAGCGATGATGCTGGAAAATAAATTAATTTCATTGTTCATTATTCATTATTCATTCCTACTTTTGCAGCATGGCACAGGAAATTGAACGTAAATTTCTCGTTTCGGGAGATTATAAATCGCAGGCTTTTGCGCAAAGTCGTATTATACAGGGATACATAAGCAGTGCCCGGGGAAGGACGGTACGGGTACGAATCCGTGATGGTAAAGGGTATCTTACTATTAAGGGGGCTTCTAATGCTTCCGGAACCAGCCGTTACGAGTGGGAGAGAGAGTTGCCGTTGAACGAGGCCGAAGAATTGATGAAACTTTGTGAGCCGGGAGTGATTGATAAAACCCGTTATTTGGTCCGTAGCGGGGCGCATGTTTTTGAAGTGGATGAATTTTATGGTGAGAATGAGGGGCTTGTAGTGGCGGAAGTTGAATTGAGTACAGAGGATGAAGCTTTTGTGAAGCCTGCTTTTATCGGTCAAGAGGTGACGGGGGATGTCCGTTACTATAATTCACAGCTAATGAAAAAGCCGTATACAATCTGGTAACTCTAAAAATAATCTGTATATTTGTTCGCATTCAAAAGAACAGTGTATGGAACAATTATATAATTATCTGCCGCGCGAGTTGGTTACCTTTATTTTGGTGACTTTATTTTCTCTTCTTATCGGTTTGTCGCAGCGTAGAATCAGTCTGAAACGAGAAGGAGAAACCACGCTTTTCGGTACAGACCGTACTTTTACTTTTATCGGTATATTGGGATATCTGCTTTATATTCTTGATAAAGCAGATATGCGTCTCTTTATGGGGGGCGGTTTGATTTTGGGGATATTGCTCGGGCTGAACTATTACGTCAAGCAGTCTCAATTTCATGTTTTCGGGATTACTACTATTATAATAGCCCTGATTACTTATTGTATTGCTCCCATTGTAGACACGCAGCCATCGTGGTTTTACGTGATGGTAATTGTGACTGTATTGTTACTGACAGAATTGAAGCATACCTTTACTGAGTTTGCCCAGCGTATGAAGAATGACGAGATGATCACTCTTGCCAAGTTTTTGGCTATCAGTGGAATCATTTTGCCGATGTTGCCCGACAAGAACATCATTCCGGATATCAATCTGACTCCCTATTCCATATGGTTGGCTACGGTGGTGGTTTCCGGTATCTCGTATCTGTCTTATCTATTAAAGCGTTATGTGTTCCGTGAGTCGGGAGTATTGGTTTCCGGTATCATCGGCGGATTGTATAGCAGTACGGCCACCATCTCTGTATTGGCACGTAAAAGCCGTAATGCGCATTCCGAACAGGCTACGGAGTATGTGGCTGCCATGTTGTTGGCTGTAAGTATGATGTTCTTGCGATTTATGATACTTATTTTTATTTTTAGTCGTGAGATATTTGTCAGTATCTATCCTTATTTGCTTATTATGGCTTTGGTAGCTGCTGCTGTTGCCTGGTTTATTCATTCCCGGCGGAAGAAAACGGATGGTACCGAAAGTCTGGATGAAGAAGAGGACAGCAGCAATCCGTTGGAGTTCAAAGTTGCTTTGATCTTTGCGGGGTTATTTGTCGTTTTTACGGTGCTTACTCACTATACTTTGATTTATGCCGGTACGGGAGGGTTGAATCTTTTATCGTTTGTTTCCGGTTTTAGTGATATTACTCCTTTTATCTTGAACTTGCTGCAAAATACGGGCAGTGTGGCTGTGTTGGTTGTTACGGCTTGTAGTATGCAGGCTATTGTGAGCAATATTCTGGTGAACATGTGTTATGCCTTGTTTTTTTCCGGGAAAGAGAGTAAGCTGCGTCCGTGGATTTTAGGAGGATTCGGGTGTGTAGTGGCAATAAATGCTGTGTTGTTATTGATTTTCTATCTATTGTAATCCGTTGATATTTATGGGAATAAAAAAGTCCGGGCGATGTACACCCGGACTTTTTTATTTTCGGAAATTTATTTCTTTATTGAGCATTTCTATCAGAATTGAATATCGTTCATGCTATTTACCAGTAGTTGGTATTTGATAAATCCTCCTGATTTTGATGAATACTTTGTGTAAATGGCTGTAATATCCCCTGTCTTTCCATTTTCCGGCAACGGTTGAAGTGCGAAGTTTGCATAACCGCTTACACGTACAATGTAATTACCTGTCGAGGTAGGATTGCCTTCGTTGTACGAGAACCAGGACGAACCATAGTAGCGCTGATTATTATAACTATACGCATAAGTCGGTGTCAACCCTTCTTCTTCATAATACTTATTGGTATAAACGGCCGTAGTTGAACCGCCCGGATAAGTCGTTTCTAAATATTGGGGGTATTTGTCGTCATCGAATGTTCCTGCTCTGTATTCCAGACCTTCGAAACGAACGAGACGGCCTAAGGCATCATCGTTGAGTTCTGTCTTATAATTGGTTTTATTTACAACCAATGTATCACTTTTGCTTAACTCTCCCAAAGCACCGGTAAAAATATGGGCATTAACCAGTAGTTGGGTTTCAAGATTACGATTGGCATATCCTTTGGCAATATCCGCTTCTGTCGGCATTCCACCCACACTTAACATATAGCGGTAACAGCCAATTGCCAGTCCTTTGGTCTTTACGAATATTTCCTGTCCGGGATGATAAAATACATAGTTGCTAACCATTAGCTTCAGTTCGATAGCCGATTCTGAATCTTCATCATAAATATATACCGATTTATAAACGTTGCCTGCCTGGTCGCTTGAGATTACTTTACCATGGATAACGTAATCTTCTGTGATCTCAAGAGTCTTGCCTAAACTTGCGGCACCGTTGCCGTATACATCGTAGAATAGTTGCTTGAAGTCTTTGATCGAGATCAAAGTTTCATTGGCAAAATCCTCTTCAGTCCATACTTTCGCCGGAGCTGGATCGTCAAAGTCGTTATAGCAGCTCGTAAAGCCTAATACGATCGCTGCCATCATGCATATTTTCAATATTTTGTTCATAGCTTTCATTTTTTATTCGTTACGTTACTTAGAACCGGAAATAAATATTCATATAATAGGTCGTACCGAACATATAGAAATATTTCGAATCGAACGGCTGGTACGTCTGATAATTTTCATCTTTGTTCTTGAGTAGACGTACTTGCTCATATCCACCTGTCTTGATATCCTGATTATTGAGCAGGTTCTTTACTTCAAGGCTGAATCCAAGTGTATAGATCCGGTTGATGTACCAGTTCTTACCGATGCTGGCATTGAGGACACAAGCCGGATCGAACTTCTCCTGATGGCGTAATTCGCGGATGTCTTCTTCTGTCATATTACGTGATAAAACAGCGTCCGTACGGTAGAGCGGACTCATGGACAAATACATATTGTTGTAGTAATTCAAGTCTACGGAAGCATAGAGGTTTTTACGGCTGCGATAAGATAAACCGATGTTCATAGCTGTCTGCGGAGTGCTTTCTACACGGAAGTTTTTCCAGTAGACCTTACCTTGATTTTTGATTTCGCCACTGTTATCCTGTATCTGTACATAGTCGGGATTGGAATCATAAGTAAACTGCCCCCAACTGATAGCTCCGTTCAAAGACAATCCTTGATAAAGAGGTATAGAAGCAGCTACTTCCAGACCGAAGTGACGCTTGTCGATACCGCTCATTGCAAAGTTAGAGAAAGTGGATTCCACGTCATCATAGTATGACAGTACTTTTGTCTGATCCATGAACTTCGTATAATAACCGGATACACGTGCCTTGATATCTCCTATACGCAGGTTGTAGGATGCGTCTACACCGAATACTTTTTCAGCGGAGATACCCGGAGTAACGGAGTTACGCGTACGTGGAGATACGAATGCCGCCTGGAATGCCGGCGCATCCTGCATATAGATAATACTGGCATCGATAGAGTGGGCTGCCGAGAATTTATAATTGAAATTAGCTTTCAGTTTATACGTCAGGTAATTCAATTTTTGGGAGTCGCCTTGTGAATTATCGAGGAATAACCCCTTTTTCCATAAACCATGGCGCCACAAGGTAGAGTGTCCCACCTCACCACCAAGGTTGATACCAATACCTTTGAAACTTGTTTCATACATAGCCCAAGCGCGAGCGGTGAGGTTATTGCCATAATAGTCATAACTGTATTTGTCTCCTTCTTTGGCTGCACGGGCATGACCGTATTGCTGGTAATAATCCATATCATTCTGGTAAGGAACCGGATTAAGACCACCCATGTCACGTTCTGCAAACTTGTCTACATCCACCCAGTAATCACCGCCTAATAAGTCTTTAACTTCGCTGTAATATTCAGTACGGTTGCGACGAAGGTTCATCCCGCCGTTGATTTTGGAATTGTTGCGTAGTTGGTGTGAGAATTGTGTATAGAAATTCCAGTCCAACTGATCGGTATGGCGTTCTTCGATCATGTTGATGGCACGGCGTCCGGAGCCATACAGCGAGTTCTCCGGCTGATTACGGTTGATGTCATACAACTGATCCCAATTGATGTGGCGTATGTTGTCTGTATTGGTGCGCCATGCTTCGTCGAGCCATGCACCGATTTCTGTGCCATTGTAGAAACTCGGCAGATAGCGATAGTAATCGGGACGTGGGTCCGGACCACCATACCATGTCAGTGCAGAATAACCATTCTTTCCGAAACGTAAGGAACTGGCAATATTCAATTGAGAACGATCGGTGATATCGAACGTATAATTAAGCATTGCGATGGGCTCGTGATAATTACGTACACGTGCATTACGGCGTTTGCCGTCCTGCCATCCCCAGTTGGGGTTATAGTAATTGTTGCCTACCAGGTCATACGCTTCTTGGGTAGAGGCCTGTTGTGCTCCGCGCTCCGTAGGAGTACCCAAAACAGTTAGTCCTAAACGATGTTGGGTGTTAAACTGTTTTTCGACGGCTGCAAAGTAGCCGAAAGCGTTATAGAAAACGCCGTCTACGTAAGAATTTCCTCCTTGACGGGTTGAAACGGAAAAGGCATATGACCAGCCGTTGTCCTGTTGCCCGGATGAATAAGTTAGCATGCCACGGAAACGATACATAGAATTACCGTTTACTACACTGGCACGTAATCCTTTACGCATTTGTGAAGGGCGGGTGTTGATATTGGTCGTACCGGCAATGCCACCGATACCCATATCACCCATATTTAATCCGGAGGTGATTTCTTGATTACGGGTAGCGTCATTCAAGCCGCTCCACAATGACCAGGGAGTATATCCCGTCATAGCATCGTTAAGCTGGATACCGTTCATATAGACATCCGAATATTGTGAATCGTAACCACGGACATTGAAGCGCATCTCACTGAATTTATAAGATGCGATGTTATTGAAAACATCTTTTGATGCGGACAGTGATGAAGGTAATGACTGGGCATCATCCAAAGTCTCAGTATCGAACTCTGCAAATACGGCATCGTCCAACATCATTGTGTTTTCGGGTACCATGATTACGAGATTGATATCTCTCATCATTTGGTCTACACGGACGGCAATGGTCAGCGATTCGAATTCGGTTGCTTCAAAAGTAAGTGAGTATTCGCCTTTCGCCAATTTATCAATCTCAAAATTACCGGTTGCATCGGTTGTTGTCGTAATATCGCCGGGTGTTAAGGTGACCTTTACACCATCGATAGCCGCACGTGTTGTACGGGAAACGACTTTACCTTTAACACCGCCACCCTGTGCAAAAGCCGTCAGCGAAGCCAAAGATAACACCATAATCAGAAATGTTTTTATTCTCATAAATATTGAAGATTTTTATTTACCTATATAGATATATACGGGGAAGTGATCACTGAAACCTCCCTGAAAATTATTGCCCACATATGTACGCAACGGATATCCCTTGTATTGTCCCTCTTTTTGCACCATGTATCGTTGCTTAAAGATATTGCCATAGAATTTGGAGCCGGGTGCTTTCTGAAGCTGGAGCTTACCGGTCGAACCTTTAGCCAGATTCTCACTCATGACAATGTTGTCGAAAATATTCCATGCATCACCATAAGCCAATGAACCGAATCCGGCTTTCAGCATGTCTGCATATGGATTGTACATATCTCCCTTCTTGAGATCTTTCAGTTTGAATTTCGCACCCAATCCTTGAGCGATGCTCTTGTCTGTCGGATCATCGTTAAAGTCTCCCATTGCAATGATTTTGGTGGCCGGATTTGCCCGTAACACGGAGTCGGCAATACTGCGCATTTGTTCTCCTACCGCGATGCGTTTAAACTCCGAAGCTTCTTTGCCTCCCAAACGTGAGGGCCAGTGTGCTACCATGAAGAAGAAAGGCTCATCTTCGATCGTTCCCCACATGGTAAGGATATCACGCGTTTTGAAATGGGGTAGCGAAGGAATGACTGTTTTTACGGGATACTGTCCTTCTATTTTGAACACATCCGGTCGGTAAAGGAATGCCACATCCACACCACGTGCTTCCGGTGAATCAAAATGGGCGATTCGGTAATTAGCCGGTGCCAGTTTGGGCGTTGCTACGATGTCTTCCAGCACGCCTCTGGTCTCTACTTCGGAAACACCGATTACAATCGGATAATTCTTATCGATGGCTGCAATATCAAAAAGTACCCGCTCTGTGTTGTTGAGCTTTTTGTTATATTTGGCTGTATTCCATTTCTTGGGGCCATCAGGAGTGAACTCGTCATCCAGAACTTCGGGATCATTGATTGTATCAAAGAAGTTCTCGAGATTATAGAAAACCACCTTATAAGGCTTCTGTGCGAAACTGAATGAAATCAGTAACACAAAGAAAATAGAAGGAATCAATAGCTTTTTCATATGCCAGAGTTATTAGTTAATTCCCCACTGCGTAGGGTTATTTTGTTGTTTTACAGAAGCGGATACTTGTGGGAAAAACGTGAAACCGGTTTTGGCCTCGATATCGGCAACTTTAGTGCAAATAGACCGGGGAATATCCTGTCCGTAGGATTTATGTTCCACCCAGAATCCGATAGAAATCAGCTCGTCTGCCGAACAATCTTTGATTGCTTTGCCTGTCGAACCACTTTTGGTACGCAATAATACCTTATAGTAGTTTGACGGGAGTGATACAATGTTGCCGGCTCCGTCGTACGTCGTCGCATTTGAATCGAAATACACACCGGTTACTATATATAAAGTATCGGAGCATTTATTGTTGCGAACTTTGTTTTCAAGATTGGCCCACATATCCTGATTGAGTCGGTTCAATTGTGGAGTCATATTCGACATATAGAATGTTTGAGCATTCAATTCATTAGTCGCCAGACGGTCTGCGGAAGGTAATTGATGCCCCCGGTCATAGCTACCTCTATACGACTTGTCTATGCAGTTTGCCTGATAGGCTATGGGGATGATGGGGTCAAACGCCCATGCGTCTGTCCGCTTGCCCGATCCTGTCAGATAGGCATTATGTATCGGATAGGCAACCCATAATGCGGCCTTCTTCGTCTTGTCGAAGCAAATGGAGTAGTTACGGACTGTTTTATTGTTACTTAATGGCCCGTAATGTGTAACGTATTGATAATTTGCATTCTCTTTACGTTCCGGCAGTTCTACCCATGCTCCGAAAGCCGGTAAGTTCTGTTGCGATTCGGCCATTTGAACGAGGCTGAAGGTTTGGGGTTCTTCTCCTGCAAACCGAAGAGATAGTTTAGCCTGGCGTTGCTCTCTCCCTGTGTTGGATTTATAATATACATACAGTACATTTAATCCGTCATTTATTGTGCCATGTTTGGAAGAGTTGGCATAATCTTTACTGCTGAACGAGAACCATCCGCTTCCTTCGGTGATTTCTGCATCCCATTCAGTTCCTGTTGTACCTGTTATGATAATTGCTGATGATCCTTCGGATGAGCTTACCGTTGAAGAAACTTTCCAGTAGGCATCATTCGGGCTTTGTGCTACTTCCGGATCATCACTGCTACAAGAACCTACGCACAGTATCAACACTGTAAGCAAAGCGGCATGTATCGCAGTTGTATAATATTTATGAATTGATGTCATTTATAAATTGTTTTAAAGCCTCTCCCCAGCCTCCTCCGTGGGAGAGGGAAGCAGATACTCTTGTTTATTAATTAGTTATAAAACTAACTTGGCTCCCTCTCTCGCGGGGAGGGCTGGGGAGAAGCATCAATTACTCGTAAGTGAGTTCCCATTTTGTAAACTGGGCGTTATGAGAGCTACTAATATAGATTCTATATTTAGTATTGATGGCTGTTCCTGTTAAATTGTAAGTATAATCCATGTTACCATCTGCCTGATCCCATTTGATCGCTTTTCCACCAGGAATTTCCGTGTTAGAACCGTCTACGATAGCTACCATGACGTTGGTAGATGCTCCGCTACGTGTGGTAGCGGTAACTTTGGTTAACTTTTTGTCTGCGATAGCCGGTAATTCGATGTAGGCTCCTTGTTTTCCGTTTATTATATAAGGAACATTACTGTTCATTGCTTGATAATAACCATTCCCGGTTGAACCTGCAAAAACATAATCGTAACCACCGAATGAGAATGTTTGGGCTTCTACTTTTATTTCCGTTTTTAATTTAGGGAATGTACTTGGATAATTGGCTGCGTTTGTTAAATCTACAGAAATTACTGTTTGGTTTCCACTACCTTGTCCAGAAACGCTTACGGGCACAGTAACTGTATTACCGTTAGTAAGTGAAATGGACAACGTTTGATTTTCAGGATCTGTACTGTTGTTTGCTTCTGCTACAACTGTGATTTTATTACCATCTACTGTAGAAGATAATATACCGCTTAATCCAGTGGCAGAGATAGTATTACTTCCTTGATTAGCTATCTCAACATCTAAAACTTGGGTACCGCCTGTGGCTGGGAAACTCACAGGAGAAGGAGTCACTTTGATAATTGTAGGATCTGTAGAGTTAAAACCGATAACATCTTGCAGGTTACGCGGTACGAGTTGACTATTGTTTTTATAGACTGCCGCCAAACCAGTGATGTCGCTTTCTGTTTTTACAAATGGCTGATTGGCAAATGCCGGTGAGTCTTCTTTACAAAATACAGCGAATGTAATGCCACCCGCAGTGAAAGCATGAGTATCTTGACTTCCCCAAATACCGGCATTTTCAGGTGTTGCATTCTTTATCGTTACTGTCATTCCTTGATATTCTGTAAGTTTATCTGCGGTAATGATAATTGGAGTGATAGCTGCTGTTCCTATTTTTTCAACTTTTGCCCAATTGTCAGTTTGAGAACCGGTTACTTCGTACATACCATTGTAGTTTACTGTTTTAGCAAGGCCTTTATAAAGAGTGACTTTTACTTTATCTCCCTGCGTAAGTTGTAATGTAGCTGGATCTACTTGACTTCCGAAGAGAGTAATACCATTGCCTGCCGCAGTTGCTCCTTCCGTTGCGAGAACAAGGTTGTTATTCGTATAGTTTCCACCTTCCGTATTGCTTTGTACAACAGCTTCGAATGTACGGTCAGTGGTAGCATCTACTGGAGTCTGCGTAGTAGTCATCATTCCTATAAGTTCAGGAATGGTAATTGGTTTTGTTTCTCCCGGTTCCGGTGGAGTAACATTCCCTAAATCGATTTCCTGACCTCCATTACCTGTGGACAAAGTGATGTCGTCAAGACGGATAGCGGATGCTGCTAATGCAGTGAATTTAATGTATAATTTGGCTGAAGTTTGTTTAAGTGTGAAGTTTGCCGTTGCAAAAATCCAGTAAGGTGTTTCGGCATCGCCATTATTTTTAGTGTAAGTTACGGGAACCCATGTATTGCCATCCCCGCTCAGTGATACTGTGAACTTACTCGGATCGAAGGTGTTGTCATAATCGGTAGCTCCTTCTGCTTTGTATGAATAGCTTGCACCAAACGTCAGTTTTAGATTGGTTTGTTCAGTTGTCAGTGCAATGTCACCGATAACAAAATCTGCGGGTAGTGTACCGAAAAAGACAACATTGGGACCGGAAGCTCCGTCATAGGCACTCGGATTATTGTTGGGCAATCCACTGGATCTAATGGTCGCTTTCTGACCGGAATATGTTACATTGGCGGCTCCGATACCGGTTTTAGCCCATCCTTCATATGCATCAACATAGGGATAAGGGTTTGTTACGGTAGTACTACCCACTGTTTCGTGATAAATTACTTCTGCCGGCACGATATTACCGCTTGTAATTTTCACCGTTTCTGTCATCAACGGCCCTACTTTATTTGAAATTTGAATATCGATGTTGGCCTCATCGTTGATTCCTTCCGGGATGCTAACTTGAATGGTGGCACTGCCATCGCCTTCAGTTGCGGAGAGAGTAACCCAAGATTTGTCATCTTTCACTGTTGCCGTCCAATGACGGTTGGTTAAGATCTCAAAAGATGCTTGGCTTCCTTCGGCAGGAACACCGTCTGTGGTAAAGATCAGACTTGTAGGAGAAACTTCCAGAAAAGGAGCTTCTGTGTCATCATTGTCATCGACACAACTTACAAAAGTTGCTGTGGCAATCAGGAGTATTGTCCCAAAAAACAACTTCAGAAAATTTAGATTCTTCATTGATGTTAAAAAATAAAAGTTAATATTCGTGGCATATAATATATATTTTTTGCCACAATTGAGTAGGCAAAGATATATTATTGAGCTGAATAAACAAAGGTTAGTAATCCTATTTTATATTACATTTTGGTTAATTTTTTGCTGTAAAACATGTAAAAGACTGAGGCAAAGTGACTATTTGATAATGTCTCTCCTGTGATTACTCTATATTGTGTATAACAAATGAAAAAACAAAAGGTTTTTATTTCTTGAAGATGTTCATTACTGCTTGACTTTTTTTGTTTTTTTAGTCATATGGTTGTATTCTTTTATTTTTATTGAAAATAAAGTTTTTGATATAGAAAATAGAAGAGAGTGTTTGATTACCGAATAGGATTCTTGCGCCTTTTTTGTCTTTATTTATTGTTGCTTTCTAAGTGAGGAATATTGCTGTATTAGTCCTTTTGGTTATGAAAATGTGATACAAACAGCAAGATGGATAATTGCTTGGTTATTAGCTCTTTATGTTGGTGCCGTTTTCCTCTATGAGAAAGAGGGTGAAACTCGTAGAGAAACGACTCGTTCCTCTACGACCAATAGATCGAGTATTTCGTTTAATGAGACAAATGTTATTGAAGAAAACTATTGTCCTCTCTTGTATTTGTTTGATTAAATTGTTTTTTTTATTCTTATTTCCCTTAGTTTGAAGTTTGCATATTATACGTAGAAAATGGACTTTACGTCATATTTTGGTAAGGGTGCTACTTTGATAATTATTTTAACTTGTTTTTTAAGGACTCTTTTTTTATTCCTTTTTGTCTTTCTTAACTCCGAAAATTTCGTATCGGAGGATAAAGGCTCTACTTTTGTCAAAACCTTGTAACAAAACATATGATTTTTCGTCTTATAGACTATAAACTTCAACAAAGACAATATGAAAGGCAAACTACTACTATTGATGTTGCTTATTGCATCTTGTGCAAGTTATGCACAAAACACGACTACCTCTTCTTATATAGTAAAAGGTATCCTCGTCGATTCACTGACTCTGGAGGGGGAACCCTATGCTACTATTAAAATAGTGGAGAAAAAAGCTCCGGATAAAGCGGTGAAAATGGCTGTAACCGATATGCAGGGAAATTTTAAAGAGAAAATGAATGCTCAGCCGGGGATGTATGTTATTACAATTACTTCGATTGGGAAAAGTACCGTCACTAAAGATTTTGAAGTGAAATCGGGTGAGAAAGAAGTAGATCTGGGAACTTTGTATACTTCGGAGGCTACCAATGAGTTGGGAAGCGTTGAGATTGTGGCTCAAAAACCGTTGGTTAAAGCGGATATTGATAAAATAGAATATAATGTGCAGGATGATCCGGATTCAAAAACCAATACTGTACTGGAAATGCTTCGTAAGGTTCCTTTGGTGACGGTAGACGGGGAAGACAATATTAAAGTAAACGGTAGCAGCAGTTTTAAGATTCATGTGAACGGTAAGCCGGATAATATGATGAGCGATAATCCGGTAGACGTTCTTAAAAGTATGCCGGCTAATACGATTAAACACATTGAAGTGATAACTAACCCCGGTGCAAAATACGATGCTGAGGGAGTTGGTGGAATCCTTAATATTGTGACAGTAGGCGGTAGCGGTTTTAAAGGTTATACAGCTACTTTTACCGGAAATGGCAGCAATACCGGTGGTGGAGGAAGCTTGTATACTACTATCAAGAAAGATAAACTGACGTTGTCGGCGCGTTATAACTATAATGCAAATAATTCTCCTCGAAGTTATTCCAGTTCCACACAGCGTCAGACACAAACTATATCCGAGGGAAAGCAGGAAGAAACAGTGATTCAGTCCGAAAGTTCCAGTAAGGGAAAGAACCGTTTTCAGAGTGGTAATTTGGAAGCCAGTTATGAAATAGATACTTTACGGTTGATAACAATGGGTTTTGGTATGTATGGTGGAAATAATGATGGGACGGGTTACGGTGAGACGGTGATGAAGAATGCCGATCCTGCTTTTTCGGGAGTACCCTACTATTCTTATGAAAGTGATAATGAGAATGATGGTTCATGGTATTCCGTTCGCGGCAATATCGATTATCAGCGTACTTCCCGTAAACTTAAAGATCGTATGTTTACCCTTTCTTATAAGATAAATGCAAGGCCGAGTACCTCTAACTCACGGTATGGTTATACGCTTAATCATGTAGAGCCGGGCTGGGAAGACTACGTGAATAAGACACTTGCCGGTCAACGTTCTGATGGGAAACAGAATAGTTCGGAGCATACTTTTCAGGCTGATTATACTACCCCTATTGCAAAAATTCATACGCTTGAAACGGGGTTGAAATATATTATTCGTAATAATCATAGCGATAACAACCGTTATGATAAAGATGAAAATTATGATGAGGACAGAAGTAGCCATTATAAACATTTGAATGATATTTTGGCGGCATATGTCAGTTATGGTATTAAGGTGAAGAAGTTTTCGGGTCGTGCCGGTGTGCGTTATGAAAGAACAATGCAGGATGTGAAATATACAGAGAAGCCGGAGCAGAGTTTTGATGCGGATTTCAACGATTGGGTGCCTTCTGCCAGTTTGGGATTTAAAATTACGGACATGTCGAATATTCGTTTGGGATATAATATGCGTATCTGGCGTCCCAGTATCTGGTTTTTGAATCCTTACTTGAATGATTCGAATCCGGCTCATGTCACTCAGGGAAATGCTTCATTGGAAAGTGAGAAAAGTCATGCTTTTAATCTGAGTTACAGTAACTTTACGCAGAAATTTAATATAAATATGTCTTTGAACTACTCGTTTAATAATAATGGTATAGAGCGGGTGACCAGTTTGATGAATGATAAAGATATTCCCGGCTTAACCAGCCACACAGGTAAGGAGGTGCTTTATTCCACTTATCAGAATATAGGTAAAAGCAGCTATTTGGGTTTGAGTGGCTATGTCAATTGGAATGCTTCTCCGAAAACTCGTGTATATCTTAATCTTTGGGGAGATTATTCACGCTTAAAGAGTCCGTCTCAGAATTTGGAAAATAGTGGCTGGAGTGTATTTGCTTATGGTGGTGTACAGCAAACTTTGCCATTGGATATCCGTCTTAGTGTGAATTTGATGGGTAGCACTCCGTATATCTCTCTACAAGGTAAGGGTAGCAGTTACTATGACTACAGTGTGAGTGTCAACCGTTCTCTTCTCAAAGAAAAACGATTGACAGTGAGTGCTTTTGCCGGTAATTTCTTCAAAAAATACATGAAAAATAAGAATACGCTGACTGGTGATGACTTTTGGCAGGAAAGCACTTCGCGTTATTCGCGCCAACGTTTTGGGGTTAGTGTGAGTTACCGGATCGGTGAGTTAAAAGCCAGTGTGAAGAAAGCTGCCCGTTCTATTGAGAATGATGATGTGAAAGGCGGCGAAGGTGGTGGAGGCCAGGGTGGCTCGAATTAAAGAATGCGAACTGTGCCCTAAGTAAGACAAGACATAAAACTTTTAGGGCGCAGCTCAAATTAGGAACGTGGGCGATTTTTTTATTTATATGAGTCTTGATGCACTTGCTGTTCTCTTCTGTCCGCTCGTTATTTCTTTAAATACAAAATGAAAATCAGAGTTCTCGGATTATTTAGCCTTGAGTGGTAGGTGAAGTGCGAATTTGTTCTTCTTTCTGCACATTTGTTTTTTTTGCCATTTCAAATTTTATTTTCAACTCCGTCTTTTCCTCTATTAGCTTTTCTATTTTCAAATCTTTCTCCCGCAGGTATTGTATTAATTCCGTTAATGACGGGCTGTTCTCTGTTTTTGCAGTTGTTTCCTGTTTAATCATCTCTCCTTTTCCGGTAATTAGCCATTCTGCATTTATCCAAGTAAATGTTTGAAGTATTTTAGCAAGGATGTCAAATCCCGGTTTATTTCTCCTTTGTACAACAATTCCTCTAATTGTTTGGTCTACAACCCCTATTTTCTTGGCAAATGAGGATACGTTAAGGCCGGCATAGTCTATTATTTCTTGTAATCTATCAATTATATCCATAGTTTATTAAAAAAATAATCAATTAATTGTTTTGAAGTTTCAAATAAATGTTTGATATTTGTGCCGTAATACGGCTATAATACGGCTAAGTTACTAAAAAAACAGCATTGATAGTGCATGTTGCGCGACTTTTAAATGATTGATAAGTAAGAGTTTGAAGACGGAATTGTACACAAATAGATAGCATATGGAACTTAGTGTTTAATAATATATTATTAATGTAATTTTTTTATTTATGAGAAAAAAGTTTGTTAAAGTGATGCTCTTCGGAGCGTTAGCGCTTACAGTTAGTGCGTCCTTTGTAGGCTGTACGGACTATGATGATGATATTAAAAATCTGCAAGAACAGATTGATAATATCAATAAGAAAGAACCGGGAGTTACTACGGCAGAAATGTCAACAGCGGTATCTTCGGCTATTAGTGCCTTGAAAACAGAACTGGAAGCTGTTATTGCCGGTAAGGCTGATAATGCGGCTGTTGTGGCATTACAGGATAAGGTTAGGGAACTGGAAGCTGCCCTTAATAACAAAGCGGACGCTTCGGCTATCCAGGAACTGATAGCGCAGATTGGAGAATTGTCTGAGGAGGTGAACTCGGTAAAAGGCTCTTTGGAGGATTCTAAAACAAAACTTGAGGCTGAAATAAAGGCGCTGGAAGACGAGTTGGCTAATGTAGCTGATGCTGCTGAAATGGAAGAATTGGCTAAAAAACTTACCGAGGCACAGAATCAGCTGAAAGAGTTGGAGGAAAAAATAAGCGACAATGCCGGGGAAATTGTGAAACTGACAACCCAAATAGGACAGTTAGCTGAGATCCAGGCTTCCATCGAAGCGTTACAGACATCTAATCAGGCTTTCCAGACTGCAATAGATGAACTAAAAGCAGCACAAGGCAACAACATAACAGAAGCAGATTTGTCGAAAGCGTTGCAAGCTTATCTGACTAAAGATGAAATCGCTAAGTTGTTGGATAACAAGATGCTTGATTATCTGACAAAAGAGGATTATGCAAAGAAAGAACAAGCTATTTATGATTATGTAAATAATACATTGACGGCTAACATAATGGCAAAAGTGAATGCTGCTTATGTGAGTTTGGATAAATATAATAAAGATCTGAAAGAGATCAATGAGAAGTTCTCCAGATATGTTGACTCGGAGAGTTCGGAATACAAAAAACTTGTGTCGGATGTTACGGCTTTGAACAACTATAAAACTGAGACATTGCAAGCTCTTGTTGACTTGGTGAATGGTACTTCCGATAAAGAAGGGTTGAGTAAACAAGTGGCAGATTTGGTTGCTGCAATGGGAGAAATCACAGATTTGTCACAGACTTTGAGTGGATATGTCAAATCTACCGAATTGACAAACTATGTTAAAGAGGCGGATCTGAATGATAAGATAGAGGCATATTTGAGTGAATCGATGGAATCGGCTGAATCTACGATGCAAACTTTGGAAAAAAGACTGGAGGCCCTTGAAATAGGTGTGAAAGCAATGATACAAAGCATTGTATACGCACCTCAGACTGTTGGCGGCGTAGTTGCATTTAACTCGTTGGAGGTAGAGGATACGGGAGTGACCCCGAACAAGAATGTAGTTGTTGCAGAGGATAAATCATTGAATATATCTTTCCGTGTATCTCCAGTATCTGCTGCAAAAGTATTCTTCGATAAATATGATTATAGTTTTGAGGGACATGAAGTAGCGTCTCGTGCTGCCGGAAAAATTGAGTATTTGAATGTTGAGAGCAGTAGTGTCGATGAGGCAACTGGAATGGTTAACTTTGTGGTCTCAACGGGAATTTCTGCAGGTAAGAGTTATGCCATCTGTATGCATGTGACTCCTAAAGCGAAAGTCGGTGAAGTTGATAATGATGATAATTTGACGGATATTACATCTAATTACTTTGTTGTAAGTAAGTCTCTTACTAAGATTGAAACAATTGTATTAGAAAGTCCTGCTAAAGCAGAAAATACATTATATTATAATAATGAAAATTCGGCTATTAATTATGCGGAAGGTATAAAATATGTTATCAATAGCGGTCATGTAAATTTGGAAAATTATGATATGAGTAAATTCTCCATTGAATATAGCGTCACTAATGAAAATTATTTCTCTATTGGTAAAGCAGAGGGTATATTAAAACCTGCTAACTATAATTTGGCCAGTTATGTAGATCAGACTGCTACGGCTACTGCCACAGTGAAAATAGAAGGTGTGAAACGTACTTTCCCGACTTCATTTGCTGCTGTTACAATTAAAGAAGAAACTTCTATAGCCGAGACAACTTGTGATTATGGCACTTTGGAGGTAGCATGGAAGAATGCTGAGCAAACTATTCCGGCTTCTAAATTTGATTTAACTAAGATCTATGACGAAGCCAATATAACAGCTACCGCTTTCAAACAGCTAACCGCATCTTATGACGAAACTGCTGATGTACATTTTGTAGTTGGAACAGATAATGTTTTGAGTGTCGCTATTGCTGCTAATACAGCAGGCGGTGAGCATCCGATTCAGGTGATATTTGAAGGAAATGGAAAGAAGATTACCGTAAAAGCGAATGTGAAGATTACTTACAATGAGGTTTCTTTGACTACTAAACCTGAACTGTGGGAGGGTGATAAAATGAATGGTACTGTCATTTTCACTCCTACACTGGATGACCAATTTAGGCCGAGCACCATTGCTCTTTCAATGGATTTGACAACTCTCTTTGGAAATTATACGGAGGTATATAATGATGTAACAGCAGCAGGCGGTACAGTAACTCTTAATGTTCAAGATTTGGCTGGATTCAACGGTGCTGTATCATTCGAAAATAATGTAGTAACTATTAATCCATCTAAATATAGTGGAAAGGACATTGTGATTACAAGTGATGTTAAGTTTGGTAATACTACTGTGGATGCTAGCAAAGCTACGATTAAAGTCGTTAATGTCAGTGGTACTTGGAAACCCGGAAAACTTGAAGTAACTTTAACAGATAAGGCTGCTAAGATAAATGTGTTAGAAGGATTTTCTTGGATTGATTTCAGAAATAAAGTAATGTGGGCAGACGGTGCGGATGTTGAAGGCGGTACTGATTTTGCAGACGGTGTAAAAGGTTTGGCGGTATACGGTTTAACTGCTCCGACTTGTACGCTTACTGCTGCCGATGGTACTGAATGCCCGTATTTGAAGTTCGAGAATGGTGAAGTATATTTCACTGAAGCTGGTAAGACTTTCGGATTTGTACAACCGTATGAGGCTAAAGTGACGATTAATGTTACTTCTCCATGGGGAGAAATAGCTGGAGCTACTCCGTCTAATACGGAAATCTTAATTACAATCCCTGCATTGGTACAATAAAATATAATTAATCGGATTTAGTTCCCCTTTGTCTAAAGTGGGAACTATCCGATTTTTTTTTTTCTACTGATTCAGATATAATGTAGAATATGATATATTGTTTGTTTCTGAAATTGCCCATTGTGACAAGCCGCAATTTTAATATGTCAAGCTATATTTTCATCTCTACCAAAGTAGCTTGGCGCTTAGACAGAAAGGCACTTCCACACATCCCGGAAGTGCCTTCTTTTTTTATTTATTGAACCCCAACTTTTTCAATCCGTTCTGTACATCCGGATGGCTCATAAAGAGTTTCCATAACAGTCCAGTCCGGTAGTTTTCGATCATTACGGCTATGGGGCCTTGGTCGATGGCAAGATAGCGTTGCGGATACCAGTTGTCTGTTTCGCTGAAGGCATCATAAAAGCCATAGGGGCCGAATAGTTTGTCTCCCATATCATAAAGATGTCTCATCACTTCGAGAGAATATTCCGGTGTATAGACGATGGACGATAAAGCAGCCGTAGGGGTGATTACTCCTGCATCCTCTTTCTCATTGGGAGCATGTGCGGCGTAGCCGTTTACGGAATAGCTGGCGGTCAATCCCCAACAATTCGGGCCGAAACCTTTGTAATGTTTCGGATTACGGATGCAATAGGCGCGGTTGACTAACGTCAGGTTACGCATTTCATTGAAGTAACTCGGACAGTATTTATCTTTCAGTCCTACGGGATCCAATCCCAAGAAGGAATATTGCGCCCAGAAGAGCGGACCTGCTTCGCTGCCTTGATAACGAAGGTGAAGTTCGATACCCTCTACTTTATGCGGAGATACGATGGCGCCATTCTGTGCCCAACCATCATGATATACGGCGGCAGGCACACCGTGTGTGGGCGATGCGGCGGCGAGTATGTACATGATGAGACATTCATTGTAACCATGAACCGGGAAGTCCATCTCCCAGCCGTATTCGGGACTCCAATGCCAGTAGAGTACATTCTGGTTTCCTTTGCGGTACCAGTTCCAATCCACTTCACGCCACAGTTTATCTATTCTTTGCGCCAATGCTTTCTCTTGGGGAGTGCCGTCAATATAATACTGATGTACGGCAAGCAGTCCTTGCATGAGAAAAGCCGTCTCTACAAGGTCGCCGCCATTGTCTTTCTGACCGAAGGGTTTCACTTTTCCGGTCTCGCCATACCACCAATGGGGATAGGCGCCTTTGAAGCGGTCGGCACGTTCGAGAAAAGAAACTATTTTTTCCATGCGTACCAGTCCGTCGGTACGGGAAACGTACCCCCGGTTGATGCCGGCAAGAATGGCCATGATACCAAAACCACTGCCACCCGAGGTGACGACATCCGGTCCGCCGGCAGGATAGTTACCGTCCATATGAATACGTTCCGGGGCGAGACCGCTATTGGGCTCCGCACCATCCCAGAAATATAGAAAGGTTCTTCTTTGTACTGTATCCAGCAGGGCATCAGTAGTGAGACTGTCTGATGGGAGGGAAGAAGTTGATGGAGAGGTTTTCTTGCTGCCCTGACAGGAGTTGGCTGTCAGGAGCAGAAGAAGACCGGAAAATATATAATAAATAACTGGTTTCATTGTTGTTGGTTTTTAGAAGGTGAAGACCTCTCCCCATCCCTCTCCGTGGGAGAGTGAGTTGGGCTAGTCTTATAACTGATTAAATATAATAATTGCTTGAATATCATAACTGATTAAATGCAATAGTATCTATACTCCCTCTCCTACGGAGAGGGTTGGGGAGAGGCCTCACTTGGACGTTACGGTGAATGCGGCTGTTTTCACATCCCGGCTGTTGGAGCCTATCATGACTTGGAAGTCTCCCGGCTCTATGACATATTGCAGATCATAATTGTAGAACTTCAACATTTCAGGGGCTATTTTGAAGGTGACAGTACGCGTTTGCCCGGGTTGGAGGTAGATTCTTTCGAATCCTTTCAACTCTTTTACCGGTCGGGTAGTGCTGCCTACAAGATCGCGGATATACAGTTGCACCACTTCTCCGCCGGGCAGCAGTCCGGTGTTGCTGACATCTACGGATGCTGTGATCATACCTTGCATATCCATGCTCGATTGGCTCAGAGAGATGTCGCTGTAAGCGAAAGTAGTGTAGGAGAGCCCGAAGCCGAATGGATAGAGCGGTTCGTTGGTGACATCCAGATAATTACTGCGGAATTTTTCGAACCATTTGCCATCGTGTAACGGGCGTCCGGTATTCTTATGCGCATAATATAATGGAATCTGTCCTACGTTTTGCGGGAAGCTCATTGTCAGTTTTCCACTCGGGTTGACACGACCGAACAGTACGTCACCGATGGCATAAGCTGCTTCGCTTCCACCAAACCAGACATTAAGAATAGCCGGAACATTGTCCTGTTCCCAATTCAATATCAACGGGCGGCCGGTAAAAAGCACTAAGACCACCGGCTTGCCTGTGGCTACCAGTTCTTTCAACAGTGTTTGTTGTACATCGGGTAGATTGAGATCCGTACGGCTGCTGCTCTCTCCGCTCATCTCGGATGATTCTCCGAGGGCAGCGACGATTACGTCGGCTTTATTGGCGGTTTCCAATGCTTCTTTCAATAATTCGGCATCCGTACGATTGTCCCGGTTCAATGAACGGCCGAACATGGTAGCGCGTTCTTCGTAAGCAGCGTCGCTTATCAGGTTACTTCCTTTGGCATATAACAGGTTGATGTTCGCACCGTTTTCCATTAAAGGGATGTACCAGGGTTCATTGGGTTGGTTAAGAGGCATTTCATCCATGCGGCTTACCATTTCACGAAGTCCTTCGATAAGCGACGGTGAACGGTCCAGCACGGCTGCCACGCTCCATGTACCCGGCATATTGCTCCGGGTGTCTGCCAACGGGCCGATCACTGCAATGGTTCCGGTGGGTTTCAACGGTAAGGTTTGGTTGTCATTTTTCAGCAAGACAAAACTTTCGGAAGCGATACGGCGGGCGGCATCCCGATGGGCACGCGTAAAGATGTCACGTGCCGGACGTTTCGGATCACAATATTTATAGGGGTCATCGAATAGTCCCAATTTATATTTCGCTTCCAGAATACGGCGGCAGGCGGTATTCAAAGTCATCATAGAAACTTTACCCTCTTGAATGGATTTCTTCAGAGTGCCTACAAATCCGTCACTTACCATATCCATGTCCACACCGGCATTGATGGCACGGGCGGAAACGGTCTGTAAATCGCCGATACCGTGATCTGTCATTTCGGATATTCCGGTATAGTCCGTAACGACGAAGCCGTTGAAACCCCATTGACTGCGCAGCACATCACTCATCAACCATTTGTTGGCAGTGGCAGGTATGCCGTCCACTTCATTGAATGAAGCCATTACGCTGCCTACTCCCGCTTCGATGGCGGCTTCGAAGGGAGGAAAATATTCATTGTACATCCGTTGGCGGCTCATGTCTACGGTGTTATAATCACGTCCGCCTTCGGCAGCACCGTAAAGGGCGAAATGCTTTACGCAGGCCATGATTTCATCGTTCCGTTTCAACTGGTCTGCGAGTTTTTCTCCCTGATACCCCTGTATCATTGCCCGGGCGATAAGCGATCCTAAGAACGGGTCTTCTCCCGATCCTTCGGAGACACGTCCCCAGCGTGGGTCACGGCTGATGTCCACCATCGGGCTGAAAGTCCAGGAAATGCCGTCTGCACTGGCTTCGATCGCTGCAATACGGGCCGATTCTTCAATGGCTTTCATATCCCATGTACACGATAATCCCAATGGAATGGGGAAGATCGTTTCGTATCCGTGGATAACATCCATACCGAATAATAAAGGTATGCCAAGGCGGGAATTTTCTACCGCTAATTTTTGTACATCTCGGATTTTTTCCACTCCTTTCAAATTGAAGAGTCCGCCCACTTCACCGCGTTTGATTCTTCCGGCAATGTCGCTGCTCTTTGCCTGTCCGGTGGTGATGTCTCCGGTGACAGGAAGATTGAGCTGTCCGATCTTTTCATCTACTGTCATTCGCTTCATCAAGGCGTCAATGAAACGATTCATATCCTGTGGAGATTTTTGCGCTTGCATGCCACTAACACCTATAAATGTTGCCGCAAGCAGAATACTGAAAGTTTTTATAAATCTGTTCATGGTTAATAATTTGCTAATGTACCAATATGCCAATGTGCCAATTGCCATTCGGCATGATGGTTGAAAAATAATTTGCTAATTGAATAATTTACTAATGGGCTACTATGTTTATTGCCATTCGCCATCGTTGCGCAGCCAATTGGCACATTGGCATATTGACACATTAGCAAATTATTTTTAGTAATTCGGATTTTGCACCAACACCCCTTTAGACTTGTCTATCTCCGTTTGCGGAAGCGGTAGGAGGGCATTCTTGGGCTGGTAGTTCATCTTTCCGGCTTTATGCAATACCTCTTCGGCAATGCCCCACCGCACCAGATCATAGAAGCGGTCGAACTCCATTCCCAATTCCACACGACGTTCATGACGGATGGCATCGCGGAGTACCGTTTGATCCAATGATTCCACTTTGGGCAGGACGTTCGGGTTATTGCCTCTCGCACGGGCTCTTACCATTTCAAGATCAGCATTGGCCTCTCCTGTCTTTCCGAGTTCATTGGCGGCTTCCGCAGCCATCAGTACTACATCGGCATAACGGATGAGCCGGATGTTTACCCAAAAACCTTTGTTGGTATATTCACGGCGCATAGCAGGATCGGTATAGGCTTTTTTGTTGAATGCCCGGCCCATGGCTTGCGATACGGGTGATTCGTTATAAGGTGTATTGGTGTTTTCGGGAGTGATCGGGTCTGTCTCGTTTTTGCGGAAGTAAAGAAGGGTAGCGTCCCGGCGCGGGTCTCCCGGTTCGTAGGCATCATATAATTCCTGGGTTGCCATATTCCAACCCCAGCCTAAATCCCATTGGTTGGCACCGCGCACTCCCTGGACTTCACAGAATTGACTGCCTATGACATCGCTGGCCGGTAAGGCTGCCGTGGCTGTACATTGCAGTTCGAAAATAGAACCGCCACTGTTTTCACCTTCGTCCGTAAATATTTTATCATACGGTGTGTTCAGATTGTAAAGGCCGGATGTCATTACGTCATTGGATGCTACATAAAGACTGTCCCAGTTGTTGCGCATCATAAACGTGCGTGCATGGAGCGAACGCGCAGCACCCCAGGTGAGGCGTCCTAAAAACTCGGTAGCCCACTGTTCGGGCAGTAAGGCTTCGGCGCCGGCCAGATCCTTGTCGATTTGCTCATATAGTTTTTCGGCTGTGGTTTTCGGTACATTGGCTTCTGATGAATCGTTTACTTTGAATGTAATCAGAGGTACTTCGCCAAAGGCACGTACCAGATTGAAGTAGCAATATGCACGGAAAAACAGGGCCTCTCCACGGTTCCGGAGGTCTTCTTCGGTTAGCTTTCCGGTAGCTTCTGCTTCATCTATCGATTCGAGAATATCATTACACTGAAAGATAATGGCATAATTCTGGCTCCAGTAAGCCCCGAGTTGTCCGTTAGTAGCCGTATACATAAAGTCGTCATACATTTCTGCTACTTCCGAGCCGTCACTGCTCGTACTGCCTTTCTCTGCATCCTCACTGCGGAAACTGTGAATGGCAAATGCCGGAGTTCCTGCCGTAATATCAAATTTACGCATCATCGTATAGACGTTATAGATCTTACCGTTTACCAAGGCATTCGGGTCATCGTCTTCCGTGAATTGTCCCTGTGGGCTGCGATCTAAGAAATCATTGCAACTTGTCACCATCATCGCCCCAATAGCCAGTGACAAGGATAGTATATACTTATATAATTTCATATCAAAATCAAAATATTTAGTTTATTAATTTCCCCTTTTCTTTTTCTCTTTCCTTCTCCCCTCTCCATTCTCCCTTCTCCCATTTTCCCTCTCTCTTCTCCCTTTTTTAAAAAGTCAGGTTGATTCCGAACGTATAAATCGCCGGTACGGGATAACTGCCGTTGTCCACTCCGAAGGCGATGGCCGAACCTCCTAATTCCGGGGTGTATCCGGTATTATGTTTCCATGTTTTCAAGTTTTGCACGTTGAAGTACATTTTCAAGGCCTGCAAACGTATCTTGGAGATGAGAGCCTTATCGAAAGAGTATGCCAGTTGCAGGTTACGGATACGGAAGAACCGTCCGCTCTCTACATAATATTCCGAATTTTCCCGGTTGATGGCATGTTTCGTATTCAATAGCGGCTGACTGTTTGATGTCCCTTCACCATGCCAGCGGTCCAACCGTTGCTCCATGTAGTTGAACTGGGCGAAGTTGTAATTATCCCAGGTACGGTAAATCTGATTACCTCCTTGGCCCATCATTTCAATGCTGAGATCCCAATTTTTATAGGATACGCCCAGCGAAAGTCCGTAAGTGACATCGGGAGTCGGGTCACCGATCATCGTACGGTCTTCCGGAGTAATCTTGCCGTCACCGTTCACATCTGCGAATTTCAGGTCTCCCGGAGTGACGGTAGCCAGTGTGTTTTCGGGAGAAGCGTCAATGTCCGCTTTCGATTGGTATACTCCGTCCACTTTGTAACCGTAGAAGTAGCCGATGGGGTATCCGGCCATTGTGTAACTTTGATTCTTGTCACCGGCTATGATTGAATATCCTTCCTGCACGAGACTTTTTACCTTATTACTGATGGTCGTCAGGTTGGCACTGATGGAGTATCCCCAGTCGCCGATCTGGTCGCGCCAAGTAGCTGCAAGTTCCACACCGCTGTTTCTGATCTCTCCTAAATTACCGATGCCCGGAATGGTGCCGGCGATGCCCGGGACTTCCGCAAGCAAGTCTTTGGTATTCTTTTTGTAGAAAACTCCTTCAAAGTGTAACCGGTTGCGCAGCAGGTTGGTTTCGAAGCCTACTTCCCAGGCTTCTACCTTTTCCCAGCGTAAATCCGGATTCGGGAGGTAGGCCAGTTGATATCCCGGGTAGATGATGGACGGCTTGCCGAAAACGGCGGAAAAGGCATTCTTCAAAAGCGGTTCTGCCGGATAAGCGGAACTTAAATTCTGATTACCTAAAGTACCCCATGAACCTTTCAATTTCAGCATATCCAACCAACTGATATCTTTCATGAATTCTTCTTCGCTTATCAGCCAGCCTGCGCCCACGGAATAGAAGTTCTGCCACTGGTTTCCGGTGTACGAGAAAGCTGACGAACCGTCCCGGCGGTAAGAACCGTTGAACAGATATTTTCCTTTATAATTATAGATCACGCGGGCCAGCATGGATACGGTGGTTCGCTCCCACTGTGTACTTCCGTTAGTGGCGGTAGCCGCATCGCCGATACTGACGAACCATTTATCGGGATCATCGGGGATAACAAGACCGACTCCCTGTTTACGAGCTCCGTCGAGTCTGCTTAGCGAGTTGTAATAAGTTGTGAAACCGGCTGTAGCAGTAAGGTTATGTGCGCCGTCGGCAAAACTGTTGGTGTATGTCAGTACATAATCGCTCTGTACCTTCGTCTCATTCTGCTTAAACTGGCTGACTTCTGTCTTACCGGTTCCCAAAGTCGAAACATTTCCTTTTACCGTCGGGTCGTATACCTTAATAATAGGTATATAGGTTCGTCCGTTGTCCGATGCATAATCCATCGAGAAGGTGGCGCGTGCCGTGAAATGCTTCAAGAAATTTAGCTCTCCGTATACACTGCCCGAAGCCCGGTAATTTTCGGCTTTAGTGGTATTGGCTTTTAATGTTACATCCACCATCGGGTTGTTCATCTGCGCTTTCTGGAATTCGGGCAAGGCGGTGTAAAGACCGTATTCTGCATTGTACACCGGGGCCACCGGAGTGGTGCGGATGGCTCCTAACACCTGTTTGGCATCGGCAGGCAACATACGTGCCCCGTTGAATTGGAAACCTACTTTGAAGTGGTCCGTCACTTTGTATTCATTGCTCGCATTGATCGTCACTTTGCTGAACTTCTCATGCTTGATGTTGCCCTGCTCGTGCGAATATCCTACACCCAAATAGAAACTGTGTTTCTCCGAGGCACCTGTGATGCTGATGTTATTGTTGGTAATAAATCCTGTTTGGAATATTTCATCCTGCCAGTTTGTATCGGCATTCCAGTTGCTGAAATCGAAAAGTGGGTTCTCTTCGTTGGTAAGCTGCTCGGTGTACAGCTCTTTAAATTGTTCGGCATTGGTCATGGCAATCTTGTCTGTCACTGATTTCCAGCCGAAAGAGGTATTGATATTTACCCTTGTCTGTCCCTCTTTGGCCTTTTTGGTGGTGATGATGATCACGCCGTTTGCACCACGTACTCCGAAGATGGCCAGTGATGACGGGTCTTTCAGGACTTCCATCGATTCGATGTCTTCCGGATTGAGGAAGTTGATATTGTCGTTGAAGAGTCCGTCTACGATATATAAAGGTTTGTAACCGTTGATGGAGTTTGTACCCCGGATACGAATCTCCGGATCGTCTCCGGCACGTCCGTTATTGATAATTTGTACTCCGGCTATCTTGCCCTGTAAGGATGATAGTGGATTGGTAGCAGGCTTGTTGGCAATCTCTTCACCTTTTATATTGGTGATAGAGCCGGTCAGGTCACGTTTTTTGGCGCTACCATATCCGATGACAACGGTTTCGGCCAGCATTTGCGAGTCGTCTTTCATTACGACGTTGATCACTGTCTGCAGTCCTACGCGGATGTCTTGTTTCTGCATGCCGACGTATGAGAATTCAAGCACATTTTCCGGCATCACGGAGATAGAATAGTTGCCGTCGAGGTCGGTAACGGTTCCGCTTGCAGTACCCTGTATCAGTACCGAAACTCCGATCAAGGGTTCGTTCTGCGCGTCGGTTACCGTACCTGTCACCGTTTTTGTCTGGGCAAATAGGGGTGAAGCGGTTAGTAACAGACATGCCAAGGCAAGGATACTCCTTAGCCAGGAAAGTTTCTTCTCTTTAAGAAGAGGTTGTAAAGGTTTAGGTCTCATTGCATCAAATTTTACTATTATATGAACTACTTTATTAGAATGTTTTTTCATCCGCCTTCCGTATCGAGCGACGGCAAAAATATTAAAGTGAACAAATAAGTAGTAAAAAAGATTAGGGCAAGCGTGTTAATACTGATTTTTAACACTGAGAGGGGGGATTAATGGGAGAAGGGAGAGGGGAGAAGGAAGAGCTTTTTAGGCGATGAGTTTCATACTGTTGGAACAATGAGTTTTATCTTATTGGAACAATGAGTTCCAATCGCTTGAATCAAACGGAAGAAAGAGAGGAATGTAATAGGCTGCACTATTATGCTGCATAGCACTTCTCCCCTCTTCATTTTCCCTTCTCCCATTAACTTCCTTTTTTCCATTAACTCCTCTCTTTTTTAGAGGGAAAAACAAGGAAGTATCTCTTTGGCATGTCTCATGCAGTGGAGTATGTCTGCTTCTGTTCCGCAGAATGGTCCTGATTTTTCTATTTTTAGTGTAGACATTGCAGCAGCAAAATGCCCGGCTTCTTCGATGCTTGCTCCGGCTGCCCGTTGATAAAGGTAGCCGATAGTATAAGTATCCCCGCATCCGGTGGCATCTGTGATAACGGCCGGTTCATATGCCGGGATCTGATGGAATGTCTTACCATCGAATATTACCGAACCCATACTGCCGAAAGTCAGTAATACTTCTTTGACACCCCATTCATAAAGCTTTCGGGCGGCTTCCGTTACACTGTCATATCCGGTCAATACTTCCATTTCGTGCTCGTTGACTTTCAGAAAATGTACATATTTCAGTGCTTCTTTCTTTTCCGGCCAGTCTACCGGATACACGCGGGTATTACGTACTTCACGGAGGTAGCCCTGCGAGTCAACGGCTACCAGTCCTTTCCCGGCCAGGTGTCTGATGACATCCACGGGAAAGTCATCGGCCAGCAAGGATCCCAAGTGATAAATATCCGCTTCAATTTCTTTTAAATATTGTGAGGTGAACGGATCTGCTTTGGCAAGCACCCTTTGTGTACGGTCATTTTGATTTTCTCCGTATATGTTTTCGAAATAGACGGAATGTTTGCTGGGGAGGGCTGTTACGTTGATACCGGCGTTGCGCATTCTTTCCACCACATTCAACTCACTTTCTCCTACGGCAGTAACCAGTCTATAGTCGGTATTGTTGAGATGGCGCATGGCATATGAACAATAATAAGCTGTTCCTCCCGGCATGTAAACTGTAGATTGCGGGGTCACTACTTTATCCAGGGTGATATGTCCGATACAACAGAGGGTCTGTTTCTTCATTATTCTGTTCCTTTTATTGAATGAAAAAGCCTCCAAGAGTATTTCTTGAAGGCTTTTTAGTTTTTGTGCGGATGATAGGACTCGAACCTACACGTCGCAAGACACCAGATCCTAAGTCTGGCGCGGCTACCAATTACGCCACATCCGCAAACTTGTTGTGGCTAATTTTTCTTTAGCGGTGCAAAGATAGATATATTTTTTGTTTTCCCAAACGAATGCGAAAGAAAAGTGTTTATTTCAGTAATTCCCGTGCTTTTTCTATGATCGTATCGATGCCTTTTACCTCATCTTCCGACTTCATATCTATTTTTACATCCGGGTTGATGCCCCATTCGATCTGGTTCATGTCCCGGTCGAAATGAGGACTTGCAGAAAAGCGGACTGTCCATCCGTTGGGTAACTCCGATGAAAAAGGCATGCCTGAACCGCCCCCTGTCTTGTCGCCTACAATTACTACATTGGGCAGACATTTCATGTGTTTCACAAAGTCGTTGGTAGCACTATATGAATGCCGGTTGGTAAGCACGGCTACTTTCTTTTCCCAACGGATGTTTTTGGATGGTTCCAGATAGATGGCATAAGGCCTTGAAAAATCGTGATGTCCGGGTCCTGTTTTATGCTGGATGTATCCGGTCAGTATTTTTTCATTGGTGAAACGGGAGGCTATCTGGGTTGAGTTGGTTGCGTTGCCCCCGGAATTCTGACGGACATCGAAGATCAGCGCCTTGCAATCGGCCAGATAAGAGAAGACCACGTCCAGATCGCTGTTTCCAATACCGTCGGCAAACGTTTCATAATAGATATAGCCGATGTTATCACTTAATATCCTGTATTTGAGGCCTGCAATCTGGCGGTAATTCCGTCCCAGATAGTGGGTGTTCTCAATGAGAGATTCGTTGAAATTGACCGGAGAATCGGTCCAGAAGTCAAAGTGACTTTGATTCTCTTCGGAAGTCAGATTGACATGTCCGTCTTTGAGTTCGTACAACATATCGTTCAGCACTCCGAATAATTCCTGATTACTCATTTCCGGATAAAGCCGGCTGCGGTATTCCGTTCCGATGGCATCCCAATCGATATCCTTGTAATCGAGAAAACAGTATTTCTCATCAATTATCTTCCATAGCTGGTCGAAGTTCCCCTCCGGATCATTGACGTACTCTTCCTCTCTGATGCAGGCCGTCAGCCCAGCCAGACAACAGAAAAGAATCCATATCCTCATTACTCCCTTTTTCATCTCTTTCAACTAAATTTATTATCCGCCCGTTGGATGGCGTCGCCAATTCTCCCTTCTCCCTTTAATTAATACGCTCTCACCGCCGCCGGCAATGGGGTCCCGTTTTTATTCCGGATCAGATACAGGTCTTTCACGAACCCTACCATGAATACATGTGAGTAAGTATGTGTCTTGATATTGTTGACGTCCGATTGTTGCAGATCAGCCATGTAACTGAACCGTAACTTGGCATACCGGACCGGAAAATCGATCGACAACATCTGGCGTACGGAAGGTTGGTTGTGTAATGAAGTGAACTGTATTACTCCGTCGGAATTCCCTAACGTGAAAATCTCATAATAAGATTGTCCGTAGTGAGGTGAGAACATGGCCCCCACTACCGGTACATTCACCTGATAGCGGAACGTCAGAGGATAATTCTTTATTTTTGCATGCCAGATGGCCATTGCAGAGGCATCCAGATTGATGAATGCTCTTGCCGAAGCCGGGTTGTTCGTATTGCGCAGGTTGTATACGAATCCACCGTTTATATCTGCCAACGCACCGGCCAGTAGCTTAAAGTTTTCGGTGATACGAAACTGATAATGCAGCCCGTAATTCCAATTCACCAGACCGTTGAATGTGTTGTTGTTTTCTGCATGGTTGTGTGTATACCCTATATTGGCCTGAAAAAAGTTTTGTACGGATACATTTCCGTCCAATAGCTTGGTCATGCGCATGGTTTCCCGGGAGATACGGAAGTCTATTCCTTTGTATTCCTGCGGTGACAGATAGGTGTCGAAGACATTGGTATAGCCAATTCCATACATGGTGGCACGCGTGACGTAGCGATTGGCCTGCTGCGAATCTGCCTGTGCATATATTCCATCACAAAGAGCAAGCAGGCAACAGCCGATCAGCCCCATTTTTAATAGTATGTTCCTTTTCATTGGCAACCCAATTAATTTTAAATGAATCAGAACAGTTTCATCTGTCCCGTCATTTCGTCCAGTATGTCTCCTTCGCTTTTACCGTGATCCGGGTCCAGTATTTCCGGTTCTTCCTCATTCTCTTCTGTTTTATCCGGTGCCGGAGGATCCGGGAAGCGGGTAGGCTCCAATTCATTGATTGTTTCCACAGTATATGTGGTGATACGTTTTCCTTTTGCCTTAAAGCCTTTCACGGCAATAAATTCATCGGCCTCGATGACCATCGGATCGCGGAAACTATCATGTCCGCCAAAGATAACTTCCAGGCGCGGATAATATTCATCTGTCAGCAGAATCAGTTGGGTCGCTTTGTTGTCTCCCAGATAATTTTGCTTACGGGTGGTACTTTCGAAACAGAAGCGTTTCAGATACGGATAGTTCTGTTGGTCGGCATCGTATAAGGCTGCCGTCCACACCTTGTTACCGTCGAATTTCTCAACGATGCTTACATTGTTTTCATAGTGATTGCTCACGTCGAAATTTGTCGTATAGAATTCGCCGGTGTTCAGAACTACCAAGATGCTGTCGTCACTTTGGAATTCTCCCAGATATTCGCCTCTGCCGTCATAGTTGAGACGCAGTACATCCCGGTCGAACCAGACTTTTCGTCCGCCCAAAGTAGAACCGCCTCTTTGTTTCAAGGCTATTTTATGTACCGGCAGGCGTGTCAGGATAACACCTTGTGCCTGACGGCTCTTGATACCCACTTCGCTGAAGTCGCGCTCGAAGATGATACGGCGTACACGTGGATTGGGTTTTAGGGTTATCTTTATGATTTCGGCTTCTCCGTTAGGGTTGGCGCTGAAATAGGTAATCCGTGATTCCGGAGTTCCCTGAGTGACGTCATACTCACGGTCGCGTACGATGGAGGTCACGGCAAAACGTTTGATATAGGTCGTTCCCTCTTTTCCGTCGCGGTAGGCCACGTTGTAGATGGTACGCTTGTCGTTTTTCTTGAATACGTTGACGTACAATACATTCTTACCCACGAATTTCTTATCGGCAACCGGGGTTATCATGTATCTGCCATCCCGGTAGAAAATGATCACATCATCCAGATCCGAGCAACAGGCCACAAATTCGTCTTTCTTCAAAGCTGTTCCGATGAAACCCTCTTCCCGGTTGATATATAGCTTCTCGTTTGCTTCTACCACTTTGGTTGCTTCGATGGTGTCGAAGTTACGTAATTCTGTCCGGCGTGGGAAGTTTTTACCGTATTTGTCTTTCAACATCTGGTACCAGTCTATCGTATATCCCACGATATTGGCCAGATGTGCATCTATTTCGGCAATGTCCGATTTCATTTTGGCAATGATTTCTTCCGCTTTGTCTGTGTTGAATTTCAAGATGCGTCCCATCTTGATCTCCATCAGTCTCAGTATATCTTCTTTTGTTACCTCACGGATGAATTGCGGATAGAAAGGTGTCAGCCGGTTATCGATGTGCTCGCATGCGGCATCCATATCTTTGGATTGTTCAAACTCCTTGTCTTTGTAGATACGCTCTTCAATGAATATCTTTTCAAGGGAGGCGAAATGCAGGCTTTCCTGTAATTCGCCTTTGTGTATTTCGAGTTCCTGCCGAAGGAGGGCGAGCGTGTTGTCAACCGATTTTTTCAGTACATCACTGACTTTGAGGAAGTGCGGTTTGTTGTCGTCGATGACACAGCAGTTGGGTGATATGCTTATTTCACAGTCGGTGAAAGCATACAATGCATCTATTGTCTTGTCCGAAGAGGTACCCGGTGCCAGGTGTACCAGAATTTCTACATTGGCCGATGTGTTGTCGTCTACCTTGCGAACTTTTATTTTTCCCTTATCTACAGCTTTCAGGATGGAATCTATCACTGTGGAGGTTGTCTTTCCGTAGGGAATCTCTTTGATTGCTAAGGTTTTGTTGTCTACTTTGTCGATTCGGGCACGTATCTTTACCGAACCGCCGCGTTCTCCGTCGTTGTATTTGGATACATCGATGGAGCCGCCTGTCTGGAAATCCGGATATAGCTTGAAATCCTCTTCGTGCAGATAGCTGATAGCGGCATCGCACAACTCATTAAAATTATGCGGTAATATTTTGGAAGAGAGTCCGACGGCAATACCCTCTACGCCCTGTGCCAATAGCAAGGGGAATTTTACCGGCAATGCGATCGGTTCTTTGTTTCGTCCGTCATACGATAGCTTCCATTCGGTTGTTTTAGGATTGAATACTACCTCGAGGGCAAATTTGGAGAGACGCGCTTCGATATAACGGGGAGCTGCCGCACCGTCACCGGTGAGAATATTACCCCAGTTTCCCTGACAGTCGATGAGCAGATCTTTCTGTCCCAGTTGTACCAATGCATCTCCGATGGAAGCATCGCCGTGCGGGTGAAACTGCATGGTATGTCCTACGATATTGGCAACTTTGTTGTAGCGTCCGTCGTCCAAACGTCTCATGGAGTGTAAGATACGGCGTTGTACCGGTTTTAGTCCATCAATGATGTGGGGCACGGCGCGTTCCAGAATCACGTACGAGGCATAGTCCAGAAACCAGTTCTGATACATGCCTGTAAGTTGATGTTTTACGCTTTCGTTATGTGAGTCCGCCGGCTTATAGTCCGAATGTCCTTCGCTCCCTTCCGGGAGCTCTTTGTCCAAGTCGTCTTTCGGTGCTTCAAAATCTTCGCTCATATTGGTTTGGGAATTGTCTGTTCAAGATTAACTGATTTTCTCAGTTGCAGGCAAAAATACAAAATTTATCGGGAAAAAATGCAAATCATTCTAAAAAACAAAAGTGAACCCGATAAGCTTGGACAAATGAGAGGATCCTATACTGGAAATGGAGAATTAAGAAGGGGTGTATCTATCTGTCCCTGTGCTTATGTTCTAATGATGGTGTTTGGCTTGGTACATATAAATGTGGATGGACAAATTTAATAAATTCCCGGATATGCTGTCTCATAACGTTAAAAGTGAAGTGATAATTGTTTAATTCAACTGAAATTGCGTATTTTGCGTTACGTAAAATGCGTTACGCAAAATATGGAATGTATGAGAGACAAACAAAAAAATATCGAATTGAAGAATCCGTTCCTGGTGTATGGATACGTGAGTCCGCATTACTTTTGTGACCGTGAAGAGGAGAGCAGAAAGATGCTTTCGGCTCTGAGTAATGAACGTAATGTCACCTTGATAGCTCCCCGGCGCATTGGAAAGACGGGGTTGATAAAGAATGTATTCTATCTGATGCGACAACAGGAAGTAGGTGTTTCTTGTTTCTATATGGATATATTTGCAACGCGTGATTTACCTTCGTTTGTACGCTTGTTTGCGGAGACCGTACTTGGACAGCTTGATACACTTAGCGAAACGGTGCTTCATAAACTGACCTCTTTTTTTCGTTCCTGTCGTCCGGTAATCAGCGCGGATCAGTTGACGGGAGCACCCACCGTTTCATTAGATTTTGTGCCGGATAAATCTGAACAGACGTTGAAAGAGATCTTAGATTATATGGCAACATCCGGTAAAAAATGCTATGTGGCTATTGATGAATTTCAACAAATAACTTCTTATTCCGAGAAAGGGACCGAGGCTTTACTTCGTTCCTATATCCAATTCCTGCCGAACGTACATTTCATTTTTGCAGGTAGTAGCCGGCATTTGATGGAGGAGATGTTTACTTCTGCCAAACGTCCTTTTTATCAGAGTTCACAACTGATGGTGTTGTGTGAAATAGAAGAAAATACCTATTACTCTTTTGCGGCCACTTTCTTTGAAAAGAGAGGAGGAAGGTTGGAGAAAGAGGTTTTCGGCTGGATATATAAACGCTTTGAAGGGCATACCTGGTACATGCAGGTTTTGCTTAATCGGCTATACGAGCAGTACGAAACCGTTACTGATATCCGGCAGGCAGAATTCATACTGGCACAGCTGTTGGAGGAGAATACCCCTGTTTATCAGAGTTTTATATCTCTGCTTACCGATAACCAATTGCAACTGATGCAAGCCATTGCCAGAGAGGGGAAAGTAGCAACGCCGAACAGTGGAGAGTTCGTTAAGCGTTATGGGCTGAAAGCTTCCAGCAGTGTGAATACGGCCTTGAAATCCCTGCAAGAGAAAGAATTGGTTTATAAGTCTGACAAAGGTTATATCGTATACGACCGCTTTATGGCATTATGGCTGGTAACATTGCCATGACTTCTCTTCGGAAGTGGTAAATAAGATAAATTAATACCCCCGGTACCCTATTTATAAGATAAATAGCTATCTTTGTGGCGCTTTTTAGCTGAATAATGATTTCAATTTAATTAAAGATACAACAAGAAATGGCACAAGAAGACGTTTTTAAGAAACTCGTATCACATTGCAAAGAATATGGTTTCGTATTCCCCTCAAGTGATATTTATGATGGATTGGGAGCTGTGTATGACTATGGTCAAATGGGTGTTGAACTCAAAAATAATATAAAGAAATACTGGTGGGATAGCATGGTGTTGCTGCACGAAAATATTGTCGGCATCGACTCCGCTATTTTTATGCATCCTACTATCTGGAAAGCTTCCGGACACGTTGATGCATTCAACGATCCGTTGATTGACAATAAAGATTCTAAAAAACGTTATCGTGCAGACGTGCTTATCGAAGATCAGCTTGCCAAATACGATGATAAGATCAATAAAGAGGTAGCTAAAGCTGCCAAGAAATTCGGTGATGCTTTCGATGAGGCACAATTCCGTGGCACAAACGGCCGTGTCCTTGAGTATCAGGCTAAACGCGACGCCCTTCATACTCGCTTTGCGAAAGCGCTGAACGATAATAATCTGGATGAGCTTCGCCAGATCATCGTAGATGAAGAGATTGTTTGTCCCATTTCCGGAACGAAGAACTGGACGGAAGTGCGTCAGTTCAATTTGATGTTCTCCACAGAGATGGGTTCTACTTCGGATGGTGCCATGAAGATCTATCTGCGTCCGGAAACGGCACAGGGTATTTTTGTAAACTACCTCAATGTTCAGAAAACAGGTCGCATGAAAGTTCCTTTCGGTATTGCACAGATCGGTAAGGCATTCCGTAATGAAATTGTGGCCCGTCAGTTCATTTTCCGTATGCGTGAGTTTGAACAGATGGAGATGCAGTTTTTCGTAAAACCGGGCACTGAGCTGGATTGGTTCAAGAAATGGAAAGAGATCCGTTTGAAGTGGCATAAAGCCCTTGGCTTTGGCGATGATCACTACCGTTATCACGATCACGATAAATTGGCGCACTATGCCAATGCTGCTACCGACATTGAATTCCTGATGCCGTTTGGCTTTAAAGAGGTAGAGGGTATCCACTCCCGTACCAACTTCGACCTTAGCCAGCATGAGAAGTTCTCCGGCAAGAGCATCAAGTATTTTGATCCGGAATTGAATGAATCTTATACTCCGTATGTAATTGAAACTTCTATTGGTGTGGATCGTATGTTCCTCAGCATTATGAGTGCCGCATATTGTGAAGAACAGCTTGAAAACGGTGAAAGTCGTGTAGTACTGAGACTGCCTGCTGCTCTTGCGCCTGTGAAGTTGGCTGTGATGCCGTTGGTGAAGAAAGACGGACTGCCCGAAAAGGCCCGTGAGATTATTGACGATCTTAAGTTCCATTTCCACTGCCAGTATGATGAAAAAGACAGTATCGGTAAGCGTTATCGTCGCCAGGATGCCATTGGTACTCCGTTCTGTGTAACTGTCGATCATCAGACATTGGAAGATAATTGCGTAACTTTGCGTAATCGCGATACTATGCAACAGGAGCGTGTGGCTATCTCTGAACTGAATAACATCATTGCCGACAGAGTAAGCATTACTTCGCTTTTGAAAACAATCCAATAAAACCTTGACGAATGAATAAAAAAATCTATTTATTACCAATTCTTTTACTGGCTTTAGTTTTTGTTTCTTGTGAAGAAACAAAAGAGGTGAGCATATATGATAACTGGCAAGAACGTAACGAAGCGTTTATTGATTCTCTGAGAAATGAATTTATGACGAACCGGGAAGTAAGCGGATTAGATACTATTCATTTGTTGAGCGCTCCAGATGATTATATCTTTTATAAGGAGAAAACTCCAGTAAAGAATGAGCCTGAGAACCCTGATAATATATATGAGTATATCGAGGGATATGTATTTGAAGATATTCAACCTTATTATACGGATAGTGTATATACATATTATAAAGGTACTTATATAATCGGTACCAGATTTGATGGCTTTACAGGGAAGAACCCTACAGTGTTTGATTCACCGAGTAGATTTTATGTGAATAGTGTCGTTACAGGCTGGTCTGAGATGCTTCAACGTATGAAAGTTGGAGAGCGTAGGGAGATTTATATTCCTTGGAAATATGGTTATGGTGCAAGTGGCTATGGCAGTATTCTTGGCTATTCTACGTTGGTATTTGATGTGCAATTGTATAGCATTGAGAATCGTAGTTCAAATGCACTGTCAGTACTGGATATAGAAGAATAATAGATTTTTGTATATGAAAAAGTTACAGCCTGTTTCTCATTGAAATGAGAAACAGGCTGTTTTTGTAATCTATTTGTTCCATAGATGTTTATGAAATCATTAAGAAAGGAGGGGATTTGATGATTTGGGATATTTGATGTTGTGTGTTTGGAAGACTAACAACAAAAAGATTAAACTCAAAATGTTGGTTTTCAGCAATAGTAACTCCAGTCCATGTGGAAAGATTTAGCATCTTTTTTTCAAAGTGTAGCATCTTTCAAAAAAAGACGTAGCAAGCTTTAAAAAAAGACTTGATATCTTTTATTGAAAAATGTAGCAGGTTTCAAAGAAAGATATAATATCTTTTTTTGCAAGCGTTTTCTTATTTCTTCAGAATACCTGTTCTATATATTTCTACCCCCTTCATCGGCTTCACCTTTTAGACTTAAACTCCTTGTTCATCAGAGATACAGGGTGAAGGTATACTCCGGATTTCCAAGCATCGTGCTCATTGTTCGTGCGCCCGGTGCTTATTGTCCATACACTCGGTGCTTACGGACCGTATGCCCGATACCTGAGAGGTATTGGTATGTAGATGAGAAGACGGGAATAACCCTTCACCCTGTATCTCTGATGAACAAGGAGTTTAAGCCCAAAAGGTGAAGCCGGTGAAGGGGGGATTCTATGTGGATAATGCGCCAAAAAAATCAAAATAAATACTAACAGTATCATTTTCGATTCCTTGAAAGAGGGAACTCGTCGGTAACCTAATTTGAATAATTCATGATCAGTAATAAGCAGTTAAGTAGTAAACTAATAGAACCACATCAGATGAACTATTTTTACTAAGCTACTTGACACTTATTACTTGATTACTGTCTATGAATCATTCAGGTTAGAGATATTTCCTTAATTTCTTACTCCATATTTTATATCCTTCTTCCGTCAGATGCAGTCCGTCATTGGTCAGTTCTTTCCGCAATACATTGGTTCCTTTCTCTGTAAAGAGGGGGAAGAGATCGATAAAAGTTATTTGACGGGATACAGTTAGGTCCTTCAATTGTTGATTGATTGCCGGTACAACGTCTGTTTTCCCGATCATGGTTTTGTATTTACATACGGATTCGTTGATGGGCAGCAGGCTTTGGAGGTATATCTTTGTTTGGGGGGATTCCTGTTGTATCCGGTCTATCAGACGGGTGATAAGTGTCACAACACTGTCTGCTGAAAGGTCGTGGGATACATCATTGATTCCGATCAGAAGGAAGAGCTTGGCCGGATGTCCGGGGAGTATTTGATGCAGACGGTCGTACACTCCCATAGCTTCGTCTCCGATGATGCCACGATTACGGACATTTTTCTTTTTCAGGCGGGCCCCCCAGTCTTTTCCGGCTTCTGTGAGACTATTGCCCAGCATGACGATGTCTTCCGGGCCGATAGCCGGTTCTTCTTCGAACTGAAGGAAACGTTTGTAATAATGGTCTGTATAGGTGCGTTCGGTAGGGTAGATAGATGCTGCTACGGCATTGGCTACCAATGAACGGAGGCGTATTGCTTTGCCTTTATCGTCTGGATGTACGCTGTTGGTCAATAAGATGACAGAAGTATCGCTATCCGGGTCGAGGATGATGGAAGTACCTGTATAACCGGTATGCCCGTAAGTGTTCGGACCGAAAAGGTCACCGTGATTGGAAGCATACGGTGAAAAGATGTCCCAGCCCAAACTGCGTCCCAACGCGCTAACCTGACGTGGGATGCTCCGCATGGCTTTTACCCCTAAAGGACTCAGAATGCGATGGCCGTTGTATTCGCCGTCATTCAACAACATGGCGGATAGTATGGCCAGATCGTTGGCATCGGAGAAAACACCGGCATTGCCTGAGATACCACCGTTCATGATGCGCGCCAAAGGATCGTGAACCACTCCTTTCAGAACACTGCCGTCTTTTTGTTTTTCAGTGGGGGCACAATGTTCCAGTATTTCTCCTGTGGGGCAATAATCAGTGTGGCTCATACCTAACGGATCAAATATATTGGCTTTGGCAAAATCGCGGAGGCTCTGTCCGCTGATGGTTTCGATGATATGTTGCAAGACGATGTAGTTAAGGCAACTGTATTGAAAATCACTTCCGGGCTTGAAAACGGGTTTACAGCCTGCTATGTACTCGATGAGTCCTTCCGGGTTGGGAGAACCGTACTGCTCGACCAGTTTGTTTACGGGAGCATATGCCGGTAGCCCGGAGGTGTGTGTCAGAAGGTCGGTGATGCGGATCTCTTCGGAAAATGCCGGCAGGTAGAGATTTACCGGGTCTGTCAGGCGGAGTTGTCCCCGTTCGGTAAGGATAAGGGTACAGATGGCGGTTGATATGGATTTACTGACGGATGCCATGTCGAATACAGTATGGGTATCCATGGGCTCACGGGTAGGAAATGTCTGTTTACAGCCATAGGCTTTCAGATAAGCTAATTTTCCGTGACGGACAACGGCAAGTACGGCACCAGGAATGTCTTTGTTGTTTATTGCTTTTTCGATAGCTTGGTCGGCGTATGTGAGATGGCGGGAGTTCATTCCGACTTGTTCGGGAGCGACACGTTGTAGCGGTTGGGCTGAAATTTGAAAAGTGAACAGGAATATGTTCAGGATGATAAACAGTGTTTTCATGTGGATAGTGTTCGGATGAGGAATACAGATGAACGTAAATTTGTAAAAAACAATATTCTATTTACGTTCATCTGTGGTTTTATTAATTATGTTATGGGAGCTTTGTCATTCCCGATTTGTAAGCGTCTACTGCTTTTTTGACAGAACCATGCATCAGGAGTAATGCCTTTGCCTGGTCGTAATCCAGTCCGAGTTCTTCGACAATCATGCGTGTACCCCGGTCTATCAATTTCTGGTTACTAAGTTGCATATTGACCATTTTATTACCTTTTACACGTCCTAACTGAATCATAACGGAAGTAGTGATCATGTTCAGGATCATTTTCTGTCCGGTACCCGATTTCATACGGGAACTTCCGGTCACATATTCCGGACCGACAATCATTTCGATGGGGACATCGGCTTCCGCGGCCATTGGAGAATCCGGATTACTGGTAATACAGCCGGTCAGGATGCCATGTTCACGTGCTGCATGCAGTGCACCGATCACATAGGGGGTAGTGCCTGAGGCGGCAATACCGATTACGGTATCTTTATCGTTAATGTGGTGTTCGACCAGTTCTTCCCATCCCCGCCGGGTATCGTCTTCGGCATTTTCCACCGGATTGCGGAGGGCGGTGTCGCCACCGGCAATCAGTCCGATAACCAATGTAGGCGGCATACCGAATGTCGGAGGAATCTCCGAAGCATCGAGTACCCCCAAACGACCGCTCGTGCCGGCTCCCATGTAGAAAATGCGACCGCCTTGTTTCATGCGGGGAACGATTTGGCTCACCAGCTTTTCGATTTGCGGAATCGCTTTCTGCGTGGCAAGGGCTACTTTCTGGTCTTCTGCATTGATGTCTTCCAGTATTTCCCGGATAGACTTTTTTTCTAAATCGTTATAGAGCGAAGGTTGCTCTGATATTTTGATAAACATGTTGTGATTTATAAATAATGATTTATGATTTATGACTGATGAAAGGTCATGAGACCTTGCATGGGGCTTTTGACGATGGTTGTTATTTGTATCTCTAATTCGCGGGCGGCTTCGTGCAATATGTCCTGATAGTGGTAGGCGACGGAGCCGATGAAGTGAACCGGATGATTTTTGTAATCGTATTGCATGACATTACGCTGGAAGAAAGCCTTGAAACTGCCGAGAACTAATGCATGTACGGAGGGCTCCTGAATATTTTCTGCCAGGAATGGAGAAAGACTTGCCAAGAAACGATTGGGGAACGGCTGCCGGTATACCCGGTCGATGATTTCGGGAGGAGTCAGTCCGGTCTTATTCAGGAATTTTTCTTTTAATTCCGGCGTCATCTGGTTTTTCAGCATGTCGCCTACCAGGAGTTTACCCAATACTGCACCGCTACCTTCATCACCTAAAATGAATCCTAACGGTGAAACGTTACTTGCTATTTTTTCGCCATCGTAGAAACAAGAATTGGAACCTGTACCCATGATACAGGCAATACCCGGCTTGTGTCCGCACAATCCCCGGGCAACGGCAAGCATATCCGTATTCACTTCAATACCGTTCTTGGTGTTGAGGTGTGTGGAGAGTGCATTATGCATCATCGGAACCTTATCCGGAACACAACCGGCTCCATAAAAATAAACAGCATCGAGCACGTTCGTTTCTAAATGGGGAATCAGTGCCGTAGCAATCTCATTCTCTATTTCTTCCTCTGATTGAAAGAAAGGATTCATTCCTTTCGTTACTATCTGTCGGACGAGTTGTCCTTGTCCTACAACACACCAATCGGTCTTTGTAGAACCACTATCTGCTATTAATATCATATCTTTATATATATTTTTTTCTTATACAATATGTAACCGATGCTCCAATTGAGTGCAACAAAAAGGAGCGCAAATGCCAGTGAACCCGGATAATCGCCCAAAAGCGGTTGGAGGATACCTTTGTAAATGTAGCTGTGCAAACTGGTAGTCGTCCCGTCGAACGATACGCGGATATTACCTAATAAAACGGCAAGTACTCCGGCCATGACATAGATGAAAAGCGGATTTACACCGAATGATTCAAAGAAGCGGCTCCACGATTTGTATCCTTTTACATCGATGATCCAGATGAGTAACGCTAAAAAACTGGAACCCAATCCGCAAGTGACAATGGCGAAAGTGGGCGACCATATTTTCTTGTTGATGGGGCAGCCGTAACTGAGCAGGAAGCCCAAAAAAGTAAGGATTGTGCCGATGAGGAACAACCGTCCGAGTTTCTCGTTGATGTCCTTTACTTCCATCAGCAGTTTTCCGACACAAAAGCCTATCAATACGTGGGCGATGGCCGGGATCGTGCTTAATAATCCTTCCGGATCGATTCCGTTGTCTTTATACATATGCGCTTCGCCTAATACGGCACGGTCTACGACCGAAAGTATATTGGTACTGTTGTACTCGAATCCGTTGCCGGTGACGAGCAAAATGAAGTAACCGATCAGCAGGGTCGCAATCAGGTAGGGGATATGCTTGTGCTTCATGGTCAGGGCAACGATGGCAGTTGCGCCATAGCAGAGTGCCAGCCGTTGCATAACTCCCAAAATGCGGATATGGTCGAATGTCCAAATAGATTGTCCGAGACGGGAGAAGAACGAAATTTCTTCAGCAGACAGGGAGTTCCATGTACGGCAGAACATGGAGAACCATGCAAGCCCCAATCCGATGGCGAAAATAACAATGGTACGTTTGAGTATTTTCAGAGCGGCTGAATGGCTGAATTCAAAATTGTATTTCCGGAGAGAAATATAAGTAGATATTCCCATGATAAACATGAAAAAGGGGAATACGAGATCGGTCGGTGTCAAACCGTTCCATTGGGCGTGTCCCAATGGTGCGTAGACGTACGACCACGACCCGGGGTTGTTCACCATAATCATTCCTGCAATGGTGATACCTCTCAGTATGTCGAGGGCTAAGAGGCGTTTACTGGTTGTTTTATTCATTTTCTGTAATTTTTATGTGTTAAGTTTTTTAGTTTGATCAACGGGCTTTTGTACATTCGTCTACAAGGTAGGCGATGGATACGTAAGTTACACCTGTATGGGTAGCTAATCCTATTTCACAGGTACGGCTATTGGAATATCCGGTCTGTATGCCTGCCTTTTCTAATTGAGGGCGTAGCTTACGCAGTGCATAACTATTCACTTCCGGGTGTGTGAAGCCCTTGTCTCCTGCAAAACCGCAACAGCCCACCTCTTCAGGAACGATCACCCGGGTGGAGCATAAACGTGCCAGAGAAAGGAGGGTATCGGCCAATCCCATCCTACGCATGGAGCAGGTGATATGGATAGCTACCGGACGGTCGACCGGGCAGAATTCCAACTTGTCGCGCAGGAAGGTATAGATAAACTCGGCCGGTTCATATAGCTTCATCTTCCGGATTTTTTCACGCATGCGATGCAGGCAGGGGCTTTGGTCACAGAGCACAGGGTATTTCCCTTTTTCGGAAGCTTCCCACAAGGCTTTTTCAAGTTCTGCCGATTTATGGTCGGCAATATCCGGCATACCTTTACTTTCCCAAATTGTACCGCAACAGAGTTTCTCCATATCTTTCGGAAAGATCACTTCGTATCCGGCCTTCTGCAGTAGCGATAACATCTTATCTACGAGTGGTTGCTTCTCCCTGGATTTCTTAGGAAGTCCCATCGTCTGATTAATACAGCTTGGAAAATAAACGACCTTGTTTAGCTGAGAGCTGAAAGCCTTTTTTTTAGTTGAAAGTTGAGAGTTGAAAGTTGAAAGTTGAGAGCCGGTATTGCTGTCACTTTGGCTTTCCTCTCTTTCCTTCTCCCTGCTCAAATCTCCCTTCTCCCTTCTCTTATAGCTCTTGGGCATGAAAGGAGTCCATTGCGGAATACCTAACAAGTTGTGCATTCCTGTAGTGAGAGTAAGCATTGCCGAAGTACCTAATACGGTGTGTGCTGCGTTGGCTAAGGTCAACATAGGGCGCAAGCTGCTCTTTATACCGGCAAAATGGTTGGCGGCAAAGTTGCCTATGGAGTAAGCGAAGCTACCTTCCGGTAATTCCTGTTGGCGGATATAATGAGTCAGATCGCCGGTATTGATTCCCATTGGACAAGATGTAGAACAGAGACCGTCGCCGGCACAGGTTTGATTGCCGGGATAGCGGTATTGTTTTTGCAAGGTTGCCAGCCTTTGGGGATTTTCACCGCTTTCTTTGAGTCGGGAGATTTCGCGTTGTAGCACGATACGTTGGCGCGAAGAAAGAGTGAAACCGCAAGTCAGGCAGTTTACTTCACAGAAGCCGCATTCGATACACTTGTCTATTGGGCCGATATCCGGTGTACTTTTATTGTTTTCTGCCGGTTGCCGGTGAGAACTGCCTAATAGAGGCAACGGTTTAAAATCCTTGATATGACATTGGGGATCATCGTTGAAGATAACTCCCGGATTAAGTATATTCAGCGGGTCGAAGAGTGTTTTGACGGCTTGCATCATACGATACGCTTTTTCTCCCCATTCGTATTTTACGAACGGAGCCATGTTGCGTCCGGTACCGTGTTCTGCTTTCAGTGAACCGTCATATTTGTCTATTACTAAAGTTTTGACATCATTCATCAGTTCTTCGTAGCGTTTTACTTCAGCATCCGTACTGAAAGACTGGTTGATGATGAAATGATAATTACCTTCGAGGGCATGCCCGTAGATACAGGCATCGTCATATCCATGACGGGCTATCAGTTGTTGCAAGTCGGCAGTTGCTTCAGGTAGGTCTTCGATGTGGAAGGCCACATCTTCGATGAGACTTGTGGTTCCCGGTTTCCGGGTTCCTCCTACAGAAGGGAAAATCCCGGAACGGATGGCCCAATATTTGGAGTATTCCTCCGGTTTGTCCGTAAAGTGGACGGGAATATAAGTGTTGAAGGGTTTCAGCGTTTCCTCTATGACAGCGATATTTGCTGCCAGTTCTTCTTTACTGTGTGCTTTGGTCTCTGTCAGTACGGCGGTGAGTCCTTCTCCTGTCCGATCATTGACCGATGCTAACGATTTCCAGTCGAGTAGTTCGGCACCTTTTACAATCCATTCTTTCTTTTCGTTGGTTAACTTCTTCAATGCTACTACTGCCCGGCATGCTTCTTTGATGTCTTTAAAATAGAGCATGGCGCTGGCCTTGTGCGGATAGTCGTATTCTGTGCTCATGGTGACTTCGGAAAGGAATGCAAGTGTTCCTTCCGAACCTACCATTAAGTGAGTGATGATATCGAACGGATCATCGAATGTGATGAAAGGTAATAAATTCAGTCCCGTTACATTTTTGATTGAATATTTATAGCGAATCCGGGCGCTGAGTTCTTTATCGGTACGAATTTGGTCACGCAGGGATTGAATTTGTGTGATAAACTCTGCATGCTTCATTGAAAAAGCCTGTTTGCTGGCGTCATTGCCGGTATCGAGCAAAGTGCCATCTGCCAGTATAATACGCGCAGATAATAACATCTTATCGCTGTTGGCATGTGTCCCGCAATTCATACCGGAAGCGTTATTCATCACAATGCCGCCTATCATGGCACTTTTTACTGAAGCCGGATCCGGGGCGAATTTACGTCCGAATGGCTGTAACAGTTCGTTGACACGCTGCCCGATGATGCCGGGTTGCAATGTGATCCGGTTATGATCGGGAGAAATACTGTATTTTTCCCAGTTTTTTCCGGCTATAATGAGAATAGAGTCGCTGATGGCTTGTCCGGATAAGCTCGTTCCGGCTGCACGGAAGGTTACCGGCAACTGATGTCGGGTTGCCGAACGCAATAAATCCGATATCTCCTGCTCGTTGTTCGAACGAATGACGATCTGGGGAATGAGCCGGTAGAAACCTGCATCTGTTCCCCATGCCAGCCGACGTAATTCGTCAGTGTAGATTCTTTCTTGCGGGACAAACTGTGATATTTCCTGCAGAAAGGCCTGGTACTTATTCTCCTTATCCATTTTTATTTATATAAATAATATTTTTTAGACAATTGCCGGAAGCTGTCTACATCTTTATACCAATAGTCACGAATGTCTTCCCAACGGTTATGTTTGCTGAAACGTTCGCGTATTTCATTGGAGCCGCTTACTTTATCGAACATGTCGAAACGTCCTTTGTCTGCATGATCGAATACAGTATGTTCCGGATAAAGAGCAGCCACCTCTTGCATTACCAGAAATTGTATTTCACTTAATGCAGCTTTCCGGTAATCCATAATATGCACTTGTACTCCTTGCAGATGCTCTCCTTTCCCTACGGAATAAAACGGCTTGAGATGTATCGGACGGAAAACGATACCGGGCAGTTGCAATTGATTTAGCTTGCCGGCCAGTTCTTCGGCTTTTATCCATGGGGCGGCAAACATCTGGAATGGAATGGTATAACCTACTCCGATGGACAGATAACCCAGTTCTCCGAGTATGCCCGATACCGGATAGAAGAAGGCTGAATGTGGATGCGGAATGTGGGGGGAGGAAGGAATCCATTGCAAGCCGGTTTGCACATAGTCCATCTTGCGTTTCCATCCTTTCATTTTCACCACGTGCAGATCGCACCGCTTGCCCAGCATATTTTCACCGTTCAGCATCAAAGCTAATTCGCCGCAAGTGAGTCCGTAAAGGTACGGAATCTTAAATTGACTTACAAAAGAAATGTATTTATCTTCTACCAGATTGCCTTCCACCTTTTCACCACCCACCGGGTTTGGACGGTCGAGCACGATAAATTCCTTTCCATTTTCGGCTGCGGCTTCCATGGCCACTCCCATGGTACTGATATAAGTGAATGAACGACAACCGATATCTTGTATATCGTATACTAACACATCGATGTCTTTTAGCATCTCAGGGGTTGGTTTGCGAGTCTTTCCGTAAAGTGAATAAACCGGTAGGCCGGTAGACGGATCGGCGGAGTTATCCACTTTGTCTCCGGCATGAACATCACCGCGTACACCATGTTCCGGCCCGTATAGAGCTACCAGATTCACGTTGGGGGCTTCGTGAAGGATATCGATGGTCGATTTCAAGTGATTGTCTACTCCGGTCGGATTGGTGATGAGGCCGACACGTTTTCCTTCGAGGCATTTGAAGTTCTGTTCTTTCAGAACCTCAATACCGGTTTTGATTTTTATTTTTTGTGCCTGTATGGTGAGGGACAGCAGGCAGCAGGTGCTAAGAATAATAAATCGGAATTTGTTCATAAATATCTCTGTTTCGAATCGTTATTGTTTTATTTTTGGGTTTCTTTAATTTCTTCTGTTTCTTCTTTTTTACCGTAATTCGGATCGATCTTGATGAATGCACAGACAGCTATTGTAGCAGCACAACAGATCATTACCCAGATAAAGAACTTCTCGTATCCGATAAGTTCCTGTAGCCAACCGGCCATCATACCCGGCAACATCATACCTAATGCCATGAAAGCGGTACAAATGGCATAATGTGCTGTCTTGTGTTCACCGTCGGAATAATAAATTAAGTAAAGCATATAAGCCGTGAAACCGAATCCGTATCCGAACTGTTCGATAAATACACAAATATTGATTGTGAGAAGATCTTGCGGCTGAAAATATCCCAGATAAACAAATGTAATGCAAGTGAGTGATATACTCCATGCCATTGGCCATAGCCATTTTTGTAGTCCGCCTTTTGCCGCGCAAATACCGCCGATGATTCCTCCGAGAGTGAGTCCTATAATACCGATAGTGCCGTATACCCAGCCGACTTCGGCTGTACTCAGCCCTAACCCGCCTTTTTCAATAGGATCGAGTAGAAAAGGATTGATAAGCTTTACCAATTGTGCTTCCGGTAAGCGGTAGAACAGCATGAACAATATGGCAACTCCGGCTTGCGGCTTTTTGAAGAAACTTGCGAATGTGGCAAAGAACTCTTTGAATATGTTGTTCGCGGTCACATTGCCCACTGCCGGCTTGTCGGATGCCGGATGAGGCAAAATGTAACTGTGGTATAAATAGAATGCAATGAAGAGTCCTGCAAGGATATAGAATGTAATACTCCATGCCATGGCTATGGTAGAAGTACGCTTTTCCAGTTCTCCGGCCAGTACGACCAGAAGTCCTTGTCCGGCTATTGTTGCAATCCGGTAAAAAGTACTTCGGATGCCGACATACATAGCTTGGTCCCGGACGCTTAAAGCCAGCATGTAGAACCCGTCGGCGGCTATATCATGTGTAGCCGAACTGAAAGCTACCAGCCAGAATATGGCAAGGGTTATCTGAAAGAAATTAGGCATTGGGATGGTGAAAGCTATTCCGGCCAGTCCTGCTCCCACCAAAATCTGCATGGTTACTACCCACCAACGTTTGGTTTTCAGTAAATCAATAAAAGGGCTCCAGAATGGTTTGATAACCCAAGGGAGATATAACCAACTGGTATATAGGGCGATGTCTGTGTTGGAGATACCGAGCTTTTTATACATAATGACAGAGATGGTCATCACAGCTACGTAAGGTAGACCTTGTGCAAAGTACAATGTCGGTATCCAAGCCCACGGTGATAGTTTCTTGTTTTTCATGACGGTATATATTTAATATAATTTCTCGATAGCGGCACCGATGTAATAGTGCAACAATATTTCATCGTAAGCATAACCTTGTTCGCCCATTACGGCGGCACCGATCTGGCAGAGCCCTACACCATGTCCCCAACCGGCACCTGTGAGAATGAATTTTCCGGGAATACCGTTTTTTACCTCTGTTTTGTCCACAACGAATGCCGAACTGTATAAGTGGGAAGGAGACAGAGTTCTCCGGATTTCCAGTTCCTTACCGATGATGAGCGTCTTTTTCGTTCCTATGATTTTCAACTTTGAGATACGGGCGGATGTGCCGCGTTCTATAGGGATCAAATCTATAACCTGCCCATAGTCGATGCCGGAACGTTGGAAAATAAGTTTGGCCAGTTCTTCCTGTGTATATTCTACTTTCCAGCGGTAAAAATCGGTAGTTTCCTGATCGTAGTTGTTCAATACCTGACTGAGTATTCTCTTTTCTTTCGTATTACAGAATGCATCAGGAGAGGTCCGTATCCACTTCTCTGCTTCTGAATGGATACGTAGATCGGGTAGGAAGGTCGCTTTTTTACTGTCTCGTTGTTTGACAAGATAGGGGTGTTTTACGTCTTCCCAGCAGTATTGAAATTCTTCGAAGGCCCCTCCGCAACATTTAGAGAAGCGCGCATCGCAGATTTTATTTTCGGATGTTAATACCTGTCCCCGGGTAGCTTGGATGGCTTGCTCTACCATTTCAGTGCTTGCCCGGGTGATTCCTTGGTAGCGTTGACAATGATCATCGGCGCATACGTCAAAGTGCATATGGTCTTCCCGGTCGTACCACTTTATTAGTTGAAAGTTGAAAGTTGAAAGTTGAGAGTCCTTATTTAGTTGAGAGTTGAGAGTTAAAAGTTGAGAGTTGGCTGCGTTATTATGCTGCATAGCAACTTTCAACTTTCCACTTTCCACTTTCAACTGACAAAGTAGCCAACTGCGCGAAATGACTGCATGGGCTTTCAGCAGTTCCAAAGAAGCGGTTGCGCTCATTTCCGAAGAGATGACACTGGTTAAATAATCTTCTACATGGATGACATTGATACCGGTTATCTTTTCATCTTCTACAATAAATTTCAGTGCTCCGTGAAAACGTTGGTTCTCCTTGCGTTCCCAATGGAAATTGATGCCGATCGTTACATCTAATAATTCGAAAGAGTCAGTCTCTTCCCGCAAGGGTTCAAACAGCAATTCATCGTAACGGTTGTTTTTCCAGAGAATCTTACCGTCATCAAAAAGGACAAGTTGTTTTCCGGATACTTCTTCTTCGTTGACACGATAAGTATCCGGGAAAATAAATTCTATTTTTGTTTCGGACAGGATGCCGACATGTACTTTGGGCTCTTTCATAATTGTTCTTTTATGCGTTGTCTTAGTTTACGAAACTCATCTGCTCCAAGACAGACTTCTCCGAGTATGGACATGATATCTGCTGTTGTCAATTTTTCAAAGTCTTTTTCCTGCGGGGTGATGAATACGCCTCCCATATCTACGGATGCCGGACTGATGAGGATATTGGCGTCTCCTGCTGCCGCATAGCAGGACGGGCGGTGCTTGGCGCGTGGAAAAATGCAAACAATCCATTGGCTGTTTTCAGTCCATGCAAGAATGTTCATCATGGGTTCGTCTTCTCCCGGTTTGAGTTCCATTGCGTTGTATACAAGATGAAACAGTGCGATGGCGTCTTCCCGGCTTCCGGTCTCTATAATCAAGGTTGCCCGTGGAGCATCATCCAGATAAGAAAGAGACGCTGTCTTGTAGGTGACAATCTTTCCGGCTTTCTTATTCCTCCATTCTTGTTCAAGAGGGAGAAAACCTTTATTACCAGCTTGAAAATGAGCATGGTCGGGAGCGGAAGCACCACATTTGGGACCGTTATAAAAAACGATGTAATCTTCGGCAATAGCCGCCAGATCGAGCATGTCTCCAAAACGTTTTTTTATACGTTGGTCCACGTGTTCTAATGCCGGAACAGTAAGGTGCTTCGGGAAAATCGGAAACGGGTTAAGCAGTATCTGATAATTATCTTTGAATGGAATCCCTCTCTGCATGGCAGGGAGATTGGCGGGGCAAAGAAAACATTTCCGCTCCTGTATGGATTGGGCATCTACTTTGGCTGCCGAAGAGACAATGCGTGCAGGATTAAATTGTACTTTATAGTGCATCCCGTTTACATTTAGGTCTTTGACTTTAACCCGGGCTAATGCCGCATAATTGTTTCCGGCCAGCTCCCATGCAGAAAGCTGATCGGTTAGCAACCGTTCTATTTTCTGTTTTGTGTCCATCTTTGTTCTTACATTTGATGACGGTTCATGGCAATGCGGGCCTGTAATTCCCAAGTGCGGATACGGTCTTTATACAGGTTGTGTCCGTTCATTTTTACAATGTCCAATGAAGCGTCGGAATTATCGTCCCAACGGCGACATAAATATACTACCTCGTAAACACGGCCTATCTGATACCGGCGGGAGAAATTGAGTCCGAGAGCATAATCTTCTCCATAGCTGGTGTTGGGGACTTTGATCTCTCGTAATACCGGTGTGTAAAAAGCACGTGGAGCACCCAGCCCATTGATGCGCAGGGCATTGTTGCGTCCGTTTTCGGGAGTCCATTCTTTATGGTCGATGATGCCCGGAGCAATCATATTCATGTGGAAATCCGTCATCATATAGGTACCTACCACCATTGCACAGTTTTGTTCATAGAACGCATTAACCATTGTTTTTAGGGTGTTTTCGTCCTTGTATACATCGTCACTATCCAATTGTACGGCGAATTTTCCACATTTATCATGATGCACTCCGAGATTCCAACACCCGCCAATACCTAAGTCATTGCGTTCGGGCAGGATGTGAATGAGACGGTCGTCGGATGCAAATTCACGAATCGCATCTGTTGTACCGTCAGTAGAGTGGTTGTCGATGACGATAAGGTTGAATTTGAAATCCGTTTTTTGGTTTAATACCGAACGAATGGCATCCTTGATGGTGCGGATGCGATTGCGTACCGGAATAATGACAGAAGCTTCATATTCAAAATCGGTGGCATCGAATTCGATCTTTTTGAAGGTAGGAGCCAGATAGCCGCCTATCTCTTTCAGATGTTCTGTGCAAGCTTGTTCCATCTCGATTTGTACTCCTCGATTTTTGGGGTCTACATAATCGAATATTTTTTCACCGCTTTTTCGGGTATCGTTTTCTATTTCCGAATAGAGATACTCGTTGATGTGAACCAGCGATTCCTTTTGCGAGAGTTTAAGCCGCAGGTCATACAGGCCGGCAAATTGATAGTCGGTTTTCATTCGGGTGACGGCTTCTTGCAGGGCACTTGCCTTGTATAGCAAAACCGATCCGAAGTTGAAATCATCGCGAAGACTGCCAAACTGGTAATCTATTACAGGAGCATTTTTTTGAATCCCTTCTGATACTTGGTAATGGTCGGCGTATACCATGCCGGCAACACTGTCTTCTGCAATGCGGGTCATGCGTTCGAGGGCAAACATGCCCAGTTTTAGTGTAGTATACTTAGTATAAAACAGTGTGTAGTCGGCATCGGAGTGGGCAGCTATTATGCGCATGGCGGCAGTGGAATTGAGTGCCGGCACGTGCAGAATCCGGCATCCCTGGAGAGGAACTTCCGTGTCTTCCGTTACTAACAAATATATATCTTTTACCAAGTTTGACGATTTCAAACCCTGTATTGTCTTTTCGGCCTGTGCTGCATCTGCAAAAGGGATGAAGCAATTAATTGTAGTTTTCATATTTCAGTTTTATATATTTTTATTTTTCTTATTCTTTTGGTTCTTTCCACTCTAACAGTCCGGTTTCTCCACTGGTAGCCGTGAATAATACCTGATGGCGATTGATAGGGACAACGGTACTGATCAGAGAGTTACCGATTTTGTGCTTCCATAGAACTTTGCCTGTTAATGGCTCCAATGCAAAGATAAGCCCTCCTTTCGTACTGCCGAACATTACTCCGTCTTTTTCGACTTGCATGGAAGGAGCATGCTCATAACCAAAGCCGACATTGGAACTCCATAACTGGTGCGGCTTGTCTCCTTGGGTAGAGTAGCAGACGATGCTGTCATTCATTGTCTTACTGTATACCCGTTTTTTATCGGTAGACAATCCGATTGTTTCGCGTACGGTAGACTGGTAAGTACGCCATATGGTCTCTCCTGTTGCCAAATCGATGGCAGTCATGGCACGTTGCGGGTCAGTAATGAATACTTTGCCATTAGCGGCTACCGGCCATACTGCTGCAGGAGAGAAATGCATACGGGTTAATCCGCCTGTCCATTTCCACAGTTCTTCTCCGGTATTCTTGTTGAGGGCGTAGAGTGTGTTGTCCCATGCTCCAAAAATCACCTTGTCTTCTTCAATCAGAGGGCGGGTTTCGATATAACCTTTTACACCTGTGTATGTCCATTTGATTTTTCCGGTATAGAGATCGATAGCGCGGAATGTATGATCACTGGCCCCTATATAAACTATTCCGTTATCAATGGTCACAGCACCCAGGACTGGTTCTTGGGCTTCTACTTCCCAGCGTAATTCTCCATTGTTTGCGTTCAACGCGTAAATCTTCTTATCGGCTGAGCCGAATACGACTATGCCGTCGGCTATCGCCGGTGTTCCTACTATACGGTTGCCGGAATGGAAACTCCATTGTTTTTTCCCTTTTTGAAGGCTATAGGAGGTCAGAAAGCCCATGTCATCACCTACAAAAACTTGCTTATCGGCTATTGCCGGTGAGCAATAAATACCGATACCGGTTTGTACTAACCATTTTTCTTTTACTTGCGGATACTCTTTGTTTACGGAGTAATCGGGATATTTGTCTGTTGCTCCTTTTTTGTCATAATATGAGTGGACTAATGAGAGCGAGCACCACTTTTGAGGCTCCTTACCAATTTTCTGTTCATAGACAAGAAGGGAATCCGGGGTGATTTCATAAATGTTGTACCCACCAATTGCTTCTTTTCCACGCAGATTGGAACGGTTGATGATTCCGGGAATACCATCGTATGAGAAGAATTTGTTGAGATGGTAATGCCCGCCCAGAAAAGCGCGGATGTTATAAGGGCGCACAGCGTCTGTTACGTCGTACCAATTATCCACATCGCCTTTTAGCATCGGATAGTGAGTGACCAGAAATACGGGTTTCTCTTTTCCGGCCTCTTTCAATTCTTTCTTAAGCCAGGTGATGTCTTGCGGAACGACATGACCATCGGCCATACGCATTAATGGTCCGGAATTGAATCCTAAAAAGAGAAAGCCTTTATGTTCGAATTTGAAACGTTCTCCGCCAAAAATATGCCCGAAATCCGTCACTCCGCTTTCGCTCCATTTTGTTTCATGATTTCCGGGAATGATATAATATTTGACTTTTAATTGGCCGAGAGCTGCTTTCACTCTTTGCATGGAAGCACGGTCACCCTCTTCTGTGATGTCACCCGTTACCAGTACGAAGTCGATATCTTGCGTTCTGTTCACTTGGTGAATGGAGTTTTGGAGATCGTCAAAGGCGGTTCCTTTTTGGGTGACATGAATGTCTGTCAGGAGAGCAAAACGAAAGTGCTCCCCGATCTGCGCCCGGATGCCGGTTAATACAGCGAACAAAAATAGAATACCGGTATATATTTTCTTATTCATACGGCGTGATACTTGATTATCTGATTAAAAAATTATTTTTTCTTTTTAATAAGCAGGCAAAGACCTATAAAAGTGAACAATGCATTGAATATCAGTAACTCATAACTGAACTGATATCCGTTAAACCACTTCTCCGAATTTTCTTGCAGGATAAAGCAGAGGATGGGAGAAACAATGGCTACTATGGGGATATATTTATCGCGTACCTGTTTTTTTGTGAAAATGCCAAAAGCAAAAAGTCCTAAAATAGGTCCGTAGGTGTAACTGGCCAAGATGTAGACAGCATCGATTACGCTGGTGTTATTCAATTGATTGAACACGAAGATGACAATGCCCATGATGATGGCCATGCCGATATGTACACGTTTGCGTATCTTTACCAATTCATTTTCTGCTTTGTTTTTTGCTCCTAATATGTCTACTGTAAAAGAAGTTGTCAAGGCGGTCAGAGCCGAACCGGCTGCCGAATAAGCAGATGAAATCAGTCCGATAATAAACAGTACGCCCACTATGGCCGGGAAATAATCACCGGTAGCTATCATCGGGAATAATTCGTCGCTTTTCTCGGGGTTTTCAATTCCGTGTTGTGCGGTAAATGTGTATAATAACACTCCTAACATGAGAAATAACAGGATGACGAAGAATTGGGAAATACCGCTGGTAATCATATTCTTCTGTGAATCCTTAAAATTTTTACAGCTTAAATTGCGTTGCATCATGTCCTGATCCAGTCCGGTCATAGCGATCATTGTGAACACTCCCGCCAGGAATTGCTTGAAGAAGTAGCGCTTATCATTCACATCATCGAAAAAGAACATGCGGGAAAAATCATTCTCGGAGATGGTGGCTATCATACTTCCGAAACCTAACTTAAGATCGGAAGCGATATAATAGATACATAGAACTACGGATACTACCAGACAGAACGTTTTCAGGGAATCGGTCCATATCAGTGATTTTACACCGCCACGGAAAGTGTATAGCCAGACAAGGGCTACGGTGATGATGACATTAAGAATAAACGGTAGGTGGAAAGGCTCGAATACCAACAGTTGTAGTGTAAGGCAAACAAGGAATAACCGCACGGCTGCTCCTAACATTTTTGAGATGAAAAAGAACCATGCACCGGTCTTGTAAGAAGACAGACCGAACCGGTTCTCCAGATACTCATAAATGGATACTAAATTCATCCGGTAGAAAAGCGGTATCAAAACAAAGGCGATAATGATTTGCCCTGCGACGAAACCGAGTACCATCTGCAAATAGGAGAATCCGCTTGCCGCTACCATACCCGGAACGGAAACGAATGTCACTCCGGATATACTGGAGCCGATCATGGCAAAAGCCACTACATACCAGGCCGATTTACGGTTCCCAACGAAAAAACCTTCATTATCGGCCTTTCTGCCTGCGATGTATGAAACCGTAAACAGGATAATGAAATACGCCACGATTGTGATTAAAATAGAAACTGGAGTCATGCGGTCATTTATAATTTAATAATTTGTAATTCATCAACAGGAAAGAACCGGTCATTCTTCATATATAAGGTAAGGCTTGCGTTGTATCTTGAATTTCTCTACATCTTCTTTCCACATCGCTTTGATCTCATCCGCATTTTTACCTTGTTTTATCATTTTTCGTACATAATCTCTACCTGTCAACAGCTCGAAAAACGGCCGGAAAAAGTAATCGTCCATATTCAGATTCCGGTAGGCATCGATAAGATAACTCAAATCTACTCCTTTTTTCCATATTTCTTCATTGCTCAGTTCACTTAAATTCACACCGTGGCAAATTCTGTTGAGTTGGGGAGGATTTTTTGCACCCGGTATACTTTGTGGTGTGAAGGTGTAATCATATCCTAACATATTAGGGTGTCCGTATATTTGAAAAGGAAGCTGTGTCCCCCTACCCAGACTGACGGGAGTTGCCTCGAAGTAGCAGGTAGAAGGATAAAGGTACACAGCTTTCATATTCGGCAGGTTAGGGGAGGGAGGGATCGGCAATTCATACATTGTCTGGTGTGTATAGTTCTTGCATTTTATGACTGTTATATCACAAATGCGTGAAGCCGGCAACCACCGTTCGCCATTAACCATTAATGCCAGTTCTCCTAATGTCATGCCGTGTACTATCGGAATGGGAAGCCATCCGACGCTTGATTTGTATTTCATGTCTAAGATGGGGCCGTCTACATAGTGACCGTTCGGATTAGGACGATCCAGTATCAACATTTTGCGGTTATACTCTGCACATGCATCCATCAAGCGGACCATGGATGCATAGTAGGTATAAAATCTTAATCCTACATCTTGTATGTCGACTATCAGCAGGTCGAATTTCCGCATCGATTCTTCACTGGGCCTACCTAATTTACCATCGTATAACGAGAGGATGGGCACGCCGGTTTTCGAATCCACCGAGCTTGAAACGTGTTCTCCGGCATCTGCGTTACCACGAAACCCGTGTTCGGGAGAGAATATGGCTACTACATTTATCTTATTCTCCAACAACACGTCCAGTAAGTGCTTATTTCCGATCATACCGGTATGATTGGAAAAAATAGCTATTCGCTTATTTTTCAATAAGGGGAGATAAACGTTTGTTTGCTCTGCACCTACAATCACCCGGTTCTGATTTGCCTGACAATAGAAAGTGATGCATGTTAAAATGACTATAAGTAGAATTTTTTTCATAATGTATTATATAAGGGGAAGTTCTTTATCTGCAAAGATAATATATGATTTAATATTAGAAACATATATTTTTTTATTTTTAGAATTATAATCAATAATTTGCAAACTTGTATTTACACGTTTAAAGGTGTGTGGTAAACAGGTGTAAATATATATCCGGCTGAATACATGGGACTTGAATGTCCTATTTTACTTCTATATTCATTTGATTAATAGGTGATTATAAGAGTATGTACTTTTGTGTGCCAAGAGTATATACTTTTATGATGTAAGAGTATACACTTTTGTATATGTAAAGTATATACTTATACTTCACCTGATGGCAATAGGAAAATAGCTGTGTACTCCATTGTTCGATACTTTGTTTTGTGAGCTGACAAGGGACCGGTAATATTTTCTTTATGGTCTCTTGTCAGCTTATTATTAATTTGCAATGACTCGTTTATCGGTTTCGCATGCTTTTATTTACGAATGATTCGGTAAGTCATGCCGTTTATTTTGATGATATAAACTCCGCCGGACTGTTCGTAAAGGTTGATTGTTTCTTTATTTGTATTCAAATTGTTCATATTCAGAATGGTTCGCCCGTTTATGTCGAATACCTGGATAGAATGAATGGTTTCTTCTGATTCGATGTTTACCGGTCCGTCTGTCGGATTAGGATAGATGGAAGTGCCCATCGTCGATTCTTCTATTCCGGTTATTTTGATAGAAACGGTTGCTTTTTCTGTTTCGTAAGTTCCATATACGGCAGTTACACTGTATGAGTATTCACCATCTTCCGAGATTTCGTCTGTGTAAGTGGTTCCGGTTACTGTGGTTATTAATTCTGAACCACGGTATATATTGTATTCCGGAGTTCCTACAGAACCTTCGGGCTCTTCCCATGATAAGGATATACCTTCGGGTGCGGCGGTAGCTTCGAGATTTACAACGGTACCTATCTCTTTAGAGATGGTTTGAGAAGATGGTGCGGGTGTGACAGAAGTGTTGTCTGCTTTAGGTAAGGCCCACATTCCCAAGCGTTCTCCGGAATTGGAGATTAGATATACATTGCCTCCCCAGTCGAATGCCAGGCTATTGGAGTTAGCTCCGATTCCTGGTTTTATGGAGTGGAGGCGTTTGATGGAAGGTATTCCTTCTTCGTTATAACTGATACCCAGTATTTTTATTTCGTTGTTGCATCCCATGGCGATGCGGGTTCCGTCAAGGCTGATAGCCATACCGCCATTCCGGGAATTCTCGATGATCGTAGGATCTGTTTTACCAGATACAAAATCTACTTGGGTGCCGTTATAGTGGATCAGAGAAGGAACGGCTGCTTCATCGGCTGCCCGGTATTGAGAGATCCACCAACCACCGCGTCCGTCGGGGAGAATCGTTGAATTCATATTAGCTTGATATCCGCCGGTAGCCGCATTGTTGAATGCGATGCTGGGTGCTTCTGTCCAGTGGGTAGCTGTTCCAATGTTGTATTGTAGTATATTTCCTGCTTTACCATCCACCTTATAATCTTCATCAAAAGTATATAATATTGTGTTTTCGCCGCTTCCCGTCACGTAGCAAGAGGAGGAAGAACCGTGTACGGGTTCGTTGTTTGTATTGCTGGCAAGTCCGTTCGTATCTCTGGTAAGCCCTTCGAACAGGCTGATGAATTTTTCATTCGGCTTAGACGGATCCATAACATAGATACCGGAATTACCGTCACTGAAATCGCACATAAATACCCTGCCATCCGGTGCTATGGCCAGACGGAACGGGCTATTGCTGCTACTCCAGGTTATTCCGCCGTCATAAGCTTTGTTGGATTGATTTGTAATGTCTCCGAACAACGGATCCATTATGTAGATACCTTGGTCGGTGGTTCGCCCGGCTGAAGTGCCTCCTTTACTACTTGCTACGTATATACGGCCGAAGTAAGGGCTTTCCGGATTGTTGTCTATGGCAACTCCATATGCATTATAGAATTTAAGAGTTTCTTCATCTCCAGTCATTTTTACCGGACGGGCAACACTTTCGGCGGTCGCTTTAATCTGCCAATGCATATCTTTGCCGGCAGGAATTTCCGCTTTTGTCATTGAAACCGTATGGTTACCTTTGGATAGAGTACCTGCGCTATATGATTTTAATATCTTTTCGCCACTGACAAATTCAATAAATACTTCATTCGCATTTTCGTTAAGGATGAAACTGAATTTATATTCTTGTCCGGTGCTTTCCAATTGAAGTCCGGAAGCATAGATGTTGGCCGTAGCGGTGGTGGTGATAGTTTGATAACGGGCTATGCCTGCGTTTTGTGCATAAAGATAAAGATCGATATCGTATCCGTTAACAATTCCTGCTGCCATCATGTAGGGTACGGCATTTTCACTTAAACCGTCATCTGGCATCTTTTCTGATATTTTAACAGCCTTGTCCAGCCCATCGGTTATGTCAAATAGAATCGCACTTACGTGGCTGTGGTCGGCACTACAATCGGGTGATATCATGAAAGAATGCCGTGCATATTGGAAGAAATTAGCACCTTTGGCTTGAGGGGAAAGGATTCCTTCGTTTATTGCGCCGTGTTCGGTTAAGGGACTACGGTCGGCAGCCGTCCAGTCAAATCCGAATTCTGTTGGCATTAATTTTTCACTATCTATGATGAGACGGTCTGTTCCGAGAGGCGAGATCGTGAAAGTGAACGTTTCTCCCCAAAGAGCTTCTGTGTATTTGGTGGTATCCATCATGTATTTATAACCAATTATGTTCGGCAGTTCCTCGTCTATCTGATAGCCTACTATACGGATTTGTTTTGAGGTGCCTGTGGTGATGGCCGGCGTGTATATGTTACATTTCCAACGTGGACCGCTGATGGCAAAGGTTTCTCCAATGGTAGAGGCTGAGAAGTTTCCTTGCTGAGTGGTTTCGAAGAAGAGTATAGGATCTGACTCGTCGTCATTCCATGTGTAAACTTTAAACTTCTCTCCGTCTGCCGGTAGAGTAACGATGTTTTTATTACAAGCCATCAGGTATCCGTCGGCAGAAAATGCGATATCGCTTATTGGTAGAATCCCTCCTTCGATGCCGGTAAGTTTTAGCTCGGAAATCAAATCACCGGTATTTGGATCGGCTATATAGATTTTGGGTTCAGTGGTAAGGATATATAGCTTCTTGTTGTGTAACAGGCTTTTTCGGATATTTTTGTCTTGAAGCCATTCGAAGGTATTTTTTGAAATTTCCTGAGTTTTGTAGAAAGGCATGGCTACGGTTCCTGCTTCTTGATCCGGCTCCGGATAATCTGCTGGCACTTCTTTTTCGGTGACTACGTTTTTGTTTTCAATTTGCGTTATTAAAGATGTAGTCTCTCCGGCTTTTACTTCAGTTTCTATATCTGCTGCTGCATAGTTTTCTGCTGTTATTTTTAGTTTGTATTTTCCTGGCTCTAAGTCAAAGAAACTATAAAACCCGTTGTAACACTCGTCGGTTACGTAAGAGTCGATGAGTGTACCGTTGTTGTCGAATAGTTCTACTTTAGCTTTATTCACGGGAAGCCATTGGTCATTTGTGCCTGTTTTATAAAGATATAGTGGATTATTGATACGTTCGTTTGAACTCTTTACGAGACCGGCAAGTATTCCTTTTGATGCTTGATCTGCTTCAAAATAGTCACAGAAATAACGGAAAAAACGTGCAGATTCTAATTTGCGATAATCTTCATTGAGCAGTCGGTGCGTTTCCGGCAGGTAGTCGTGAAATTCTCCTTCTGAAAGAAAGCCCGGTACGGTATTGTTTCTTAATACGCCTAAATGGTAGCCATAGAACGAGTAGTCGCCACGTACATTCATATTAGTTGCACTATAATATGTCCAGTTGGTGAGCGGGTTGTCATACATCCTGGACCAACACGCCTGTGCCATTGGTTTGCTTAATGCCGGATCCGGTTCGTCGTCGGTTCCGCGATACAGTAACAAGAGGTAATTAGTGCCCTGGTTTACGCCTACAGCATTGCTGTGAATGGATAAAAATGCATCCATGCTGTTTGCTGAGGCTTCTTCTGCAATCTCGGTCAGATTCCGGTCGTCTTCATCTCTGTTTTCTGTACGTGACATCATGACGGTTGCTCCGTGAGCCTCCAGCATATCTCTGAGAGCTAATCCTTTTGTCAGGCTGCAAGAAGATTCCCAAAAACCGTTTATATCATTGGCGGCATAAGGGATGGTTACTACGTTTCGGTCGTTGGCTGCATCGAAACCTCCGTGTCCCGGATTGATATAGATTCTCACCCCTGTAAGATCTTTCGCAGTTACATCTGTACATATTATTATGTATAAGCAGGCTATTATAATTGACTTTAGTGTTTTCATATCTTATTTGGCTTTTTGTTTGATATTGATTTTCATGAGGTAAATATCTCCGTTGTCACTATTGAAAGCGATAGATGAGTTATCGGTTGAGACAGCCGGAAACATGGCTATCGTGGAAGGATCGCTGAGGGTTTGATGTTTTTGTCCGTCTATCGAAACGGCTTCAATGGATGAAGAGAGGATTCGTTCTCCGTTATCTTTATCATTCATCCCTATAATCCATTCATTCCCGAGCCAGACAGGGGCGTTTAAATTAGCTATTCGAATCGGGCTGCTGCCGTCGATATTGGAGATGAATGTACCTTTGCCGGCAACTTTATATAATAACTTTGTTCCATCGGGCGAGATGGAAGGCCATAGATAGCTACAGTCTTTTCCGTTGGGAGAGATCTCTTTACGTTCACCGTTCCGATATAAGACCAATTGCCGATTTTCGATATTGACAATATCCGGTACTGTTTTTATTTTTTCTCCATATATTCTTTTGGTTGATAACTTATTGTTTTTTACATATACAAGGTTCCCATTTATGGTCTTATGTAATTGAAGGTCTCGGGTAGGAGAGATAAGTTGGTTTTCCTTTTTGTTAGTTAAGTCTATCTTCTTCAGGGCGGTCTCCCTCATGTTTCGCTTGTTGAATGACTGCTCTCGATAGATAATGTTATTCCCGTCCGCACTTATTTGTACGTTGTATCCTGCATTGGGAGCTTCGGTGATAATGGATACTTGCTCATTTTTCAAATCAAATTTTTTAAGCCCTGAATAATTATCAGAGGTTAGAAGTAGGTATTCTCCATTAGGGCTGAATTTGGGATGATAGCTTTTACCGATGCTTGATTTCGGTAATTGTTTCACGGATACTACACTGATTTCTTGTGCATGAACTTGTTGGACTAAGTAAAGTAGCAACAATAGAAAAAACTTTCTCATGATCTAAAAGAATTAAAAGGTTAATAAATGGTATTTTATATATTAAGCTTAATGCTTTTTGACGAAATAGGTGTTGAGGAATAGATACATCCGTTTATTTCAAAGGATGTTTAGGCTACTTTTACTCATCTTGCTTCTCAAATATTCATTAATTTATTATTAGAAACAAATTTTTAGGAATTTAATTAACGTGTTTTATACTATTAGTGAATGTTTTTAGCATATTATGATTCTTTTTTACTTATTTTGTATCGAAAAATGATTTTTTGAAACTTTGTAAAAAACGTTGTTTTTGCTCTTTTTCTGATTCTCGTTTTTGTTTCAATAAGTTTACATGTAGTATGAAGGTATTGTTTTCCTCTCTCTGTTTATTGTGTATTATTATAAATAATAAGTGCTTTTCTCGTAGACAAACCGCCCGTTCATCGTAGAGGAATGGATGGTTTGTCTACGAGGAACGGGCGGTTTGTCTACGGGGAAAATAGTGATGATATCTGCGTGCTGATTATCAATTTGTTACATTTCCTATTTACTGTATGCTATAATTACCTAATGCTGCGTGCATGCCTTTTTGTTTGTAGTGATTTGTTTGTTTTTAAATACTTACATTTATTTATTGTCCTTCTGTGTTTCTATTAAGAAATTCGTTTAAATATTATGTAAATAAAAAATAAATTAGTCTGTATTGTTGTAATGGTGATATATTTTGATTGCTTAATCGAAAATTATTTTCTGTTTTTTATATTTTACCAAAAATTTCCTCTGTAATTGATATTATAGTTTTTGATAAATTTTTCTTTGTTGAAATGGTGGGATTAATAACTGTTTTCTGCTATCATTATTTGTTTATGAACTTAATGTGTTATATGTGAATGTAGTATGTGATTTGCAGAAAATGATTAAAGACTTTTGAAGGGTGTATAGCATGATTATTCTGCCTATATCTTTAAATTATCTATGTCAATTACTTTAATTTAGCTTTTGTTAAATAGAGTGATTTCTTTTTTATATTTTTTGCTGTTTTTATAAAATAATCTTTTGTTTGTGTTGCAATTCTTTGTGGTATCAAAAAGAAATGATATTGACTGTTTACCAAGTTCTATCAGAACTTTGCTTTTTATCTATTAGCCAGGAATTGGTCAACATAGTTGGCTATTAATTGGAGGTAAGTTTTCATCAAACAAAGGCTTAAAAGAACTCTTTTGAAATAACTTCAAAGCAAAGATAAGAATTGTTTTAATATCAGGAACATAAATTTGGTTTTATTTAGATTTATATCTATTAATTCACACGATCATTGATCTCCTTGTTACATTTTGATGAATAGTAGTTTTAGGTTAACATATTTATAAAGTTATAAATTAAATTTTTATCCATTTATCTCTTTATGGTTCTTCAATATTCATAGAATGAAATTCTATTAATCCGTCCATTGGCGTTTCTTCTATAATATCTAATTCTACTCCAAAGTCTCTGGCTACTTCTCTTAGAATTTCGGAATAGCTGTAGGCAACTGAACCGATAAAACGAATAGGATAATTTTTATAGTCATATTGACATACGCTACGGATGAAAAAGTTCTTTAGGTTATTCACTAATAACTCATAGACATATTCATTATCTAAATAGTCTGCAAGAAAATAGGAAATAGTAGCTAAAAAACGATTGGGAAATGGTAAATTATAAACTGATTCCATGGCATCATTAGCTGTAATACGGAATTTTTCATAAAAGTCGGTCGTAATATCTTTAGGGGCTAACCCTTTCAATACATCAGAAAGAAATAGTTTGCCTAAAACAGCTCCGCTTCCTTCATCACCTAAAATATAACCAGCAGCCTTTACATTTTTAACAATGATTTTGCCGTCATAAAAACAAGAGTTAGAACCTGTTCCCAAAATGCAAGCAATTCCGGCATCACATTTAAACAATCCGCGTGCCGCCGCCAATAAATCGCTTTCAACTTGGATAGGGGTTTTAAATTGCGCTACCAATGAAGCACCCAAAACATTCTTTTTTTCATAAGAGGTACATCCTGCACCATAATAATAAACTTGTTCCAACTTTCTTTTGAAGAAAGATTCAGGAAGGCCGAGTCTAACGCTCCTGCTTATTTCTCTTCTGGTCTGAAAAAAAGGATTCAAACCCTCTGTGAAAACCCTCTGTACGAGACGATTATCTTCAACCAGAGCCCACTCCGTTCTTGTAGAACCACTTTCCGCGATAAGTTTCATTTCCTGTTCTTTTTTTTTGATTTGGATACAAATATATAATTTTTTTTGCAACACCCCTTGTTCTTCCGAAAGAAAATGTCTGTAAAGTCTCTTAAGGCCTTTTAGCTATTCTTGAAAGAAGCTATATATCATTTGGATTTCCTCCATAAGAATGAGGTGTATCCATGAAAAAATGTGTCTACTGTTATTTCAGATAATCTCTTTCCTAAAGTTTTTTATACTATACCGTCAGAGTAGTCAACCAGAATCGCACCTATCATTACTTATGTATTCTTTGTTTTATATCACAATACATTATTATAAATAATATATAAATAAGATACTTATAATGAGGATGTTATTGCGTGTTATGAAAATATTTGCAAAGACGGGGTTGATCGATTGGATATAACCTCACGTTCTGGTGTAAACATTAAATATACATATATTATTCTGATAAAGATTGAAAAATAGCGCTGTGCAATTTTATAATATTCAATCGGTATTCTTGACATATAAAACAAGTTGAGAACTGTTGATCAGGTATATTTTTACAACAATAGTATTCAGTTGATTCAAAAATAAAAGAAGTCTTTAGTTCTGATAGAACTTGGAAAATGGAGGTAATAGTGAAATGAGGAGTTTATGAAAAAAGGTCTCTGTCTGATAATAAATAACCTTAGAGATAATACTTAATTGGCGTTCTCTATTATAATCCTTGTTTAGAGGAATCGGTAAATTAAGAACTTATTAAATCGTAGTCTTTTATGGTAGATAAAGACAGATATAAAGAAGTAGTAAAAATATCTCTTTCTGAAAATGATGAAAGGGATATCTCTCTCATCGACCTGGGCGGGGGAAATTATTTCCGATGCTTATTTTATCTGGTTACATTGAATAGACATAGATGAAATTATTAATTAATTATATTATGAAAAAACAGTTATTAGTTCTACTCTTTCTCTTTTCGGCTGTGGTTACATATTCACAGCACACGATTACAGGGGTAGTGACTTCTTCAGAGGACGGGATGCCTGTAATTGGGGCTTCTGTAGTGGTGAAAGGAGATGCTAACCTGGGTACAATTACCGATATTGATGGAAAATATTCTATTAAAGCGCCTGACAATTCAACTTTAGTATTTTCATATGTAGGTATGGAGACACATGAGGTAAAAATTGGCAAACAGTCTGTGGTAAATGTTGTGATGAAACCGTCTTCAATAATGGTGGATGAGGTTGTTGTTACGGCGATGGGGGTTAAGGCTGAAAAGAAAAAACTTAATTATGCTGTGCAAAGTTTGGATTCTGAGGAAATAATGGGAGGAGCTAATACTAATTTTGTAAATACTTTGCAGGGTAAGATTTCCGGTTTGAGCGTTAGCACTTCAGGAGGTTCTCCAAATGCTTCTTCGCAGATAACGATTCGTGGTATTTCATCAATTAATGCCGGACAGTCTAATGAACCATTATTGATTATTGATGGTGTAGCTGTTTCTGGAGCAGGAGTTGCATCACAGATCAATCCGGCCGATATTGAGAACATGACAGTGCTGAAAGGTTCTGCTGCATCGGCTTTGTATGGGCAGGAAGCAGCCAATGGCGTTATTATGATTACCACCAAAAGTGGGAAAGAAGGAAAAATTACTGTCAATGCTAATGCCAGCGTGCAATTTGAGGATGTTTTCCGATTACCTAAATTACAGACAACCTATGTGCCTGGTGGACGTGGCATAATGTCGGCCGGTACACCGACTGGCGGCTGGGGGCCGATGATACAACCGGGTGAAAAAATATATGATAATGTGTCGAATTTCTTTCAGACAGGACTTACTCATAAATATGATGTAAGTGTTTCCGGAGGAACTGATAAGTTTTCAGCTTATGCCTCTGCCAGTTATTCAATGGCAGAAGGGGTAGTACCGAATGATTATCAGGACAGGATGAATTTTTTATTGAAAGGTACATATGAAATATCTAAAAATCTAAAGGTTAATATGTCGGCTAATATCATGAAAACTAAATCGAGAGGAGCAGGAGATGTATTGTCTACTGTATATAATTGGCCGATTAATGATGATATTCGTATTTATCAAAATCCAAATGGAACTCCGAGATGGCTGTATCCGATGGAAGGTTTGACTGATACGGAAAAGCAGGCGGTGGCATTAAGCCCGTTATGGAGCCGGTATAGAGATAATGGAGAAAGTAATGCTACGCGTAATATATTGATGGGAAGTGTGAACTGGACTCCGATAAAAGGATTGGAATTGAGTGGTAGGGTAAGTTTTGATGAAAACCATTCAAGCTCTGAATCTCAAACAGCGGCCCGTTTCAAAAAAACAGATTTTGAAAACTCAGAAAATGTGCCTTTGTCCTATTTTGGAGAGTATGATTATTCTCAAAGCCGTAGCCAATTATTAACTGTACAAGCTTTGGCTACATATAGATGGGATTTATCGAAAGATTTTAATCTTAATTTTCTGGCTGGTTATGAATTGAAAGAAAGGAAATCTGTTGAATTAGCGACGGGGGGAGACGGGTTTATCGTTTCTGGATTTGAAAGTATATCTAATCTTGATCCGTTAGAAATAGGTAAAAATACTACGCTGTATCATTCGTTGAAGCGTAATTTGGGGTATTTTGGAGAAATCCGTTTAGATTATAAAGGGATAGCACATATCAGTGGGACTGCCAGAAATGATTATTCTTCGACATTAAGTGAAAAATCTTATTTTTATCCGTCAGTAACTGCCGGTGTTATTTTCTCTGAACTATTTCATATCTCCAATGAGTTTTTTACTTATGGAAAATTGCGTGGAAACTGGGCTCAAGTCGGTAAGGACACTAATCCTTATGCTTTTGATAAAAGATTTGTTATTAAAGGTTCTTTTCCGGATCAAGGGTTCGGAGTGGATCCGACAAAAAGCCGTGCACAATGGTTAGATCCTGAATTAGCCAGTTCTTGGGAGGTGGGTCTGGACTTACGCTTTTTTAATGATAAGACAAAATTTGATTTAGCTTATTATCAGACAAAGGTAGATAATCAGATTGTGACAGTGCGGGTTTCTCCGACACAAGGAAATATCTTGCAGACACGTAATGAGGGGGCTATTCAAAATAAGGGGGTAGAACTCCAGTGGAACCAGGAAATAATGCGAAACCGTGATTTTCAATGGTATGCGAATCTGAATTTTGGTTTTAATCGTGGTAAAGTTACTAATCTACCGGATGATATTGTGGAAATACAAGGAACTCAATATGGCGATATATTTCCGACTGCTTATTTAAACGGTTCTACAACAGCTATATCCGGAAAAGATTATATGCGTAGTCCTGACGGCCAGGTTGTTTGTACGGCAGACGGGTATCCGATAATTAGCCCGGTAAAAGGCAATCTTATTGGGGATCGCGAACCGGATTTTTTGTTGGGGCTTTCTTCCAATATCAGTTGGAAAAACTTTACTCTTTCTTTCCTTTTGGATAGTCGTAAAGGAGGGGATGTGGTAAATGTAACCTCCCGCTCGTTGTTATCAAGTGGGCAAAGCTCTTTCGCAGAAAAATACCGTAATCGAGAAGTTGTGGTCAATGGGGTTGTCCAACAGTCGGATGGTACTTACATAAAGAATACCAAACCTATCATTTTGGATCAGACAACAATGAATACATATTTCTATGCAGTAAGTTCCAATTTTATTGAAGACGGTTCGTATCTGCGTTTGAGTTATGTGACATTGGGATATGATTTTACTCCTTTATTAAGAAATACGGCAATAAAAGGATTGCGTTTCTCTATAACAGGCAGAAACCTTTTCTTGATGACTAAATATACTGGATGTGATCCTCAGATTAGTGCGGGAAAAAGTGGTGGAACGGGTCGTATGGGTATTGATAATTTTGCTGTGCCTAGTACCCGCAGTTTTAACTTCTCAATAAATGCAACTTTTTAAACTGTATAGGAATTATGAAAAAAATTAGTAATTTGATATATGCATTTTTGTGTACTTCTATCTTATTCACATCTTGTGATGATTACTTGGATGTTAATAGGAGTGACGATACGGTGTCTGGTGTCTCTGCCGATTTAATATTGCCTGTTTTGACTTTTTATGCTGCTCAGACAAACTACGATCATGCAGAATATAATATGTATTTGGCTCAGGCATTTACCACGGGTGGCAGGAGCCAGGTCAACTCAACGGCATATAAAGGTGGATGGGAGTTTCTTTCTATGAATCGTCATCCTCAATGGCGCAGACATTATTATGATATAGGTGTGAATTTTAACGAAATGATTGCTTCTGCCGAAGAAGCAGGGTATACGAATTTTCCTTTGATAGGGCGTACCATTCGTTTAATGTCTACTCAACTGACTACAGATGCCTTTGGTGATATGCCATTGACGGAAGCCTATCAGGCAACTGCTTCAAAGTATGATACGCAGGAATTTATTTATCAGTGGATGTTAACAGAGGTGGACGATTTATTGGCCCAATACAACAATGCTGCTGTTACGGGGAATCCGGCCAATATTGCGATAACCCGACAGATGGACCGTATTTATTCGGGTGATTTGAAGAAATGGAGACAATTTACATATGCATTAAAAGCGCGTATTTTACTTCGTAAATTGCCTAATTGGGATAATAATCAGGCTGCTTGTGAAAAAATTATTGCTGCTGTAGACGCTGCTTTAACGGAAGATTGGGAAGAACCGATTTATAAGTTTGATGGAGGAGTCGGAGAGGCAAATTCTCCATGGGGACCTGCAAAACCCAAGATTGGCGGTTGGGAAAGTCGTTCGAATGATTTGGATAAAACCATTCCTTCGAAGTATTTGATGGACGATATGTTCGGAATTTTTGCTTCGGTAAATCCCAGAACCGGATATGCGAAAGATCCGCGTATGGAGGCTTTGATGAAACCTCGGAAAGGAGCTGACGGAAGAACGGCGTTTCGCTATCTGGAATGCAATATAGGTATGGATGCTTCTGCAAAAGAAAGTCATTATCCGGATTTATACTGTGCTTCTCCATTGAATACCACTGATGAAACAGTAAATCCTTATACCAAAAATGACGGATATATACCTTTATTCTTAACGGAAGAATTGATGTTGATAAAAGCAGAAGCGTTGTATTGGAAGGGTGATAAAACAGGTTCCAGAGAATGGACTGTAAAAGCTGTGGAAAAAAGTTTCGAACGTTTTAATTGTAATCCTAAGTATACAGGAAATTATCTGAAAGATGTAGCTTATTTACCGGAGACGGATTTCAATATCGGACATATTATGCGTCAGAAATATGTATGTATGTATTTACAACCGGAAATCTGGACGGATATGCGTCGCTACAATTATAGCAATGACAAGAATGGCATTACTTACGATGGCATTACTATTTATCCGACTCTTAAACGTCCCTATAATTTGTATGAACCGTATTGGTGTATTGATTATAATCCGGATGGGACTTTGGCTGATGTCTGGATACAGCGTTTGAATTATGATCCGGAAACAGAAGAAAAGTATAATAGAGCAGAACTGGAGCGTTTAGGTGCTTATAAAAATCCGGAGTGGTTGAAGAAACCTATGATTTGGGCTATTAATAACGGGAGTCATAAATAGAAATTGGGATAATAAAATTATACAGAAATGAAGACGAAAGAAATATTGATATTACTTCCTCTTTTGGCTATGGTTATTTGTAGCTGTGAGAAGAATGATCCGGTAGATGATTGGGCAAGTATAGGTCATGTGACCCCGACTACTTATTGGGAAATCCCTTCAAGTACGGTATCTGCGGGTAGTAATGTAGCCTTTACAGCGCAATTTTACAGTAGTGAAAACATTGATATTGATCATATGGAGGTATGGTATGATGTTAATGAACATATAACCCTTGAAGCAACTTGTCCGAGTGTGACATTCACGTATACCAAAAGTGTGGATGTGACTTCTTTGATTCGTGAATTCCAAAAGATCGCTTCTTATGAGTTTAAAGAAGAGTTCTGGAATTCGGATAAAAGGGCCTATGTGACTACGGCCTCTTTTCCTTCCAGTAACACTTTGAAGCCGATAGAATGGTCGGAAATAACGGAGTTCGATGCCGAAAAATATGCCACGTTGTTTCCGGATACTTTTGCAACTGTATTTCAGCGTGATTTGTATGTTGAATTGGAAAAGCAAGAAAAATATTCTGATTTCAGAAAGTTGATGGTGGATTTAGAAGTCATGACTACCGATGAGTTTAGAAACTGTACAGATTCGGTTTTTGATGAAAATAGTCAGCAGATGGAATATTTTATAAAAGATGATTCCAAAGAGTATGTAAAGGGGAAGTATTTTGCAATACCTTTTGAGGAACTGACTTTTGATAAGAGTAACATGATTTATAAATTGGAGTATCTGAAAGCGTATAAACTGAATGCGGCTTATAAGGTTTTTGATAAGGCTGGTAATATAGGAGTTTCAGAAAAAAAAGAAATAGACCTTATTTAATATTGATTGAGCTATGAGACATCTTAAATATATATTGATATTGGCATTTTCATTTATATGTTATGCTTGTGTAGAGAATGATCCGGATATTGAAACATTTCCGAGTGACGATGTGAATTTTAAGTACGAGGTTATCGGTGATTATAAAATTGATTATTTGGTAGGATCTCAGATTCAGTTTACAAACACGTCGGTTGTAAAAGGCGCCTGTACTTGGGATTTTGGTGATGGCACTCCTGTTTCCAATGAAGAAAATCCAATCCATAAATACGAAGTGGCGGGAAATTATAATGTATCTCTCACCGTTGAAAATGGTGGGAAAAGGGTGAACAAAATTTTTATCAGCGATATATTTCCGACAGTATCGATGGGTGAGATAGACGGAATATGTGAGGTTAATAAAACTTTTGTGGAACTTTCAGTGGACTTACCGAATCCGGATAATAAGACTGTGGAATATGAGTGGGTGTTTCCAGAAGGGACAGTTGATGAAAATATGAATCCTTTGAGCACCTCCGATAAGGAAAATCCGGGTAAAATGAAATTCTTGAATGTAGGTTCACAAAAAGTCGTATTGAAGGTGAGACTGGGTGGACGTGCCCTACAGGAAGGAGTGATTAAGATTCCTGTAGGATATACCGAGGAGGTTAAAACACTTTATTATGCGGTGAAAAAAGGTAATTTACATGCATTGAAGCTGATACGAGATGTTCCGGAGAATATAAAAGTATATCCGTTTGATCTGGGAGTGAAATCCGGGCAACATCCTTTTAATATTTTATTTTCAGATTCGCTGCTTTATGTCCTGGATGCGGGAAAACAAATCGGCTATATAGATGATGTAGATGAAAATTTGGGTGATGGTAAGATCTCTGTAATATCGAGAGATGGCAGTACTGTAGAAACGATGATGACGAATAATCAGGGAACAGCTTTTAATGACCCACATTTCGGGTATATAAATGAAAGCCAGCAAATGTTGTATTATTCTGATAGAAATACAGGTATTCGCCGTTTGGCTTTGACTGAACGAAACCTGCAAATGGATATAACCAATGATAAGTATGCTTATTTTGTACAGAACACTTCATTAGGATACTATGATAAGGGATTTGGTTGGGGAGCTATGAATACTTCGTTCACACGACTAAACGATGGAACCTGGTGGTGGCCTAAAACCTATAACAACTTGGGAATATTCCGTTTTAAAGACTCGGATATAGGAGGTTCTGATATTCCTGCAAGTGGAATAACGGCTGGTGGATTATTTATTAAGTCATTGGCTATCGACGAACAACGCCAAATGGTATTTTTTGCTGTTCGTGAAGGGGCAACCAGTGGCATTTATGCTATACCGATGGCGGATATTCCTAATGAATCGGCGGGGGAAGCTCCACTACAAAATAAAATCAAGGACTATCTCGTACAGGAGCTTGTCTCTGATAGCGAAGGTAGCACCAGTGAGTATGTCGACATTTGTCAGATGGTTTTGGATCCGGAAGACGGCTCTGTTTATTTTGGATTCCGTGCAGATCCTTCTTCCTCTGTAAGATCTGGTTTGATGCGTTGTTTTTATGATTCGGAAACATCTGCCTACAAAGTGGAAACCGTGCTGGAAGGTGTTGAAATATATGGTGTAGCAATCAATAATAAAAAATCAAAATTATTTTAATGAATAAAAGTGTACCGGTTATCATACCAGTATAACCGGTGCATCTTTTAATGACTACTTAAAATGATATATATGAAATATCTATACTCAATATTATTTTTCTGTTGCTTTGTTACGGCGATAAGTGCGCAGGCTCCTAAAAGGGAAATGCGTGCCACTTGGTTGGCTACAGTCTGGTCTTTGGATTGGCCGAAAGATTTTTCTACCACTCCTGCTACTACGATAAGAATAACAAAAACTGGTGATAAAGCCCAGATTGATGCACAGAAAAAACTGATGACTGATATGCTGGATAAGTTAGAGTCTGCCAATATCAATACCGTCTTTTTTCAGATAAGAGGGAGATGCGATGCCATGTATAAGTCGTCTTATGAACCGTGGTCTTCAGATTTGGTGGCAACCCGTGGTATGGATCCGGGATATGACCCGTTGGAGTTTGTCATAGAAGAGGGGCACAAACGTGGTATTGAGGTACATGCCTGGATGAATCCTTATCGCTTTTCTACTGCTTCTACTTATTGGGACGGAGAAGCGGGAGATTATAGAAAGACGAACCCTGACTGGATATTGACATATCCTCCCTATCTGAATTCGGATGGGAAATGGGTATATAATGCAATTATGGATCCTGCTGTACCGGAAGTTCGTCAGCGTATTACAGATATTGTGAAGGAGGTGGTTTCTAATTATGATGTGGACGGGATTGTTTTTGATGATTATTTCTATGCTTATGGCGGGACACCCGAAGATTTGGATTTGGATTCCCAAGAAAAATATAAACCGGAAAACCAATCTTTAGCCGATTGGCGAAGAGAAAATATTGCAAAGATGGTGGCTTCGGTATATCATATGATTCAGGAAACCAAACCTTATGTTACTTTTGGGATCTCTCCGTTCGGCATATGGACTACCGATTCGGAAGCTGCTAAAAAAGAAGGTATTGTGTTACCTCCGGGAATAAGCGGTGGAAATATGTACGATGAAATATATTGTGATCCGGTGGCATGGCTGAAGGAAGGTACGGTAGATTATATATCTCCGCAATTGTATTGGCCTACTACTTATCCGAAACAAGACTATAGAGTACTTTGTCCGTGGTGGTCTGATTTGGCATTTAGCTTTAAAAGACATTTTTATAGCAGTCATAGTGTAAGTGGTATTCAACCCTCTTCTTATACACGGTCTCTTTTAGAGGATGGCGATGATGCGGAAATGCCCACAGGACTTTCAAATATAGAGAGTATGATTTGGAATCAAAACCAAAAGCTTTCTGTGAAAACCCGTGCCTCCATTTCTCCCGAGGAACTGGGATTGCAAATTGATTGTAACCGGAAGAGTTCGAATGACGGGGCGCCGGGAAGTGCTTTTTATTCTACCCAGTATATCATAAACGTACAGGGAGTGATTCCTTATTTACAGAAATATTGGTATGCGGAAAAAGCCTTGGTACCAGCCATTGATTGGAAGGTGGCTCCGGAAGTGACTCCTGTTTCTTCGATTACTTTAAACAGGGGGGTACTTCATTGGGTTTCATCGAATGAAAATGTGCGCTATACGATATATGGCATTCCAACAGATAAAATTTCGGAACCGGATGTATTTAAATCTTCACGTTATTTATTGGGAACTTCGTATACGAATTCCTTTGTAATTCCTGAATCAGTGGATATGAGTTCGGTAACATTTGCCGTAGCGGTTTTTGATAGATACGGAAATGAATATACACCTGTGGTTATGAATAAGGAAGAACAGGAAGACGGAATTCCCGCTACTCTTACTTATCCGGTGGATGGTAAGTCGGTTATGACTCCGTTTGATTTCACATGGGAAGCTGTTGCTGCCGATTGGTATACGCTGGAAATAGCTGAAGATGAAAATTTCACAATCATACATAGTCGTAAAAATATAGATGGAAATGAACTGTCTACGAATCTGATACCAGATTTCGAATCAGGCAAAACTTACTATTGGCGGGTGGTTACTCATAAGGCGGGATATAAGGATGCGGTATCCTCAAGTAAACCTTTTATTCCAGTCATGTTTGCCGTTACTTCTCCGGAAATGGGAAGTGTAGATACAGAGGTGGCTCCTGTGATCGAGTGGAGAACTTTTGATAGCACTCATACGAAGTACATCGTTTTGGTAGCTTCCGAATATACTTTTGATGATAAAGTGATACTTTATTCGGAGGAATTGATTGATAGGGGGACGGCGGCTGTTCCGGAAGGAGTTTTATTACCAATGGCCACCTACTATGTGAAAGTAAAAGCCATATTGAATGAAAAGGAGGTGGAAACCCGCGCTGTGAGCTTCACCACGAAAATGGTTTATCCTGATGTACCTGTAATTGTTTCGCCGGTAGACGAAGGAGATTTGTCGGGGAATACGGTTTTGATAAAGTGGGCCGAGAATATTTATGCTACCGGTTTTCAGGCACATTTGTCTAAAGATCCGGGTTTCCCGATTCGCGGAACTACCTCCAGAAGTTCTGCTGCTTTTAAATATGAAGTAGATTATGGAAATCTGGCTACCGGAACCTATTATGTGAAAGTAAGAGCGAATTATAAAGACGGTCAGACGGATTGGTCGCCGGTAGTTAAATTTAATTGGTTGGGTACTACATCGGTTATTACGGAACAGGCAGTTCAAGAGGTATTGGTTCTGGGAAGCGGTGTCCATCAGTTATTGAAAGTAAATGTTGTAACCGGCGAAAATACTCTTTCTGTTTCTCTCTTTGACGTTGTGGGAAATGAACGAAGAACCTATTGCCTTAATCGGTCTGTTGACGAACAAACAGAAATCGCCTTGAATTTGGGTGATTTTCCCAAAGGTATTTATCTATTGAGAGTTGTTCTGAACGGACAATTATGGACCTTGAAATTATTGAATTAATTCTTGGAACTGGAATATTTTCACTTAATGTTTAATTAAAAAAAATGGTATTATGAAAAAGTTATTACTTGGAGCTGCTTTTATGTTAGGAGCTATTACAGTGAATGCTCAAGATGGCCCGAAAGTGGGTCAGGAAGATCTTAGTTTGTATCCGAATGTTGAGGAATATGGTATTTACCCTTTGTGGGGATGGTATACCGCCATGGGTAATCAAAGTTATGGAACGATTGGTGCAAACTCTCGTGGAATGGCTATTACTGCCGATGGAACAAAAATGTTGATTCCTAACAGAACTGACGTAAAGGTGGATGATAAACTTGTCAGTTCGACAATCGAAATTATTGTGTATAGTGCATTGACCGGTGAGAAGGAGAAAGTAGTAAAGGTGAGTGATGATATCTGGAATCATGGCAATGACGATAAGGGGGATCCGATCCTTCGTGATAATGAGGCCAATGACATTCAGGTGGATGCTGCCGGTAATGTGTTGCTGTGGAGAATGAGTACGAATATTGGCGTGTCTCCGGCCGAATGTTGGGCTGTAAATCTGGAAGACGGTAGTGTGAAGAATATATTGAGTGCTACAGTTGAAGGACTTGAGGGACGTTTTGACTATTTCGGGGTATACGGCGATGTGGTAAATGGCGATGGATACCTTCTCTCTGCAACATCCAATGGTGATGAATTATATGGTAAGACGGTTTTGAGATGGCGTTATGTCGGCGGTGTACTTCAGCCACAGGATGAATCGGATCAGATTTTTATTACGGCCTACTATCCGTCCAGTGCTGTTTCCAATAGTTACGGAACACGTGTTTGTCCGGTTAATGAAGATCTGTTTTATATGGATGCTTTTTCTTCTTTTGCCACTCTTTATAATATGGATGGTACTATTGCCGATAGTTTTGCCAGTATCGCAGACGAGGCAACCAGAAATGCTATCCAGCCGATGAGTGCCGGAAATAATGGTGTAGCGGAGTTCTCATTGGGTGGAGTCAATTATGCTGTTTATAGCATTTCTAACCAATTGGATGCTATTCAGACAGGATTGCGTCTGGTGTCTTTGAATGATGCAATGGAATTTTCATCTATGAAATTGGTTTATAATCTGCCGGCACAGGGTATGGGTAATATTTCAAATCCTGAACGTACGGTTCTTCCTCGCGTGATAGTAGATGAAGCCGCCGGTATTGCACGTATTGTGATTTATTGTAATCGTGGCGGTGCGGTAGCTTATGATTTTGGTCTGGCTTCAGTATTGGATAAGCTTCACCCGGATCGTGTACCGGTCGGTTTGCAAGGCAATAAAGTGCCTACTTTGCGGGTGACTTCAACCAAGGGAGAGATTGTACTGACTGAAAATGCGGATATCGAGGTGTATGATCTGTTAGGACGGAAGATTGTAGAAAAGGCAAATACTACCTTTGTTAAAGTTCTTCCGGGACTTTATATCGTGAAGGCTGAGAATGCCGGAAATGTCTTGAATACTAAGGTTGTTGTTGAATAAATGACCCTTCGTAGCATCTCATCCCCCAATGAGATCCTTTGAAACATTGAGCTGTATCTGTAAAAATATACTGTTGAAGACAGGTATGTAATTACTTGATGCAGCTCTTTTTTTATCTCTTTTTCTTTTAGCTTGAAAAATAAAATTATGAAAAAACTATCAGTACTGCTATTATTTTTCTTTCTATTTCTGAATTATGATAATGCCGGTCGTGCTCAGACTACTATCATGATTGGAGGAACAGAATATCAAGTTGATACTTTGAGCCACTTTAAGGTAGGTCCCGGCTCTTATTATACTGCTCTGCATTATTATACTTCCAGTGTCAGACTCCGGACTTTTTTTCTGGAGGTAGATGCGACGAATCCCTACATAACTTTTGAAGCTGTACATGGAAAAGACTCTTTGATAACTTGTGAAGGGATAACCTCGATGGCCCAACGAAAGAGCAAGGAGGGAAAAGTCTATTTTGGAGGGACAAATGCGGATTTTTTTGCAACATCCGGAGACATCGGTTATCCGGTTCATGGGAGTATTGTTGAAGGACAAATGGGACGGACTCCGGCGCAGACTCCGCATCTGGCTTTTTCCGGAAAAGAAGTTTTGATCGATAACATGCTTTTTACTAACAGTGTTTGTTCGATAGATGGGAAAGATTATCCGATAAACGGGATGAATACAGGTAGAAAAGAAAATCAGTTAATACTATATAATACATTAAACGGAAACTATACACATACTAATGCATATGGCGTGGAGGTACTGGTGGAATTACAACCGGGTACGGAATGGGGTATTAATAAAACTTTGAAAGCAAAAGTGGTGAGTGTTGTTGAGGGTAAAGGCAATATGTATATTTTGCCGCAACATGCTGTCTTGTCCGGGCACGGTACTGCCGCCGAACCATTGAGAACTTTATCAGAAGGTGATGAAATCACTCTTTTTATCGGTGTGGATAAGACGGGAGGAAGGGCTTCCCAGATTACGGCTATGGTGGGAGGCGACCGGATTATTTTGAAAGATGGTATTGTGCAGGAAAATGATTGGGCGGAACGTCATCCGCGTACGTCTGTCGGTTATTCGGCTGATGGTAATAAAATTTATTTTTGTGTAGTAGACGGCCGTTCTTCCATTTCGAGCGGAGTGACTACCAAGCATCTGGCAGATATAATGAAGAGTGCCGGTGCTGCTACTGCCTTAAATCTGGACGGTGGTGGGTCGAGTGGCCTTTATGTAGAAAAATTCGGTTTGATGAACCAGCCGAGCGATAGTCGCGAACGTGCTGTTTCGAATGGAATCTTTGCTGTTAACCTTGCAGAAACCGATAATCAGGTTGCGGAGATATTACCTTTTGAGCAGGTGGTAGCACTACCTAAATACGGTTCATTTACTCCGGTTATCTATGGCTATAATAAATATGGTACGTTGATCGATCTGAATGTGGAGAATGTAATTTATGAGTGCGATTCGGAAGTGGGGACTATAAAAGATGACGGGACTTTCTTTGCCGATGGTAGCCAGAATGGATTGATAAAGGTGAAGTGGAATCAATTGGAAACATTTATACGTATTAAATATTTGAAAGAGGAATCGATCGCACTTCGACTGGATTCTGTAATCGTTGACGGTTTTGCCGGTTATCCGATTGAACTGAATGCATTTATCGGTGATAAGAAATATCCTTTAGCTCCTTATGCATTGACATGGACGGCAGATGATCCTGCTATTTGTACGGTAGATAACGGAGTGCTCAACGGCCTTTCAAACGGTGAAACGTTGATTCACGGCACTTTGGATGACCTGAAATGTAGTTTGAAAGTACGAGTTCAGATTCCTGAGGCGCATACAGCTACACTTTTACCTTTGAAAGAAGATTCCTGGAGCGTAAAATCAAGCTCAAATATAAAGGATATCCAATTGCTTGATAATGGTATAAAGTATACATACTCTTCGGGACGTTCTCCTTATATCGAATTGATAAATGCTTTTGAGTTTTATAGCCTGCCCGAGGCGATTCGTTTCGTTATTAATCCGGGGAATGCTGCTATTTCGAAAGTAGTTGTTTCCGGTAAGGAGAATTTGGCAACCTCCAGTTCTATCTATGAATATAACAATGAGTTGTCTAAGAATGCAGATACGGAAATTTTATTGTCAATGAAAGAATGGTTTTCGAAAGAGACAGTAGAGCATGCATTATTCCCTGTACATTTTAATTCTATAAAATTTCCGTTTGTCGCATCTGGAAATCCGATCGGGGAGAATGTGATTCAGATTAAAAATATGGAGTTGGTTTATGAGCAGGTATCTGTAGGCGTTTCTTCTTTAAAGTTACTCTCTTCGTTAGTGGTCTATCCTAATCCGGTTGTCGATGGGCGGGCTTATGTGGCATTGAAAACGGATGAGTTGAGTATAACGGATGTTTCAGTATTTAATTCGGAAGGACAACTGCAAAATGTTGTTCCTGCTGATAATATAAAAGGAGGTGTGTTGGAAATTCCGGTTGCTAATTTGGCATCAGGATTCTATTTGGTAAAAGTTTGTATGGATAACGGTGAGTGTGAAACTCTGAAATTGATTGTAAGATGAGTTTCTTTTTCTCCCATTTTATTGTGGTAAAATGGGAGAAATCACCTTGTTTTAACCGATAAGTATAATTGGAATGAAGAATATACTACTTATATTGTTTTTATTACTTTTAGGCCCTTGCCTGATTGCCCAGGAGTACATAACGATAAACGATAAGCCTTATCGTATCGACACATTAATTTATAAACATCGGGTAGGGCCCGGTACGGAGTATGTTTATGTTGATTTACCGGAATTTCCCTTAAAAATTCATGTACTCGAGATTGATTTGAAGAATCCGAATGTAATGTTGGAGACATGCCTGGGCGGAGACAGTGCTGTGGCAACCGAACGCCCTACCAGTATGGCTTTACGTAAATCGACCGAAGGACATAGCGTTTTTGCGGCGACCAATGGTGATTTCTATTTTTTTATTGATCCGGTAGAGATCGGTATACCACGTAGCGGGCAATTTACGGCTAATGAATGTATAACTAATCCTGTGGGCCGGGCTGCTTTTGTTCTGGATAAAGATAACCGTCCTTATATCGATCGGATTGATTTTTCGGGAACAGTGAAGAGTAAAAATCAGACGACCCGGTTACACACGGTCAATATGCAGCGTTTGGAATGGGAGCCGGAAGTGACGGATTTGCTTACACTCTACACCAATGCTTATGGAACACATACCAGCGGGATAAAAGAGGGTACGAAAGTCGTTATAACTCCCCGGAAGGGAGAAACTTTTTTCTTTTCTGCGAACAAGGAGATAACTTGTATTGTGGAAGAAGTTACGGAAAATAAAGGTTTCAGTCTGATTCCGGAAGGAAAGGCCGTGTTGCATGGGCGAGGTGTTTCTTCTGATTTCTTGAAAACTTTGCGAACGGGCGACGAACTGGTTATAAATCTTAAGACTGATTTGAGAAATAACCCGGGGGATTTATCCGACTTTAAGGAGTTGATGGGAGGGAGCGACCATATTCTATTAAGAAACGGAGAACGTTATGAAGGTGATGAATCGGCCAATCCCCGTACCGGGATTGGATTCTCCAAAGACAGTACGAAAGTTTATTTAGTCGAAGTAGACGGGCGGCAAAGTATTTCAAGGGGAGTTACACTTTTTGAGTTTGGTGATATATTCAAAGGTATCGGTGCTTGGAATGCGGTCAATATGGATGGAGGTGGGTCTTCTGTCATGATTGTAAACGGAGAAGTCAAGAACTCTCCTTCGGATGGTGCTGTGCGTCCTGTCGGTAACGGCATGTTGGTTGTCTCAAATGCTCCTGCTGATCGGGAAGTTGCTTCATTGGCTTTTGCACCGGTATCTTATGCATTACCGACATGTGGCTTTTTGAAGCCTGTTGTTTATGCTTACAATAAATATGGCGATCTCTTGGATAAGGATTTGCGAGGTGTTTCGTTTTCCTGTAGTCCGGAGATCGGTCACATTACCGACGAAGGAAATTTTGTAGGGTCAGAGGTTGCCGGAACCGGAACATTGACGGCGGAATACAATGGAGTGAAAACTTCGGTACCGGTTTCTTTGGTCGAATCTGTTTATAAATTGCGGTTGGATTCTGTTTTGCTGAATCATCAGTCAGAGTATCACATCGAATTGTTAGCTCAGGTGGAAGGTAAAACACAGCAGATTGCTTCGGAATTATTGCAATGGGAGATTGATGCTCCCTCTGTGTGTTCGGTTTCGAATGGGGTACTGAAAGGACTGTCAAACGGTGTAACTTATATTCATGGTTCGTTGGGCGATTTTTCATGTACATTGAAAGTGAAGGTTGAAATTCCGGTTGAATCTACATTGGCTATGCCTGTGTTGGGCACACCTTCATGGACGGTTAAAAGTACTTCGAATCTGAAGAATATAGTACTGGTGCCGGATGGAGTTGAGTATACTTATAGTACCGGCCGGTCTCCATATATAGAGTTGACGAATGATTTTTGCCTATATAGTCTGCCTACTTCCATCCGATTGGTATTAAATGCTGGAAATGCCGGTTTAAACAAGGTCGTTTTGTCTCTGCGTTCAAATGATAAGTCGGTTTATACTCCTTATGAATTTGAGGAAATACCCAAGAATGAAGATAAAGAGATCAGTATACAAATTTCTGATATTTTATCGGATGTGGATGATTTGGCCGGATATCCTATACATTTCCGTTCAATGAGGTTTGCTTTTACATCTGATAATCCGGTTGGGCCCAATAAGATACAGATTAAAGAGATGATGATGGTATATGATTATATGACGGTAGGCTTCGATCGGCAGGAAAAGGCGGAACGTTTTTCCGTATATCCGAATCCGGCCAAAGGGGAGGCGTTCTTAAATATACAGACGGATCGGCGGTCGAGTGTAAATTTAAGAATCTATACGACTTCCGGGAGGCAGGTTGCTTACAGGAATTATGGAATATGCGATGGAAGAAATCTTGCTTTGCCGACAAACGGGCTGGATAATGGTACTTATTTGGTGAAAATCACAGTGGATGGTGAAACAGAGACTATCAAACTTATTATTCATCATTAATAAAGAGATATTAAACATTAATAGTATGAAGATGAAAAAAATATTAGGGGGATTACTGTTGCTTTGCGGCGCACAGTGGGTTTATGCCGGAGGATATATAACGATTACCGATAAACCGTATTACGTGGATACCCTTGAACATAAAGTCGTGGGCCCCGGAGCAGTCTATACCTCCCTTTATATTCCGGATATGCCGGTTTATGCCTATATCTTGAAATTGGATATGCAAAATCCATACAATAAAATCGAAACATTTTTGGCTAATGACAGCATACCGGGGACGGAATTGGTGACTCGTGCCTGTGAGCGTCTGACGTATGAAGGGCATAAGGCTTATTGTGGAATCAATGGTGATTTCTTTAACGTAACGGATCATAAGGAATTTCCATTAGGAGCTCCTCGTGGGGGGAGTATCAGAGATGGGGAGATACAACGTGAACCACGGGATGCTTGGTGGGGATTTGCTACGATAGATGCCGATAATATTCCGGTATTCGACCATATGGAATTTGAGGGGACAGTGAATGCCGGGGATGCCGGAGTTTATAAATTCCAGCACGTCAACATCCCCCGTGCCGATTGTGATGCTTGTGATTTGACTTTCTTCAATCGTTATGCAGGAGAGAGAACCAGACAGGATGAAAACTTCAGTGAGATGTATGGGGTAGAACGTACGGAAGTATACTTGAAATTGGCCGCAGGGGAAAAATGGAAAGTAAATAGTCCTGTTCAATGTATAGTCGGGCGGAGGCTTGAAAACAAAGGGGGCAATCCGATTGCCGCTGATGAGTGCGTGCTCTCGGGAACAAGTGAAAAGTCCAGGGCCTTTTTGCGTAATTTGACTGAAGGGCAGGAAATTTCCATTCATATGGGAATACGTTGTGTGAACTTTGGTACGTACCCGGAAATAGAACAAATGATAGGAGGAAATACGGCATTGATGTATGATGGTGTATTGACCGAACGTAATACGACTGAAAGTTACAATGCTGTTCCATATCCGCGTACGGCCGTAGGAGCATCTAAAGATAAACGCTGGGTATATCTTTTGGTGGCAGATGGGAAAACTTCCACTTCCAGAGGCTTGACCACAACAGAGGTATGTGATATCTTGAAACATTGGGGTGCGGCAGATGCCATAGGACTCGATGGAGGAGGTTCTTCAGAAATAATAGTAAACAACAAAGTAGCCAATCGCCCTTCGGATGGAAAAGAACGCGCCGTAGGCAATGGCTGGTTGGTGGTAGATTTGTCTCAGGAATCTCCGGAGATTGAGCGTTTACGTTTTTTGGATTATAAATTCGAGTTGCCCAGACATGGAATTATAAAACCCGTCGTGATGGGATATAACCGGTATGACCGCCTTTTGGAGGAAAATCTGGAGGAAGTGACATTCTCCTGTTCTCCGGAACTTGGGCATATTGATGATGCCGGTAATTTTGTTGTTTCGGGAACGGCTTCTTCCGGTATTCTGACAGCTCATTACGGTGACTTGGAGGTTGCTCAAGAAGTCACGGTAAAAGAAGCTGCAGATTTGGCTATTCGTCTGGATTCGGTACTTCTGGATGCAAGAACAGCCTATCCGATCGAAGTACAAACCACACTGGAGGGAAATAAGGTATTGATTGATCATAATGCTTTGAATTGGGTGGTAGCCGATGAAAATGTATGTAAAATAGAGAAAGGCATATTGACTGCAGTTGCAAATGGTACTTCTACAGTAGTCGGTACGATGAATGATTTTCAAGGTTCTTTAAAGGTGAATGTCGAGATACCACAGGCAGGTTCGTTACCGGCAATTGACTTTACCGATCCTTTGTTGAAGTTGACTTCCAATTTGAAAGGTATTTCGATGAGCGGAAATGATAGACTGAACATAAATTATACCTATGCAACAACTCGTTCTCCGTATTTTCAATTGACGAAGAAGATAAACCTGTATAGTTTGCCTAAGGCATTGAAGATTGTATTTAATCCTCACGAACTGCCTTTAAATAAAATCGTACTGGATCTCCTGCCGAATAATCAGTCTTATGCTGTCATTAAAGAATTCTCGGATATAAAGGCGAATGAGGATAATGAAATCTATTTGCCTGTGTCTGATATAGTGACGGATCCTAATGATATGGCTATCTGGCCTCTCCAATTTAATTCGTTGAAATTTACTCTGAACGCTTCCGGACATAGTGTGGGTACCGAATATACATTTGAATTGAAAGAGTTTACTTTGATTTATGATGATCAGGGAGTCGGGTTGATGCCTGATGAAGCCGGTAGCAATGAAATGAAAATATGGAATGGTACAGACGGTGTTTATCTATATTTGGCTATGGATGAGGGTGTTCCGGTAATCTATGAAATCTATTCGATTGCCGGAAGAAAGCTTAGAATGGAAAATCTGGGTATTTGTCAGACAGGTGAGTTTAAATTGAATGATGGTGGCCTCGAAAGGGGAATGTATCTGTTGAAAGTTTATAAAGGGACTGAAACGGCTGTTTTCAAATGCATGAAACGTTAATCTAAAAAATAGGTTTATGAAGAAAAATTATTGTTTGTGGATATTACTGTCCTGTAATGTCTTTCTTGCTCAAGCCCAATTAGTAAAGGTAGAGCGGAGTTATAAAATAAATAAAGAGACACCGGGCTTTTATCCTGTTTTTAGTAATGACGGGAAGGAATTGTTGTATACCTCCGAAAATTATAAGGGACTATTCCTGTACGACCTGAAGAGTAAAACCTCTGATGTGATAACCGAAGTGGACGGTGCAGGATATAATCCGGCCTTTGACCGGAATGGCGAACAAGTTTACTATCGGGCCACGGAGAAAGTGAATATGCGTCAGCAGAACACATGGATGTGTTATCAGCGGAAAGAAGAAAAAAATGTGCGTTGTGCAGATGCAGCGACTGCGCGTCCGTTGTCGGCGCAGCGTTTAGGAAGCCCGATGGGCAATACACTGACGGCTTATACGGATAAACTATGCCTGATCGTTGAAACGAATGGATTGAAAAACGTATTACATCCGTTGGAAAAAACGGATAGATATTTGTGGGGGAGTTTGTCTCCGGATGGAAACAGAATACTCTTTACTGCCGTAGGTAAAGGAACGTATGTGTGTGATTTAAAAGGAAAAGTACTTGCAGAGATCGGATATCTGAATGCACCGGTATGGTATGATAGGGATCGAATCGTTGGAATGGTAGATAAGGATAATGGAGATTATATAACTTCATCTTCTGTTGTGATGGTTTCTGCTGATGGCAAGCAACGGCAGATACTGGTACCATCTACGGAGAAAGCGATGTATCCTGCTGTGAATAGGTCGAGTGGAAGAATAGCCTATAACACGTTGGAGGGTGATATAATTGTATTAGAATTGGAAAAGTAATATGAGTATTATGAAACATATATGTTATCTAATTATAGCTCTCTTTCTGTTGAATGCAAATAAGGGCTATTCCCAAGATTTGTCCGGAGTAACAATATTGGTAAACCCCGGGCATGGAGGATTTGACAGTGATGACCGGAATATACCATTTGGAAAATTCAAACCGGGCGATCAGAATGGTTTTTGGGAGTCTCAGAGTAACTTTGATAAAGGAATACAGTTGCGTGAGCTTCTTGAAAATGCGGGAGCTACTGTGGTGATGTCTCGTTTGTCAAATAACCCCACCGTTTATAAGACGGATGAGGCCGGCAACATTGTAACGGATGAGGATGGGGACCCGATTATTATCTATACGGACGACACTCCATTGACACAGATTGTCCGGATGGCTAACGAAGCCGAAGCGGATTATATGCTGTCGATTCATAGTAATGCCGGGGTCACGAATTATGTATTACAACTATACGCAGGTGTAGATCCTGGGGATACTCATGTATATCCTACTGCCACTCCTTTTTCGGACCGTAGTAGAGAAATCAGTACGGTGATTGCAAAGAATCTTTATGAAAACGAGGTGAATAGTTGGGCATCCGAATATACGGTCCGTGGCGATAAAACATTTGGGCGTACCGTTATGGGGTGGAGTAATGGATACGGTGTGTTGAGAGGGTTGACTGTACCCGGATGTATATCAGAGGGCTCGATGCATGATTATATTCCTGAGACCCGCCGCCTGATGAATATGGAATATAAGTGGCTGGAAGCATGGCATTTCTACAAGTCTTTTTGTGAAATATTTAATGCCGGTACCATTCCGACGGGAAATATTGCAGGAAGTGTACATGATAGTAGGAATAAAGATATGGGAAGTCATGTCAAGATCAGAAATTCGAAAGATGAACTGTTGGCGTTGAACAATGCTGTCGTTACCGTGAATCCGGGAAACCTGACGTATACAACAGATGATATAGATAATGGAGTATTTGTGTTTAAGCAACTGGCTCCCGGAAAATATACGGTAAATGTGGCGGCTGATCAGTATTTTGATAAGACGTATGAACTGGAGGTGAAGGCAGGTGAGACATCTTATTTGGACGCACGCCTGGATATGCAACGTTTGACTCCCCCGGAGGTGATCAACTATTCTCCGCAGGTCGGGGAAGACGAAGTGGTGGAGTGTAATACGAAAATCATATTTGAGTTTAATTGGGATGTGGATGTAGAGTCGGCCATAGCGGCATTTTCAATTACTCCCGAGGTGAAAGGTTCCATTGTGTTTGAAGATAGTCAGCATCGGATGATTTTTTCTCCGGATAAACCTTATGAGATTTCGACGTTGTATACGGTTAAACTGGATAAAAGTCTGAAACATCCGGGCGAACTGTCGATGGAAAATGACTTTAGTTTTCAGTTCTTCACCAATAATCGCAATCAACTGGAACTTTTAGGCTGTTACCCGACTCCTGGAATGGAATATGTCAATTATGGTACGAGTGCACCTTTTGAATTCAGATTTGATAATAAGTTGAATTCTACTTTGGCAAGAGATGCTGTTAAAATCTATGATTCTAAAGGAGAAGAGATATCTAAGGTTCCTCGTTCTATTAAGGTAAATTCGGTTAGTGCTCCTTACGGTTCTTTGGCATTTACGCTTTCGGGCGGATTGATTGAGAATGAAACGTATAGGGTCGTTATCGATCGCAATATGGTAGATGTGAACGGTATCGATATTGTAGAACCGATGGATTATACGTTTAAGGCGGTAGATATAAGAGTTACGGACCGAACAGTGGGAATGGACATGGAGGCTACGGGTGCCTTTACCTACTCTTCGGAAAATAGTGTGGAAGTGGCTTCTGCAAGTACCTCCCGGAATACGTCCAAAGTGCTGTTCGGGGCGGCTTCTTGTCTGCTGAAATATACCTTTGCGGCCGATGAGGCAAATGGGGTGGTTGCTTATCAGACAACGGCCGGATTCCCAGTCGATGCAACCCGGGCAATCGGTATGCATATTTTGGGTGATTTGACGGGAAATGAAGTTTGGCTACAATTATCTTCTGCCGACGGAGATGTGCAGGAACTCAAACTGACCGATCTCACCTTCTGCGATTGGAGTTTTGTGGAGGTCTCTTTAGATGCTTTGCCTGCGGGGAAGACATACACATTTACAGGTTTGAAAATTAGGCAGAAAGAACGGCCTTTGACGAATACCGGAACTATTTATATAGATAATGTCTTGGTTTACGACAATACATTGACATCGATAACGTCTGAAACGGTTTCGACTTTCTCTTTCAGTTATATTGCCGAGACCAATGAAGTCGTGGCGAATAGTGAAGAAATCGTATGTATGAAATTGTATTCTTTATCGGGCAAGTTACTGCGGTATGTGGATACGTCTCGAATGAGTCTTGGCGGATTGCCAAAGGGCATTTGTATAATGGAAGCCGGTTTTAGCTCAGGGGGAACTGTTTCACAAAAGATATTCGTGGGAAATTGATGTTGATTTTATGGTGACGACCGGCAGGAGTATGCCGGCCGTCACTTCATCTATAATTATAGGATGGAAATGAAGAATATATTTTTGTTGTATGTGGCATTGTTGATTTCTGCTCCGACTTTGAGAGCTCAGGAACCTTTATGGGGAACTCCGGATACATTGGAACATTATACGTTGGGAGCCGGTGTACAATACACAAAGATTGCTTATCGGGATAAGCCTGTGTTAATGTGGGTTACTACTATTGATCTTACTAATCCTTATACGCAAATAGAACAAGTGCAATCACACAATAAAGTACCCGATGTCTCTCGGGAAACCGTGATGAGTATGTCAAGAAGCAATACATACCCGGGACATCGCGTTTGTGCGGCATTCAACCATGATTTCTTTGTGTATGAATCCGGGGTGTGTATCGGTGTTAATATTAGCAATGGCGAGATACCCTTTGCTTCCGGAAGCGGACGCTCTATTTTTGCAATCTCACAAGAAAAGACTGCCGGTGTGTTTTATCCGTCTTTGATCTCGAAAATTCTTTTGAAGGATGGTAGTGAAGTAAATATAGATTATTATAACTCGAGTGCTACGGCTCTGGTAGGTAATTGTATTCTATTCAATCGTATGAATTCCAGGATACTGACAGACCCCGGTTTGTATATTAAGATAAAACCGTTGGATGCCTGGACGGTGAACGGTAATGACATCCGATGCGAGGTTCAGGAGGTCTCTGATACACCGATACAGACATCGGCTACCGAATATGTAATTTATGCCAGAAATGAAAGTGTGCAAAGCTTTGAAAATAAAATTAAGGCAGGAGATGTTATAGCTGTTTCCCAGAAGTTTGTAAAAGGAAAATTCGGTGAACCTTTGAAGGATATTGTTGCCGGTTTTCATGGTTATCCGAGCATTGCCTACGAAGGGAAATTACACGATGGGGAATACAATGATTTTGAGAATGGCCGTGAGTTCGAAGTTTCTGCGCGGGTAATGGCAGGCATGTCTCAAGATGGAAAAACGGTGTATATCGTGACTGTGGAAGGCGGGACAAAAGAAAGTCCTGGAGTGAATTGTATTGACATTGCAAATTGGATGTTAGCTCATGGCTCCTGGAATGTTGTCAACTTTGACAGTGGCGGTTCTGCAACGATAGCAGTTGATCATGAAATGTTGAATTATCCGATGCGTGGAGGAGAAATTCGTCCGGTAGCCGATGCTTTATTGGTCGTATCTACTGAACCGGAATCAGAGACCGTTGCTTCTTACTCTTTTGTAGTTCCTAACCTGTATACAACGGCTGTGTCATTGAATCCGTTGACTCTTTTATCTTTTAATGAATATGGTAAAGTTTTGGAGAAAGGCGGACAGGGATTTACTTACCGGTGTATACCGGAAGATATGGGATACGTGGATGCAGATGGGGTATTTCATGCTGCTTTAAATACTACAGGAGGGCGTATTATCGCATCAAAAGATGGGAAAGAAGCCATTCTGAATGTTTTTGTATCTCCGGTTTCGGATGTACAGGCATATCCTCAAAGTCTATTGATAGACGGTCATCGCGAATTTCCGATAAGGATTGATGCAACATCGGGAAATAAGGTTTATCAGTTGGACCCAAGTGCTTTTATCTGGACTTCTTCGAATCCGGATTGCTGCCGGGTAGAAGCCGGAATAATAAAAGGAGTGGCCAATGGCGAAACAGAGTTGCAAGGTACTTTGGAGGATTTGAGTGTGTGTGTGAAGGTAAAAGTTGAAATCGCCGATGAAGACAGGATACAGGAGACTTTTGCAGATATGGCGTCATGGCCGATGAAAACGACTGGTACATTCTCTAATCTGAGGTTTGAAAATTACGGGCTACCGGTAGGATGGGATAATGGGGTCAATATGGTATTTGATGTTAAAACCGGCCGTTCGGCATATATTGAATTTACCAAACCTGTGACTTTTTATAGCTTGCCCGATTCTATTTCTTTTCGGATGTTTGTGAAAGACGATCTGGTTAAAGAACTTTACTTGGATTTTGCTTCGAACACAAAAGTAAGTTTTGAAAAGGTGAGGTTGGAACCTGCCTGGGGGATTGACTCTGTGTATTCCATATCTTTTATGGATAACGGAATCCCATTAGACCTTATAGAATATCCGTTGACCCTGACCGGTATGAAGTTTTATCTTAAGCCGGGGATGACCTTTACTGATACAAGAATCTCTTTTAAAGACCTTACGGCCCATTATCCGTTATCTCAAGGGGTAGGGGTTTCTGAAACTCTTGTCGATGATGCTGTTTCGTGGTTGAATTATTCTGGTGGAGAGGCGATTTTACATTATTCTTTATTAAAAGCGGGAACGGCTTCTATTTCATTGTGGACAGCCGATGGGCGAAATCTTATGAGTCATCTTACGAATCGTTTGCTTGCCGGAAAATATACATATAATGTACCCCTTCATTCATTGGACAGTGGGGTATACTTCTTGTCTGTATTGATAGATGGCAGGAGGGATACACACAAGCTAATGGTGAGAAAATAGATCGGAAGAGGTACATCGAGTCTGTTTCATATTATTGAAACGAACGGTTTCCACTGTATGGAACCAATCGTTTCATACGGATGAAACGAATGGTTCCTCCGAAAGAAACTTTTCGTTTCAATAGGTGAAACTGTAGGTCACTTTACTTGTCATGGGTGTTAGGTGAATATATGTGAATGTGAAAAAGGCGTCCGAACAATCAATGATCGGGCGCCTTTTCTTTCATAATACCTTTAGACGGTGTTTTTATCCTACATTTTTTTCTTTAATCAGATATTCTGCAATCTGTACGGCATTCAGTGCGGCGCCTTTCTTTATTTGGTCGCCCACAATCCAGAAAGTCAGTCCGCAATCATTTGTCAAGTCTTTGCGGATGCGGCCTACGTATACAGGATCCTTACCGGCAAGGAACAGCGGCATCGGGTAATCTTTTTCGGCGGGATTGTCCTGAAGAACGAGACCGTCGCCTTTGGCAAAGGCTTCGCGGGCTTCTTCCACCGAGATAGGACGTTCGGTTTCCACCCAGATGCTTTCGGAGTGTGCTCTCAATGCCGGGACACGTACACAGGTAGCACTGACCTTGATGTCCGAGTGCATGATTTTACGGGTTTCATTGTACATTTTCATCTCTTCCTTGGTATATCCGTTTTCGGTGAATACATCAATTTGAGGAATCAGATTGAAAGCCAATTGATATGCAAACTTTTCTACCGTGACGGGTTCGTTTGCGAGTACCTGGCGGTATTGCTCGTAAAGTTCGTCCATTGCTGCTGCACCTGCCCCGCTGGCTGCCTGATAAGTAGATACATGCACGGTTTTTATATGTGAAAGTTGTTCGATGGCTTTCAATGCAACTACCATTTGGATAGTTGTACAGTTGGGGTTAGCGATGATACCGCGCGGGCGGTCCTTGGCATCGGCTGCATTCACTTCGGGCACCACCAAAGGTACGTCGTTGTCCATACGGAAAGCGCTGGAATTATCAATCATCACAGCACCATATTTGGTGATGGTTTCTGCAAATTCCTTAGATGTACCTGCACCAGCGGATGTGAAAGCAATATCTACCCCTTTAAAGTCATCGTTGTGTTGTAAGAGTTTGACCTCGATCTGTTTACCGCGGAAAGTATAGGTTGTTCCGGCACTGCGTTTAGAACCGAACAAAACTAACTCGTCCATCGGGAAGTTTCTCTCATCGAGCACGCGCAGGAACTCTTGTCCTACGGCTCCGCTTACGCCAACAATAGCTACTTTCATCTTTTTCTTTTGTTTTAATTGAATATTGATTTTCTTTTCTATTCTTCCGAATAGTAAATAATTGGCTGCAAAATTATAACATTCTGGCATATAATTGATAACTTTTTTGTTATTTTGCAGAGAAAACGTAAAAACTTGGATATATGGAGTGGCTTGATTTTGATTTTAACCTACCTATAACAGATCCTACATGGATATTTCTCCTTGTACTTCTTATTATCTTGTTTGCTCCTATGGTGTTGGGACGGCTCCGCATTCCTCATATTATCGGTATGATTCTGGCTGGAGTGGTGATTGGAGAGCATGGGTTCAATATTTTGGCACGTGACAGTAGTTTTGAACTGTTTGGTAAAGTCGGACTCTACTATATCATGTTTCTTGCCGGGCTGGAAATGAACATGGGCGACTTCAAGAAAAACCGGGGGAAAGCTGTGGTGTTGGGATTATTGGCTTTTGTCATTCCTATGGCATTGGGGTTCATTACCAATATGACCGTATTGAAATATGGTTTTATCACGTCGGTTCTGCTGGCCAGTATGTACGCTTCTCATACGCTGGTTGCTTATCCCATCGTGATCCGGTATGGAGTGTCACGCCATCGCAGTGTCAGCATTGCAGTGGGAGGTACGGCGGTAACGGATACCCTGACCCTGCTGGTACTGGCTGTAATCGGCGGCCTGTTTAAGGGAGAGTCTTCGGAGATGTTCTGGCTGTGGCTGGTGGTGAAAGTCATTTTCTTAGGTTTCCTGATCATTTTCTTCTTTCCGCGTATTGGTCGTTGGTTCTTCCGTAAATATGACGACAACGTGATGCAGTTTATTTTCGTTCTTGCCATGGTATTTCTTGGAGCAGGATTGATGGAATTTGTCGGGATGGAAGGCATTTTGGGAGCGTTCCTTGCCGGATTGGTCTTGAACCGTCTCATACCGCATGTCTCACCGTTGATGAATCACCTTGAGTTTGTAGGGAATGCTTTGTTTATTCCTTATTTCTTGATCGGGGTGGGAATGTTGATCGATATTAAGATACTTTTCGGACACGGAGATGCGTTAAAGGTGGCTGTGGTGATGACTACGGTAGCTTTGGCCAGCAAGTGGATCGCTTCGTGGCTTACCCAAAAAATATACAAGATGAAAGCGATCGAACGTGAACTGATGTTCGGTCTAAGTAATGCCCAGGCGGCCGCAACTTTGGCAGCCGTATTGGTGGGGTATAATATTATTCTTCCCAGTGGAGAGCGATTGTTGAATGAAGACGTGCTGAACGGTACGATAGTCCTGATCTTGTTCACTTGTATCATCAGTTCGTTTGCAACGGAAAGAGCGGCGCGTAAATTGGCAATGAATGAAGCACAACTGGATGCGGAGGATAAGAAAAATATTCCGGAGAAGATTTTGATACCGGTGGCAAATCCGGAAACAATCGAAGAATTGATAAATCTGTCTCTGGTCATTCGTGATTCTAAACAAAGGAACAACCTGATGGCACTAAATGTTATCAATGATAACAGTAGTTCCGAGCAGTCGGAGTCGAGAGGGAAGAGGAATCTGGAACGCGCGGCCATGATAGCGGCGTCGGCAGATGTTTCTTTGACGCAGATTAGCAGGTATGATTTGAATATTGCTTCCGGTATTATTCATACTGCCAAGGAATATGAGGTGACAGATGTGATTATCGGATTGCACCGTAAGGTTAACATTGTAGATTCTTTTTTTGGAAATCTGGCAGACAGCTTATTGAAAGGTTTGCATCGGGAGGTAATGATAGCGAAATTCCTCATGCCGGTAAATACTTTGCGACGTATTATCATAGCTGTTCCCCCTAAAGCGGAGTATGAGGCCGGCTTTCAGAAATGGGTCGGTCACTTCTGCCGTATGGCAAGTATTTTAGGGTGCCGGGCACATTTTTTTGCGAACGAACAGACCTTGGGATATTTACAGCAGTTGGTAAAGAATAAATATGGGTTGACGATGACCGACTTTTCTCATTTGGATGATTGGGACGATTTGTTATTGCTCACAGGACAAGTGAACTACGATCATCTGCTGGTTATAATCAGCGCACGGCGTGGTTCAATCTCTTATGATACGGCTTTTGAGAAGCTGCCGGCACAACTTGGAAAATATTTCTCCAATAATAGTCTTATTATTTTATACCCGGATCAGTTGGGTGAACCTCAGGAGGCACTCTCTTTTTCCAATCCGCGTGGAAGCAATGAGTCGCAGCATTATGAGAAAGTGGGTAAATGGTTCTATAAATGGTTAAAGAAGAGTTAATGATAAATTGGAAACAAAGAACGGAGCTTTTGTTGGGTGAAGATAAAATGGCTCGTTTACAATCTGCTCACGTACTTGTGGTCGGTTTAGGCGGAGTCGGCGCCTATGCTGCCGAAATGATTTGCCGTGCCGGTGTGGGACGGATGACCATTGTCGATGCAGATACGGTGCAAATTACCAATTTAAACCGGCAGTTGCCTGCGATGCATTCTACCTTGGGAATGTTTAAGGCTGATGTTTTGGAAGCGAGATTTAAGGATATCAATCCGGATCTGGAGTTGAAGGTATTACCTGTCTTTTTGAAGGATGAGAATATTCCGGATTTGCTGGACGCTGATGAATATGATTTTATTGTTGATGCAATAGATACTTTAAGTCCGAAATGTTATCTTATCTATCATGCTTTGCAAAGACGTATTAAAATAGTGTCAAGCATGGGAGCCGGTGCGAAGAGCGATATAACCCAAGTTCGTTTCGCCGATCTTTGGGATACATACCATTGCGGATTGAGTAAGGCCGTGCGCAAGCGTTTACAGAAGATGGGGGTAAAACGGAAAGTACCGGTAGTATTCAGTACGGAACAAGCCGATCCGAAAGCTGTATTATTGACTGATGATGAAATGAATAAGAAGTCTACTTGTGGTACAGTGAGCTATATGCCTGCTGTATTTGGCTGTTATTTAGCAGAATATGTTATAAAACGATTGTAGAATAATGTGCCAATGAATAATGTGCCAATATGCCAATGTGCCAATTGGCTGCGCTATGGCAAACATGCCGTATGGTAATTGGCACATTGGCATATTGACACATTATTCATTGGCACATTATTATTAATTACATTATTCTTATGATAAGATTAGAGGGAATCACAAAGAATTTCGGATCATTGCAAGTCTTGAAAGGTATTGATTTGGAAATAAATAAAGGGGAGGTTGTCAGCATTGTCGGGCCGAGTGGAGCTGGTAAAACTACCTTGTTGCAAATTATGGGTACGCTCGATGAACCGGATAACGGTAATGTCTATATAGATGGAACCAAAGTCAGTAAAATGAAAGAAAAAGAACTTTCTGCCTTTAGAAACAAGCACGTCGGTTTCGTTTTTCAATTTCATCAATTACTTCCGGAGTTTACTGCGTTGGAAAATGTAATGATTCCAGCTTTGATTGCCGGCACTTCATCCAAGGAAGTTACTGCTCGTGCATTGGAGATATTGAGCTTTATGGGACTTGCAGAGCGGGCTTCACATAAACCGAATGAACTCTCCGGTGGAGAAAAACAACGGGTGGCCGTGTCCCGTGCCCTTATCAATAATCCGGCAGTGATATTGGCGGATGAACCTTCCGGTAGTTTGGATACACATAATAAAGAGGAGTTGCACCAATTGTTTTTTAAACTTCGTGACCAGTTAGGGCAGACATTTGTTATTGTGACACACGATGAGAGTTTGGCTCGGATAACCGATCGGACAGTCCATATAATAGATGGAATAATTAATAACTGTTAATAAGTTGAACGAAATTCTGAAAAAAAGATACCAAACGGCTAATGTATAGTTCATTATTAACTAATTAGCCGTATCTTTATATCGCTTCTCTACAGAAGTCTGTGAAGATGGTACGTAGAGTGTTTGTTTTGTTTGTGTGTGATGCATTCTTATCTAGTGTGATAAGGATGCATCTTTTTTTATTCAAAACAGACATAAGGCGATATTCGTTCCAGATCTTTTTCGGAGAATTCTTCATAGAGCTTCAGCTGATCCAGATTTTGTATTTTTCCTTTCTTCCTGCGATACTCGACGATGGCTTTTGCCTGGTAAAAGTTGATATAAGGGTGGGCTTTCAGACGTTCTATCCCGGTTTTGTTGAGGTTCATCCGGAGAGTGCCTCCTTCCTCTACAGAGAACCAAGTGCATAGCTTGTCCACAGGCAAATGTATATCCTGTAACTGTTCTACTTTATAGAAGCCTCCCAACTGTTTTCTGTATCCTACGATCATACGGGCGATAGCACTGCCTATACCGGGTATCTTTTTAAATTCGATGGTATCGGATTGATTTAAATCGATTACGGTTCCTGTCGGGTATTTGTAATATTGCAGAGAATCCTGTGCTTTTTTGTGGGTTAATAACCGGATGGTATCCTTGACTCTATGTTTTTCTGCTGTGGATATAGAAATATAAGGTAAAAGAGTCTTATACTGTTTTTCTGTCAGTCCGTATATTTTGCGAAGATCTTCCGGCTTACGGAAATTCCCTCCTTTTGCCCGGTAACGGAGGATATTGCCGGCCATCCATGAAGGGAGCCCGAGACTTAGAAATGTACTGGAATCGGCAGTGTTGGGATCGAAAGAAGCCAATACGATTTTATGCTTTTGGGAAAAGTGATCAGCGTTGTCACTTTTGGGGGAGTGTTCCCGTTTTTTTATGGATGTAATGAACGTTTCATATTCTTTTTCGGATTCCGGATTGTCTTTTATTTCGGTGTCCCTCGCCGGCATGAACCACGAGATGGTGCAAACTAAAGTGATCAGTATGGTAAGTATTAAAATACCTTGCCGTTCGGTACGAGAAAAATAAAAGAAATCTTTCCACATGTTATTTAAGCAATCCCAGTTCGTTGATAAAGATACAGGAAATTGCTATAGGCGCAATATATTTCAATATAAAAATGATAAGTTTATAAACCGGTATTTTGAGCGAACCGTTATTGGTTATCTCGCTCCATACGATTTTCTTGTCGAGATACCATCCGGTGAATATGGAAACGCATAACCCGCCGAGAGGCAACATGATTTTGGCAGTGACAAAGTCGAATAAGTCGAACATACCCAATCCGAATACGGTGATGTTTTTAGTCACTCCGAGTGAGAGCGAGCAAAATATACCTAAGAAAATACATCCGCCTGTAACCAGTTGTGCTGCACGTTTTCTCGTGAATTTAAACTCTTCATGCAAATAAGCGGTAACTACCTCGTGCATGGAAATGGTCGATGTAAGTGCTGCTACGGCGAGCAATACATAAAACATCACTGAAAAGATATATGCTAATATCGGGATGCCGCTAAATGCCTGTTGGAACACATTGGGCAGAGTAATAAAGATGAGACTTGGCCCGGCATCAGGCTGTATGCCTACAGAAAAAGCTGCTGGGAAAATAATAAAGCCGGCCAGGATTGCCACCAGCGTATCGATGATTCCTACACTGAAAGCTGTTTTTGTCAGATTGGTCTCTTTGTTGAAATAGGAAGCATAAGTACAGAGACACCCCATGCCCAGACTAAGGGAGAAGAAAGCTTGCCCCATGGCGCTTAGGAATACGTTCCCGTTTACTTTGCTGAAATCCGGTTTTAGCAGAAACTCGATCCCTTTGTTTGCACCCGGCAAAGAAACCGAACATACTACCAGAATAAGAATAATGATAAATAGTAGGGGCATCATTATTTTAGATGATTTTTCAATTCCTTTCTCGACGCCTTTCACTATGATGAAATGAGTTCCTAATAGAAATAGGGTCAACCACAGTATCGGTCGCCAAGGGCTACTTGAAAAAGCTTGGAAAGAAGAAATGAACTCATCGGGCGTTTTTCCTGCAAAACGATTGGTTACCGCTTCGATAATGTATTCAAGTGTCCAGCCGGCTACTACCGAATAGTAACTGAGAATAAGAAATCCCGCCAGTACACCCATCCGGCCCACCCAACGCCAATGAGTGCCCGGAGCTAACTTCTGATAAGCTCTTGCCGTATTGGCACGTGAATGCCGGCCGATAAGGAATTCGGATACCATGATAGGCATACCCAATAAAAGGATACATCCCAGATAAATAATGATAAAGGCGGCGCCGCCATGATTGCCGGTTTCATATGGAAATCTCCAGATGTTACCTAATCCTACGGCTGAGCCTGCAGAGGCAAGTATTACACCTAACTTACTACCAAAATTCGCCCTGTCATTTTTCGTCATAAAAGCTTTTTTATCTTACAATTCGATATGTTTTTTATCTAAAACATGCAAATATAGAAAATGTTCCTTATATTTGCCACTCATCTGTAATTTATTTAGATATGCTTTACTATATTAAGAAATATCCTGTTTCTATAATAATTATTCTGACGGTTATCTATTTATCGTTTTTTAAACCGCCTTCAACTGAACTGAGCAAGATACCGAACATTGATAAGATTGTTCATCTTTGTATGTATTTTGGAATGTCCGGTATGCTATGGCTCGAGTTTTTACGTACTCATAGAAAAGTACCGGCTCCGATGTGGCATGCATGGATAGGGGCGTTTTTCTGTCCGGTGCTGTTTAGCGGATGTGTAGAGCTATTGCAGGAGTATTGTACCACTTATCGTGGTGGAGATTGGCTGGATTTTGCTGCGAATGCTACAGGGGCGGTCTTGGCAAGTCTGGTGGCTTATTATGTAGTGCGCCCCCGTATACTGAAGCGGTAATCGATAAAGATTCAATAGTAGATTACAGATAATCTACTATTGAACTCAGTCTTATTCCATTGGAACCTTTTATCAGGATAGTATGGTCTTTGGGTGTGTTATTCTGTAGTGCTTGTATAAGTTCTTGGGTATTGGCATATGTTTGATAAGAATGGCGGGCTGCCGTAAACTGATTGCCGACCAATATTACTTTTTCAAATTCGCATTCTTTGATGAAATCTACTATTTTTTGATGTTCTGCTGCGCTTTCTGCACCTAACTCACGCATGTCTCCTAATATGAGCATTTTGTGTTTGACTTTCATCCGGTTGAAGTTCTCCAATGCGGCCATCATGCTTGTTGGATTTGCATTATAGGCATCGATAATCAGCGTATTATCGGCTGTCTTCTTAAGTTGCGAACGATTGTTTTGAGGGGTATAATTAGAAAGTGCTTCATTGATTTTATCCGCTTCTACTCCAAAGAATGTCCCGATGGTAATGGCGGCTAATGCATTGGGAAAGTTGTATTCTCCGATAAGCTGTGTTTGCACTTCATGTTTCTCACCGTCTTTTCCTGCTTTCCATTCAAAAGTGAGATAAGGAGAGTTTCCGGTCACACGGCCATTAATATAGAGGTTTTCTTCGCTTCCATAAAAAATCTTGTTAAGCCCGGAAGCTATATTCATGAGATAGGGATTATCGTGATGAATGAAGATAGTGGAATTTTCTTTTTTACGCAAGAAGTCATAAAGTTCTCCTTTCGTTTTTATAACCCCCTCAAATGAGCCGAATCCTTCCAGATGGGCTTTACCTACATTGGTAATGATACCGTAATCCGGTTCCGCAATATTAGATAAGAATTTAATTTCTCCCGGGTGGTTGGCACCCATTTCGATGACCGCCAGATCGTGTTCTGCCTTTAAGCGTAGCAAAGTGGTGGGAACCCCGATGTGGTTATTCAGGTTTCCCAAGGTATAAAGTACATGATAGGATTGTGACAATACTGCGGATATTAATTCTTTGGTGGTTGTTTTACCATTCGTTCCGGTAATTCCTATGATGCGTGTGCCCAATTGGCGACGGTGATAATTAGCAAGCTGTTGTAACGTTTCCAAACAGTTGTCCACCAGAATATAACGTTCGTCATCTTTTGGATTATGGCCTGTTTCGTCAATGACTGCATATGCACAGCCATCATTTAAGGCTTGTGCAGCGAAAGCATTGCCATTAAATGAGTCACCTTTGAGCGCAATGAATAAAGAACCTTTCGGACAGTTTCTACTGTCGGTGGTTACTGTACCACAGTTTAGAAATATTTGATAAAGGGTAGAAATTTCCATGTTTTTATAATTGAAAGACGCGGGCAAACTTACACAAATTCTGTGGAATAACCTCGTAAAAGGCGCAAATTAGCGCAGTAGAATTTGAATATTAAGAAGTTAAAAGCAAATTGCGGAAACTGGGCAAAGTGCATGAAACCGTCTTAAAGCGGATTGCAGCGAAAGAATGGTTTTCAAATCATTACCCGATGGAAATGCGGATTTGTCCCTATCATGGGACGGGTAACGATTAACGGGACGGTGGCGCAGTTCAGTTGCAAGCGGACTATCCGCAAAGAGCTATGGGACGCCAAAGGCAACAAGGCGAAAGGCAAGAGCGTGGAAGCGAGGGACACCAACCTTGCGCTCGACAACATCAAGGCTCAAATCATCAAGTACTACCAGCGCATATCCGACCGTGAGGCTTATGTCACGGCTGAAATGGTACGCAATGCCTATCAAGGCTTGGGTGGTGAGTATGAAACGCTACTCGGTGCTTTCGACAAGGAAAACGAGGTGTTCAAGAAACGTGTCGGGAAAGACAGGGTAAGGGCTACCTATATGGCAAGGGTACGGGCAAGAAACCATGTGGCGGCATTCATCAAGTCGCGCTATAAGCGGAACGATATGTCCATGCAGGAGCTGACCCCCGACTTCATCAAGGAGTTCGCTATCTTTCTTTCCAATGAAGCAGGATTACACAACGGTTCGATATGGGAAAACTGCATGTGGCTGAAAGGTGTGGTGATGCGGGCGCACTTCAACGGACACATACCGAGAAATCCGTTTGCCCAGTTCCACATAAGCCCTAACACAAAGGAACGTGAATACCTGACAGAAGATGAGTTGAAAACACTGATGGAATTTCAGTTCAAAGACCCCAAGAACTCCTACCTCCGTGATATTTTTGTTTTTGCCAGCTTTACTGCCTTGTCGTTCGTGGACATCAAGGAACTGAGCAACGACCAAATTGTGGAGGTAAACGGAGAGAAATGGATTATCTCCAAGCGACACAAGACGGGTGTGCCGTTCCAAGTAAAGCTGTTGGACATTCCCTTGCAGATAATCGAACGCTACAAGCCTTTCCAAGAAAACAACCTTATATTTCCTAACCTCAATTATTGGTCTGTCTGTAAACGGATGGGCAAGATGATAAAGGAATGTGGCATAACGAAGAAAATCAGCTTCCATTGCGCAAGACACGGGTTTGCAACTCTGGCTCTCTGCAAGGGTATGCCGATTGAAAGCGTGAGCCGCATTTGGGGGCATACGAACATAGAAACCACCCAAATCTATGCGAAGATAACCGTTCAGAAACTTGACAACGACCTTACAATGCTGGGCGACAAACTGAGCAAGTCTTTCGGAAACGTAAAAATGGCAGGACTATGAAGCGTGAAACGATTATAATGGATGAATACGGTAAAGTAACCGTACCGTCCGATACCGCCAACCTATGGATGAGCGAAGCGGAACTGTTGGAGTTGTTCGGGGTAATCGCCCCGACACTCCGTACCACTGTCAAAGCCGTATATAAAAGCGGAGTGTTGCAATCTTGCGAGGTGGAAAGATGTATTAAGCAGCCCAACGGTTACGGCGTGGACGTGTACGCTCTGCCAATGGTCGTGGCACTCGCTTTCCGTATCGGCACGCCTAATGCCGAAAGAGTACGCAATGCCCTGCTGGAGAGGTTGTGCTTGCGAAAAGAAAAGCAACTCCTATGGACATTCATACGTGGTAGTGCTTATGAATGTTAGTGCGTATTGATGTATAGACTAACTGATGCACTTACGTCAGCCCGAAAACGGGAAAACCTTTTTCGGGCTGGCTATAGAATACCTTTGTATTCCATCTTATACATATCCAAGCCGTCCGCCCAATAATCTTTTTTAACCTCAAGCAGAACAAACCCCTGTTTTTCGTAAAACTTATAAACCAATTGCGATGTGCGTACTATTATTTTCTTTATGCTACTGATATTTCTAAGTTTTTCTATCCTATGGTTGAGCAATTTTGTCCCCAACGATTTTCCTTGATAAGCAGGATGAACAATATCCCAACTTATTTTTCCTGTCGTCATGTTATCCGCAAAATTTATTCCTCCACAACCTACAATCATTCCAGCAAATAGCAGGACATAGTAAAGCTCTACTTCTTCATCTAAATACCTGCCTAAATCTGCTTCTTCTTTCACGGCGAAATACTTCGGAATGTTTAATCTTATCAAATTCATTACGTCATTCCTGTCAGTCGGACAATATTCCCGAATTATAATATGGCTATCCATGTATGACTTTTTTGGGTTTATATGGAAGCAAAGGTATTTATTTTTCTCGGCAACAAAAACATAAGAACCTACATAATCTGCATTTTCTTATCCCTCCGTTTCGATTGCTTCGTTCTGCATAGATTTGCGTATCAGTGTTTTAATCTTTATGCCGTAGCTTTGCCCCGATGTTAAACCTGTTGCCGAGATTGTTTGTCGGCGGCATAAAACCCAGCAAAGCCTATGGCAGAAAAAGAAGAATTCATCCGTGTGGGGACTACCCTCTACAAGATTGTGAACCAGCCCCGAATGGACGGCGGTTGTGTGAAGAAACGTATTGCATGGAATGCCGAAACCTTGCGGCAGGACTACGGCAAGGACTACATGGCGACCGTGCCGAAGTATGACGGTTTCTGCACCGTACCTGCCCATGTGGACTATAAGCCCGTAATCGGCAAGTTCCTTAACCTGTACGAGCCGATAAGCCATGTTCCCGTGCAGGGTGATTTCCCCTGCATCCGTTCATTGGTGGAACATATCTTCGGCGAGCAATACGAGTTGGGAATGGACTACTTGCAGTTGCTCTACCTTTACCCTGTTCAGAAGTTACCCATCCTGCTTCTCGTGTCGGAAGAACGCAACACGGGCAAAAGCACGTTCCTGAACTTCCTGAAATCCATCTTCCAAAACAATGTGACATTCAACACCAACGAGGACTTCCGAAGCCAGTTCAATTCCGACTGGGCTGGCAAGCTGCTCATCATGGTGGACGAGGTGCTGCTCAACCGCCGTGAGGACAGCGAGCGGTTGAAGAACCTGAGCACCACGCTTTCCTACAAGGTGGAAGCCAAAGGCAAAGACCGTGACGAGATAGGCTTCTTCGCCAAGTTCGTGCTGTGCTCCAACAACGAACACCTGCCCGTTATCATCGATGCAGGCGAGACACGCTATTGGGTGCGGAAGATTGTGCCGTTACAGAATGACGATACCGACTTCCTGCATAAGTTGAAAGCCGAAATCCCCGCTTTCCTGCACTTCCTTGCACATCGGACGCTTTCCACCGAAAAGGAAAGCCGCATGTGGTTCAATCCGAAGTTGCTGCACACGGAAGCCTTGCGGAAGATAATCCGCAGCAACCGCAACCGTTTGGAGATAGAAATGGCGGAACTGTTGCTTGACATCATGGCAAGCATGGGTGTCGGGTCTGTCTCGTTCTGTCTGAATGATATTGTCCCGTTGCTCGTCTGCTCGCAAGTCAAGGCGGAGAAACCGCAAGTTCGGAAAGTGGTACAGGAAATATGGAAGCTGACACCTGCATCCAACTCGCTTTCCTATACTACCTACCAGTACGACTACAACCGTGAATGTCATTACTCGCCCGTCAGGAAGATTGGACGCTACTACACGGTAAGCAAAGCACAGTTGGAAACTCTATGATATTTTGATGAAATGATGAAAGTATATATAAACAACAAGAAAAACAGCAACTTACACCTTCATCAACCTTTCAACAAAAGGATATGGCTGATGAAAAGAGAAAGGACGCACCGCATCTTGCATCATTTCTCTTTTGGCGAGCGGTTTGATGAAACGATGATGAATGCCTATTGCGTTGGTAATAAATATATTGCATACACCAATCATCAATTCATCGGATTTTTATCCACTAATAAGCCTGCCGGAAAAGTAGCGGAGGTGAAAATCACTATCCGCAGGCCGGACGGTCGGATGTCCGACCTGCAAGGAAAAGCACATTGCATCGGAGCAAAGAAAGAGACCGCCGATAACCTACCGACACTTCCGCAGGCTTTTAAGGAACAGAAAAGCCATAGCTTATTAGGGCATTTTCTTCACGCAGTGCCATGCACCGCTAAAAATGCCCCAATAAGCCAACGGGGTTGCACCCCTCTGGACACCCCCGCTTGCCATGCGGCATGAGCGCAGCAGGCAGACAATGACAACCGATTTGCAAACCTAAAAAACAGAACAAGCATGGGATATATAAGCATCCAAATCAACAAGGCGAAAGGCTCGGCGGACACGGGCGCATCCGACCACATCGAACGCAAGACCGTCCCCAAGAATGCCGACCCCACACGCACCCACCTCAACCGAGAACTGGTGGAGTTCCCCGACGGTGTGACCGACCGCACCGAAGCGATAAGCCACCGCATACGCACGGCAGGCATCAGACGCAAGATTACCGCCGACCAAGTAAGAGCAATCCGCATCGTGCTTTCGGGTACGCACGAAGACCTGATGCGAGTGCAGGAAGAAGGCAGGCTGGACGAGTGGTGCGCCGGCAACCTGCAATGGCTGTACCGCATTTTCGGACGGGAGAACACCGTATCGGCAGTGCTTCACATGGACGAACACACGCCGCACATCCACGCCACAGTCGTGCCGATTGTGACGGGCGAACGCAGAAAGGCAAGGAAGAAGCGAGCGGATAGCAAACGCCAATACCGAAAGAAAGCCGACACCGTGCGCCTGTGCGCCGATGACGTGCTGACACGTGAGAAACTCGTTTCCTATCACGACAGCTATGCAAAGGCTATGGCGAAATACGGTTTGCAGCGTGGCATACGTGGTTCGGAGGCACGCCACGTCACCACTGCCCAATACTACCGTGACCTGAAACGCCGGACAGGGGAACTGGAAGCCAACGTGCAGCAGTTGCAGACGGAACAACGGCAGGCAGAGCAACAGCTTGATGATGTGAGGAAAGAAATCAAGTCGGAGAAGCTGGAAGCCGCCAAGACGGAAGCCAAGACCGCACTCGTGGCAAAGGTGGGTTCTCTTTTCGGCAGCAATAAGTTGAAAGTGGAAAGGGAGGAATTGCAACAACACATATCAGCACTTGAAAATCAGAACGAAGAATTGGTACGGCATATAGAAACAATGGAGCGTAAACATAGGGAAGAACGCGCCAAGTTCAACGAGTATATGGACAAGATACAGCGGTACTTCCCTTATGTGGAGAAGTTATTACCACTGATAGACTTTTGCCGAAATACTTTGAATTTCTCTGAAAGGGTAGTCCAAGAGTTGTGCAAGTTGAAGAAAGTTAGTTTGAAAGGGGATTTCTATTCTCCAGAGTTCAACAGAAAGTTCCGTGACGAGAATGCGGCTTTTTCGTTTGGAGAGGACAAGAACAGAAAAGGACACTACCACATATATGTGAATGACATTCCGCTTGTGCAATGGTTCAGGCAGAAAGCGAATGAATGGAGAAACGGTTTGGGCATTTCCCCTACAAAACAGGATAAAGGGCTGAATATATAGGATGTGCTCAAAAAAACAGTACAAAGAAAATTATCCGCTGATAATGAATTATCATCAAAAACAAGTATTTTTGTATTAAACAAAAAACAATGTATGGATATAATCAATATAAGAATGAATACACCGACATTAAAGACAGAGCGTCTGATTTTAAGGAAATTCACGAAAAAAGATATTGAAGCTCTCTTTCTGATACTAAAGGATGAAGAAACAAACAAGTTTCTGCCTTGGTATCCTGTGAAAGACATTGGCGAAACCGAGCGTTTCTATGAGGAAAGGTATGCGGCAAAATACGGACAGCCGCAGGCATACGCCTACGCCATCTGCCTGAAAAGTGATGATTTCCCGATAGGCTATATAAAAGTCGATATGGAAGAACACCACGATTTCGGTTACGGACTTCGCAGGGAGTTTTGGCATAGGGGAATAGCGACCGAAGCAGGCGAAGCCGTTATCGAGCAAGTGCGAAAAGACGGTCTGCCCTACATCACGGCTACGCACGACAGGGACAATCCAAGAAGCGGAAATGTGATGCGCAAAGTCGGCATGGTGTATCGCTATTCCTATGAAGAACTATGGCAGCCCAAGAACTTCCCCGTGATATTCAGGATGTATCAGTTGAACCTAAACGGCGACAAGGACTTCGTGTACAGGAAATATTGGGATGAATCCGACAAGCATTTCATAGAAGAATTGTAACTCCAGATACAAGGTGTGTTGCTCCAGCAGGACAGACGATTGCTGTTTGTATGTTGATATGCCAATGAAAAGAAAGTGGACGGAAAGAAAGATATGATTTATTCTTCTTATCTGCTCTCTTTTTTATACATTTGCATCTGTAAGAGTTACTTGAACAAGTAAAGTAGAGCAAACCGCAGCAATACGGACAGTTGCTAAATCATTACCCAATAAAGAGGTAATCTTTCTAATCTTCTTTATTATAAGAGGTTATAAGTCATATACAGATTTACGTAAAAAACTTTGATTATGATATGAAGTTGATGAAGAAATAAAACAGATCGGGCTTTTTATCGTTGGATTATAATCCATATCACCAGGAATTTTATATTTAATGTCATTCGATAAACTTGAAAATAATATTATTGCACGGGAAGAGTTAAAACGAAACGGCTTCCTGTTTTGTTTGTTTTGTCTATTACGAGATTCCCCCCTAACTTTTGGGCTAATAGCTTGCTGAGTGCGAGTCCGAGTCCGCACCCTTGTGAGAAATTGCTCACTTTAGTGAAGCGCTCGAATATTATTTCTTGTTTATCGGCAGGTATGCCTATGCCTGTATCCGTAACGCTGATGGAAATCTGATCTTTTGCTTCCGATAAAGAGTACGCAAGTGTGATCTTTCCTTTCTCTGTGAATTTGGCGGCGTTATGTAGTAAATTGAAGAGTATTTTGGATACGGCTTCTTTATTCGTATGGATAAAGAGTTCGCTGTTCCCCGGATGGAATTCAAGGCTGACATCCTTTGATATATAAGGTTGGATTTTGGAAAGAGCTTGTTCACAACAAATATGAATATTGGTGCTTTCAAGCTCCATGTCTTCGCTCGATTCTAAATCTGATAGTTCTAATACATCATCTATCAATTTTAATAGTTTGTCACTGTTTTTTTCTATCAGATTGGCAAACTCATGTGTTTCATCGTCCTTCTTGAACTGGCTGGAAATAACTTGGGAGAACCCTACGATAGAGTTGAGCGGAGTTCGTATTTCATGTGTCATGTTGCGGATGAACGAGGTTTTCATATTGCTGGCTTTTTCTGCCTTATCCCGTGCTTTGCGCAGATTGTTTTCTGATTCTGTCAACTCTTGGTTTTTGATAAGAAGCAACTTTTTGGAGTGTTTCAATTTTTTGTTCAAGTAGAATTCTCTATAGAACAGAATAAACACGATGAAAAGAGTACTCACCAATAGTAGGATGAAGCTGCGGTTGTGTTTTAATTCGGCTTCTTTCGCTTTTAGCTCCAGTTCTTTTTTTTCGATTTTAATCTTTTCAAAATTTAGAAGTGAAGAAAACTCAGTAATGGCCGCCTGCTCGTTTATATTATTTATTGAGTCTGCCAGATTGATATAGTCATACAGATAATCGGCTGCCAGATCCTTTTGTCTCATCCAATAATAGGTTTGCCCTTTTCTCATTTTAACTTCCAGACCCAGTTGTGTTTCTCCCATCTCGGCCGCAAGTTTTTCCTGTTCTTCTAAAGCTTGCAGTGCTTTTTGATACTGTTTGGTTTGTTTGTAATAACTTTCTCGGGAAACTATTAAATTCTTTTGCCTGTTGATTAGTGTTTTGTCATGCTTAAAGAGTTCTTCCGCTTCTTCAAGGGCTTTTTGAGCTTTTTCCAATTGGTTAACCCTTAAATAGTAGGCTACATACTGTAATTTTTGTTCGAATGCCTGGTTGTTGTTATGTACGAGCTTTTCCGCTTTTTTTATTATGTCGTTAGCTTTTTGCGGTTGTAGCATGTCATTGTACAACTTAGCTACCGACATGTATTTACTATGTAGATTATAGGCGTTCAAATGGTATGTTTCTATTATTTCGATAGCCTTTAGTTTGGCGTCGATTGCTTGCTGTCTGAGTCTTTTCAGAATGTATATATCACCGATACAATCATAACAATAGGCAATTCCTTCTTTATTATCTTCTTGCTGTGCTTCTCTCAGCATATTTTGAGCTTCATAAAGAGCTGTATTGAATTTTCCGTTTTTGATATAAAATAGAATTAATCGTTTTCCCCAGGCGAAATAATAATATTTGGATTGCTCTGTCTCTTGTGCGAATTTTTTTACGCGCTCTACCCATGCAATAATACTGTCTTCCTGTCCTTTGAAGTAATAATAATCGAGCTTTGTAGAGAGTGCAACGGCTTGCATCCTTGGGTCGGATTTGGTTTGGGCCATCGTAAACAAGGTATCGGACATGGACAAAACGATCGGTGATTGGATATTTGCCTTACATTGCTGGTAGTATACATAAAGTGTACTATCTACGTTGTACTCTTTCATTTCCCTGTTCTGGGCGATTGTGGTAGTACTTAGCAGCAGTATAATGAATAGTACAGAAAATCTGCCTATTGTTATATATGGAAGATCTTTCATCTCAATAGTCTTTATTTAGTTGGGGGTGTGTGCAAATATACGTTTATTTCTTGCAATGATGCATGGTAACTTGCTTTTTTTCTCTACATTTGCAATAAATCTAACAGAAACAAAGAGATTAATGAACTCATTAGTACATAGATATTTGAATGTTAACGGGCAGTTGCTCGATCTCTCTGTCCCTCAAGTGATGGGAATTCTGAATGTTACTCCAGACTCTTTTTATGCCGGCAGCCGGATGCAGACTGAAGCGGATATTGCGCAGCGTGCGCAACAAATATTGAGCGAAGGTGCTTCTATAATCGATATTGGTGCTTACTCTTCCCGGCCGAATGCGGAGAATATCTCTTCGAAAGAGGAAATGCATCGTTTACGAATGGGCTTGGAGATTCTGAAACGAAATCATCCGGATGCCATCATTTCGGTAGATACTTTCCGGGCTGATGTGGCAGAGTGGTGTGTGAAAGAGTATGGCGTTGCCATTATTAATGATATTGCTGCCGGTGAAATGGATTCGGAAATGTTTGAAACCGTAGCCCGTCTGGGGGTACCCTACATCATGATGCATATGCAAGGCACACCACAGAGCATGCAGGCGGAGCCACATTACGATAATCTTCTGAAAGAGATATTTATGTATTTTGCAAAGAAAATACAGCAATTGCGTGATTTGGGAGTGAAAGACATTGTTCTTGACCCCGGTTTCGGATTTGGGAAAACATTGGAGCATAATTATGAACTGATGGCACATCTCGAGGAGTTTAAAGTGTTCGAACTGCCTTTATTGGTTGGGATATCCAGAAAGTCAATGATCTATCGTCTGTTTGGAAGTACTCCTCAGGAAGCGTTGAATGGGACTACCGTATTGGATACGATAGCCTTGATGAAAGGGGCTGATATTATCCGGGTGCATGATGTGCGCGAAGCTGTGGAGGCTGTAAAGATGGTAGAGAAAATAGTCGGTTATAAATTCTGAATGCGTTTATGGGAGAATATCAAATAATAGCTATGGCTGCGGGGATGTTTTTTGAATTCGGTATAAAAGATTTCATTGATATTCTGTTGGTTGCTTTCCTGCTGTATTACGTCTATAAGTTGATGAAGGCTTCCGGTTCTATCAAAGTTTTTACTGGTATTCTGGTTTTTATTTTGATATGGCTGGTGGTGACTCAGGTATTGGAAATGAAGCTTTTGGGTTCTATTTTCAATACATTGATGAATGTGGGTGTGTTGGCCTTGATTGTATTGTTTCAGGATGAAATACGGCGTTTCTTGTTTACATTGGGTTCACATCAGCATGTCAGCGCTCTGGCCCGTTTCTTCACCGGAAATAAGAAAGAATCTTTGGAACATGAAGATATTATGCCTGTGGTAATGGCATGTATCAGTATGGGAAAACAGAAGGTAGGTGCTTTGATTGTGATTGAACATAATGTGCCTTTGGATAATATTGTCCGCACTGGTGAATTGATAAATGCCAATGTAAACCAGCGCTTGATAGAGAATATCTTTTTTAAAAACAGCCCGTTGCATGATGGGGCAATGGTAATCAGTAAAAAGCGTATAAAAGCGGCAGGTTGTATATTGCCTGTTTCGCACAATTTGGATATTCCCAAGGAATTGGGACTGCGCCATCGGGCTGCGATGGGAATTTCTCAGGAGTCGGATGCACATGCCATTATTGTGTCTGAAGAAACCGGCGCTATTTCTGTGGCTTATCGCGGCCAATTTTATCTTCGCCTCAATGCCGAAGAATTGGAAAGCTTGTTGACTAAAAAATCTTGATTAATAAAAACATATGGACAGACGAAATTTCTTGAGAACAGGAGGAATGGCATTACTCGGCTCACTGGCAGCCGGTTCGGTGCTTGCCATGCCTTCGTCGGCAAAAGGAGCCATGGGGGGAGGCGATCAGAAAGCTGCTCTTTTATCGGCTATGAACCATTTTGGAGTGAGTGAAGAAAATATGAGAAAGGTATTGGCTGCCGCTCTTGAAAAGGGAGGAGACTATGCCGATCTTTTCTTTGAACATACCTTTACTAATGTTATCGGATTGAAAGACGGAGCGGTGAACAGCTGCAATTCGTATATCGATTTCGGTATGGGAGTTCGTGTTCTTGCCGGTGACCAGAGCGGATATGCTTATGTGGAAAATGTGACGCTCGATGATATGCTGAATGCCGCACGTACGGCGGCCCGGATTGCTTCCGGAAACAAAAAGGCGGGGCCGGTAGGCTTGAAGGCAAAGACTTTGAAGAAAAATTATTATTCCGTAACTACTTCTTGGGAAGAAGTCAGTTTGAAAGATAAGATGCCTTATTTGCAGAAACTGAATGATAAGATATTCTCATTGGATAAACGGGTGTCCAAAGTAATGGCGAACCAAAGTGATACGACCTCTCATATTCTTTTCTGTAATAGTGAAGGGGTGATGTATTATGATTATCGTCCGATGGTGACACTGGGTGCTGTTTGTATTATGGAAGAGAATGGTAGAATGGAAAATAGTTATGCCGCCCGTGCTTATCGCAAAGGTTTTGAATTCCTTTCGGATGATCTGGTAGAAATACTGGCACGTGAAGCGGTGGATAATACTGCCATTTTATTTAAGGCTATAAAACCTAAAGGGGGTGAGATGCCTGTGGTAATGGGGGCAGGCGGTTCCGGTATTTTGTTGCATGAGGCTATCGGGCATGCATTTGAAGCTGATTTTAATCGTAAAAATGTTTCTATTTTCTCTGATCAGTTGAATAAGAAAGTATGCAATGAGCACATCTCTGTAATTGATGACGGTACGATTCCGTTTAATCGCGGTTCTGTAAACTTCGATGATGAGGGAGTGGACGGGCAGAAAACCTATCTGGTGAAGGAAGGGGTTTTGACAAGCTATATGCACGACCGTATCAGTGCCAGGCATTATGGCATTGCACCTACCGGTAACGGACGCCGGGAAACATTCCGTAATGTACCTATTCCGCGTATGCGTGCTACGTATATGGAACCGGGAAATATGAAAGAAGAGGATATTATTGCTTCTGTGAAACAGGGAATCTTCGTCGATCAGTTTACAAACGGACAGGTGCAAATCGGTGCGGGTGACTTTACTTTCTTTGTAAAATCGGGATATCTGATTGAAAACGGAAAGCTGACACAACCTATTAAGGATATTAACATTATCGGTAACGGTCCGAAAGCATTGGCAGACATCACAATGGTGGCTGATAATGATAAGATTGATAATGGTACCTGGACTTGTGGCAAAGACGGACAGTCTTGTCCCGTAACCTGTGGAATGCCTTCGGCATTGGTTAGTAAACTGACCGTTGGAGGAGAAAACTAAAACATAAAAAGAAACAAAAGTTGTAAGTCGAAGCATCGGACAGAAGTTCTGTCTAACTTTCAACTTTCAACTCTCAACTTTCAACTCTTATGATATCAGACAACAATAAAAAACTGGCTCAATGGGCAATGGATTATGCCTTAAAGAACGGTTGCCAGGAAGCAAAAGTGAACCTTTATTCCGGTTCTAACACTTCTTTTGAACTGCGCGACGCCAAAATGGATCGTTTGCAGCAAGCCTCAGAGAACGGATTGACTATCTTCTTATATGTAGACGGACGCTATGGAACTTATTCTACCAATCGTCTGGACAAGAAAGAACTGGAAACATTTATAACGAACGGTATCGAATCTACGCGTTATTTAGCAAAAGACGAGGCTCGTGTATTGCCGGATGCTTCCCGCTATTATAAAGGGGGAAAACCGGATTTGAAACTTCTGGATCCTAAATTCTCTTCTATTCAGCCGGATGATAAGATTGCGTTGGCTAAAGCTGTTGCCGAGGAAGCACTGGGACGGGATGAACGTATTATTTCCGTCGGTTCCTCCTATAGTGATGGAGAGAATTTTGGTTACAGACTTACCAGCAATGGCTTTGAAGGGGAAACAAAGAGTAGTTGGTATTCCCTTTCTGCCGAAGTGGCAATAAAAGGAGAAGGAGAGGCACGTCCTTCTGCCGGTTGGTATGAGTCTTCGCTTTATTTTGATAAGCTGGTTAAGGGGGATATCGGGCGTAAAGCTTTGGAACGTGCTTTGCGTAAAGTGGGACAAAAGAAGGTTAAGTCCGGTAAGTATACGATGGTAGTAGACCCATTGAATGCCGGTCAATTGCTGGGCCCGTTGATAAGCGCGCTATATGGTTCTGCCCTGCAGCAGAGAAATTCTTTCTTGCTGAATAAACTGAATGAAAAAGTGGTTGCCGATAAAATGACCTTGATGGATGAACCTCATCTGGTACAGGCATCCGGTGCCCGTTATTTCGACAGTGAAGGAGTTGCGACTGAACGTCGGGCTGTTTTTGAGAATGGTATATTGAATACTTATTTCATCGATACTTATAATGCGAAGAAGATGGGAACAGTTCCTACGGTAAATTCTCCGTCTATTCTGGTATTACAAACAGGCAAAAACGATTTGGACGGGTTAGTTGCAGAAGTGGATAAAGGCATTCTGATCACCGGTTTTAACGGTGGTAATTGCAACAGTTCTACGGGAGACTTCTCTTATGGTATCGAGGGTTTCCTCATTGAAAATGGAAAATTGACTCAACCGGTTTCCGAAATGAATGTGACCGGTAATATGCTGGCTCTCTGGTCTTCTTTGGTAGAAACGGGAAATGATCCCCGTCTTTCCTCTTCCTGGCGCATACCGTCATTGGTATTTGAGGGAGTGGATTTTAGCGGACTCTGATTAATCTTATATAGTTTTTTCTTTGGAATGCCACAACATCCTGTATGTCTGTTTTCCGGATTCTTGTTCGGAGTGGATATACAGGATGTTTTTGTATGACGTATTTTAATTGAGCATTAAACTCATATAAGACTTCAATGGGAGGAGAATTTTTTCGCATAATTCTCCAATGGTCAATTGTGAGTGACTTCCCGGTAGGCGTTCTTTACTGAACATGCATTTTCCCTTGCAGAGATAGTAGTAACCGTTGTTTGTCGTCAATACTTTGTCTGTGAGCTCAATGTTCATTTCTATATTGGGATAGGAAGCCGCATAGATCTGGAGAAATGTTTTCGCGTCAACGATACGTGCCATGCCCAAAACGAACGGTTTGCCATTTGCCGCGGGAGGAGTGAGGAGTGTGACTTTACCGTTTTTTTTGTCCTGTTGGATATGGTAGAGCAAAGCTTTTTCTATTTCTTTGTTTTCTGCGAACAATTCACTTATTTGTAATCTGTTTTCTTGTTGGTACACAATTGCTACTCCGCTTATCTTTTTTTCATAAATGGCTATATACATTTTCCCTCTACTTATTTCGAGATCGGCAAGAATAACTTTAAAGTCCGTTTGAGTGTGTTGGATACAGCAGGGGCGTTCTTTCATCTTTTGATTGAGGTATTGATATACCTCTTCCTGTTCATCGGTCAATCTCTTTACGGAGACACCGGTGGAAGAACGATCTTGATCTGGAATATCGTTTTCTGAATAGCAAAATACCGGTGCATATCCCATATGGGCATAATAATCGAATAACCAGGGTTCGGCCGGGATCAATGTACTTAAGATAACATTGTTGTGCAGCATCTTCGTTAAAGCCTGTGATAATAGTTCCTTCATTACACCCTTACCCCGGTAGTCGGGGTGGGTACAGGCGCCGGAGATATATGATGTCTGGATCTGTTTGCCACAAAAAGTCATAGGATAGGGAAGCATCTGAAGTGCGGAAATAACCTCATCACCGCTTTCTATGGCGATGTTTACTTCATTGTTGTAACGCAGCCGGAAATACATTTCTATGAACGCTTCGCTATCTTCAAAGCAAAGTTTCCATAATGCCTTTACTTTTTCCTTTATCATTTTCCTTTTATGTCTTTGGGTGTTTGATGTGTACTTGAATTTTTTTATGCAGGAGTCAAATGGATGTTTGTTCTACCATTTAATCATATTTTGTGGTTGCTCTTTCAGGCACGCCATGTACTTTTCGAGAATGGTTACGGGTTGATAAGATAACTTGGCTTTGCGTAGTCCTTCAATTCCCAAATCTTCTTCTCGGTTGATGTAAATGTACTGTTCCGGGATGTGGTTGGCAAATTCATAATTAATCATCGCATAAGCGCCGTCGATATTTGTGTCGGCTTTTTCTACATGTACGCCGAAAGTCTCTTTGTTGATCGGCATGCCGAAAGTGAAAGCAACAATTGTACCGTCTACATGTAAAATTCCACCTGTCAGTCCTAATGCTTCGAAATTGTGCAATGCATAAATCAAGGCACGGCGCTCATTACCGGTTCCTTCCTGTTGGTCGCAGTTGTTTACTTTGCACCATTCGGCTTCCAGATCAAGGCATTCCTGAATGCGATCGGGGGTGATAGGGGTATATTCGTAATTACCGTATGTGTTACGGAATTTATTGATATGGTTTCGCTTTGCTTGAAATTTCTTCCCTTTCAGGGTGGCGAGATCCGTGCGGAGATAGATGTAGTCGGCATAGTCTCTGTCTGCTGTAAATGTGAATTGTCCGGGCATGATGTTTTCGAGTTCTTCCCTCATACATGAACAGACACCGAGCATGCAGAATGGTTGCCCTTCCTGCCGGGCATCTTCAATAAGCGCTTCCAACACTTTTTTTAAGTCTCCTTGTCCTACGGGCATCATATACGCCAGCTTTTCACCGGCCCAGAATTTAAAAACCAGCCAATCGTCGACGATCGCAAATTTGGTATGATACAGGAATCTCCAACTACAGAGGTTGGAGAAAGAAAGGTCGCAATTGCGGCGACAACTGTTCATTGTATATCCCGTGATGGTATCTTTATCTTGAAGTGTGATATCTTTGAAATCTATCATATAAAGTCGTTTTCTTTTTTAGTGTATAATTATATAACAAATATAAGTCATTTTTGTTATAACATACCCAATAATCGGAGAATAGTCGGTGTTAACAATGCGGTAAATATGCCGTTGAGAGTTAACCCCAAACTGGCATATGCTCCGTATTTACTGCTGATATCCATAGCAGTGGAAGTTCCTACTGCATGAGCGGCCGTTCCCATGGAGAGACCTTGGGCTATCGGGCTGCCTACATGCATCAGTTTCATTGTCTTGAATCCGAGGATAGCACCGAGCAACCCTACGCAAACTACTACGGCGGCTGTCAGTGAGGGAATGCCTCCTAATGTTTTAGTTACTTCCATGGCAATAGGTGTGGTAACCGATTTAGGAGCTAATGACAGAATAACCTCTTGAGATGCTCCCATTAATTTGGCTATCAATACCACGGAAACAACACCGATAAAGCAACCGGCCAGTTGCGACAGCAAGATAGGTAACAACTGCTTTTTGATTGTTTCCAATTGAAGGTATAACGGGACTCCTAACGCCACAACTGCCGGTTTCAACCAAAACTCGATCAGATGCCCGCCTTTATTATATGTTTCATAACTGATATGCGTCATTTTCAGAAAGACGATCAGGACGGCAATGGTCAATAAAATAGGATTTAGCAAAAGAAATCCGGTTTTCTTTTGCAGTAATTTGGCGAAGAAATAAATCCCGAAGGTAATCGCCAACAAGAAAAACTCATTTTCTAAATAACTCATTTGATTTTCCGTGCTAATTGATGAACCCATCCGGTAACGATAAGCACAAGGATGGTACTGATAAGGGTTGCAATCACTATCGGCCAGAATTGTGCCGCAATAATGTCAAAATAAAGCATGAGCGCCACTCCCGGCGGGATAAAGAAGAAACCGAGATTGGCAACCAGAAAGTCGGACATGCCTTGCACCCATTGCAATTTAATCCAACCTAATTTCAGAAAGAGGGTGAGCAGCAACATTCCTATGATGCTGGACGGGAGCTTGATCCCCGTAAGAAAAACAATCAATTCACCCAAAGCCAAACAGCCAAATAAAATGGCACACTGACGTATCATATTTTTTACCTATTGAATTTGAAAACGCGGCAAAGTTATGAAATTACTGATAGAGTTGTCACTGCTTTCCGTGAAGAATTTTCTTTTACCGCTCTTTTTGTGAAAAAAAACAGGAGAAAAAAGAAAAAGAAAGGGAAATATATTTATTTTTGCATAAATACAACGCATAATTCAAGTATGAACATTAATAATTAAAAAACAAGACGAATATGAAAAAGAGTTTATTAGTCAGCGTTTTTGCTGCTTTGGCTATGATGGTTTCAGTGAATTCATTTGCACAGGAAAAAGCAACCAAGGAAGATTACAAAGAAATTGCAAAACAGGAAAAAGTTTTGAATAAGGATTTACAGAAGAAAGCGATTAAGGAAGCACGGAAAGAGGCTAAAAAATTGACTAAGGAAGGCTTTAAAACTCCGGTCGGTAAGTTACCTTTGGACAAGCAGATTGAAAACGCATGGCAGAAGCAGGCGGAGATGACTCCGGACGGAACTCCGTTCTGGTATGTTGCCTCTTCAAGAGCAATCGGGGGGAATCAGTCTTCTGCAGTTTTACAGGCTACGAATGCTGCCAAAATAGATCTGGCCGGACAGATCCAGACTAAAGTATCTCAATTGATAGAAGCAAAAGTGGCAAACGATGATATGGGACAGGAGGAAGCTGCCAGTCTTTCGAGTGTGGTCGGTGCCAGCAAAAGTGTGATTTCTGCTACATTGGGTCGTGTAGTGCCATTGGTCGAAGTGTACAGAACATTGGACAACAAGAATGTGGAAGTGATGGTGACATTAGGATACAGTATGGAAGCGGCCAATAAGGCGGCTATCAGTGCCGTACGTGCAGAATTGGCGAAAAAATCGGAAGATTTGGCTAAGGAGCTGGATAAGCTCGGTTACTAAAGACAAATTATAAAATTAGAAAACTGAATGAAAATAATCAGGCTACTGGGGTTTATAACAGCTTTTTTGTTGTTGATACCTGTCGGAACTCTTTGTGCACAGAATACTGTAAAGGTGAAAGGTGTTCAGGGACGATGGTAGGTTAGTGATGAGATAACTCTGAAGCAAGCCGAAGAACGTGCTTTCATGGAAGCGAAGAAAGCTGCCTTGCAAAAAGCGGGCGTTATGGAGAGTGTCTGGTCGGTTTTTGGCCAGATCACTCAAAATGACGGGGCGGAATTCCATGAAGCATATTCACAGATGAGTGTGCTTGCTATCGGAGGAATGGTCAATGTGACCAATAAAAAAGTAGAAGAATTGTGGGATGTGGATAGCCGTAGCCTCTATAAAGTAGTAACGATCGATGCCACTGTACAAAAAGACGATAAACCGGATCGTTCGTATGCGCTTGAAGTGAAAGGCGTGGAGACTCTGTATAAAGAAGGGGATGTGTTTACATGCCGGTTGACTGTACATGGAACTGACTCTTATCTGAAGTTTTTCTGGTTTGACAGCACGGGTGGAGCGTTGCTTTATCCCAATGCGTACGAACCGAATAATCTGTTGAAAGCCGGGCATGAATATAAGGTTCCTTTTAGTAATGCGGTAGATTATCTTATGGAAAAACATTCGGGCAAAGGTAATGAAAAAATCAATATTATGATGGTTGCAACGAAAAGTAATGTCCCTTTTACGGAGGCGGTTACTTATCAGAGTGTATTGAAATGGGTTTATTCGATGCCTGCCAATCAGCGTTGTGCTTTTTATGAGATGGTATTGATAAAATGATAGACAGATGAACAAGATAAGGTGTTTTTTTCTTTTCGTATTTGGAGGGCTCCTCTCTGCTACTGTAATGGAAGCTCAGGAAGTGGATTTTGAGAAGGAATTCGATGATTTTCAGAAACAGCAGCAGAAAGAGTTTAACGACTTTAAGAATAAGGCCGATGCGGATTTTGAAACTTTTCTCAGAGAAACATGGGTTAAGTTTGAAGCGTTTGATCCTTTGAAAGCTCCGGTGCGTCCGGAACCGGAAAAACAACCTGTTTTTGATGGAAAACGGCCTCAGGCTCCCGTGGAGATTAAACCGGTTGATATTGGTAAACCTTCTTTGTCGGCTGTTACAGACAAACCGGTTCCGGGGATATATGTACCGGGACAGCCTTATCTGTCTGTGAAAATAGATGTTCCGGTGGTGCCTGTTACAGGGCGTCCGATACACCGTACTCCTGTCAATTATTATGGCTCTGCTTTTGAAATAGCGACCGATGCCATAGAAAACCTGGCATTGGCCGGCAATCGTGAAGCGGACGTCGCTGATGCATGGAGCCAGCTTTGCAAAGCAGACCATGAGCAGTTGATAAAGGATTGCATGACTTTGCGTGAAGAGAAAAAAATGAGCGACTGGGCTTATTTATTGTTTACCAAGAAAATAGGTGAGCAGCTTTACGGTGAGCAGCAAAAAGATGATATTGCTTTTTTGCAGATGTTTATTTTGAACAAATCGGGATATAAAGTCCGTCTTTCGAAGATCAATGAGAAGCTGAAATTGATGGTAGCACCGGCCGGTGTGTTGTATGGCATACCTTATATATTATTAGACGGTACGAAATATTATGTATTTGATGCCGAGAAGACAAACGGGCCGATGGGAGTTTATACCTATAAACAAGATTTTCCCAATGCGAAGAACTATGTTTCCCTTTCCATCGACGCTGTTCCGAAGTTCGATATGGCTGAGCACACTGAATCCGTATCTCCTGAATCCGGTTCGGTTAAAGTGGAAACAGTAGTGAACAAGAACCTGATGGAGTTTTATAAGAGTTATCCGCAATGCGACGTGTCGGTTTATTATCACACTCCGATGAGTGAAGAGTTGAAAGCGACTCTTTATCCTCCTTTGCAAGAAGCTATTAAGGGAAAATCTCAACAGGAGGCTGCCAATATTCTGATAGAATTTGTTCAGACCGGTTTTGAGTATCAGACTGATGGAGATCAGTTCGGTTATGAAAAGCCTTTCTTTTTGGATGAAAACTTCTTTTATCCGGCATGCGATTGTGAAGACCGTGCTATTTTGTATTCTACTTTGGTAAAAGATCTATTGGGACTGGATGCCGTTTTGCTCGACTACCCCAATCATATCGCTTCGGCTGTTCGATTCACGGAAGAGATACCGGGCGATTATGTCATATTGGATGATGGTGCCAAATATTTGATCTGCGATCCTACCTATATCGGTGCATCTATCGGGATGTGTATGGAGCAATTCAAGAAAGTCTCTCCACAAATCATTCGTTAGTGTTAAATATTATAATAATTGTAGATTCGGGGCGTAAAAACGCCCCGTTTTGCAATGTAGATATTACAAAATTGTGTACTTTTGCGGCGTGAATAACACCTTACTACCGAATTTATACATATTTTAAATATCTATGCTCAATTTAATTAACTCTATTGTTGCGCGTGCGAAAGCGGATCGCCAACGCATTGTTCTTCCGGAAGGAACCGAAGAACGTACTTTGAAAGCTGCCAATCAGATTTTGACAGATGAAGTTGCTGACCTTATTCTTTTGGGTAACCCTGATGAGATTCATGAGGCTGCTACAAAATGGGGACTGGGAAATATCGGTAAGGCTACCATTATTGACCCGGAGAATCATCCGAAACAAGAAGAGTATGCACAGTTATTGTGCGAGCTTCGCAAAAAGAAAGGCATGACTATCGAAGAGGCCCGTAAGCTGGTGCTTAACCCGTTGTATCTGGGTTGTCTCATCATTAAGAACGGGGATGCCGATGGACAGTTGGCCGGTGCCCGCAATACGACCGGTGATGTATTGCGTCCTGCGCTTCAGATTATCAAGACTATTCCGGGAATTACTACCGTGTCCGGTGCTATGTTGTTGTTGACACATGCTCCCGAATATGGTAAGAACGGTATTCTTGTGATGGGGGATGTTGCCGTGACTCCGGTTCCGGATGCTGCTCAGTTGGCTCAGATTGCGATCTGTACGGCTGGTACTGCTAAGGCTGTTGCCGGAATAGAGGAACCTAAAGTAGCATTGCTCAGCTTCTCAACGAAAGGGTCGGCTAAACACGAAGTGGTAGATAAAGTGGTTGAAGCATTGAAGATTGCCAAAGAAATGGCTCCTACATTGGCTATTGACGGTGAATTGCAGGCAGATGCAGCTTTGGTTCCGGAGGTTGGTGCGAGCAAAGCGCCGGGGTCAGCTATTGCAGGTGCGGCCAACGTATTGATTGTTCCGAGTCTTGAAGTCGGTAATATTTCTTATAAATTAGTGCAACGTTTGGGACACGCCGATGCTGTCGGTCCGATTCTGCAAGGTATTGCCCGTCCGGTAAACGACCTTTCACGTGGTTGTTCTATTGAAGATGTGTATAGAATGATTGCTATTACAGCCAATCAAGCTATCGCAGCCAAGAAAAACAAATAATTTAATAAAACGATAATCAGAAATGAAGATATTAGTATTGAACTGTGGAAGTTCGTCTATCAAATATAAACTGTTCGATATGGACAGTAAAGAAGTGATTGCCCAAGGCGGTATTGAAAAGATCGGTTTGAAAGGCTCTTTCTTGAAATTTACTTTACCTAACGGAGAAAAGAAAATATTGGAAAAGGACATTCCGGAACATACTGTCGGAGTGGAATTTATCCTTCATACATTGACTGATCCGGAATACGGAGCTATCAAGTCATTGGATGAAATCAATGCTGTGGGTCATCGTATGGTACATGGAGGTGAACGTTTCAGCAAATCCGTATTGCTCGATAAGGAAGTATTGGAAGCGTTTACCGCTTGCAACGATCTGGCACCGTTGCATAACCCTGCAAACCTGAAGGGAGTGGATGCTATTTCGGCCATTCTCCCCAATATTCCACAGGTTGGAGTGTTTGATACGGCTTTCCATCAGACAATGCCTGACTATGCATATTTATATGCTGTTCCTTACGAACTGTATGAAAAATACGGTGTGCGCCGTTATGGTTTCCACGGAACCTCTCATCGCTATGTATCTCAACGCGTATGTGAGTACTTGGGTGTTAAACCCGAAGGGTTGAAGCTGATAACCTGCCACATTGGTAACGGCGGCTCTATCGCTGCTATCAAAGATGGTAAATGTATCGATACGACTATGGGACTTACTCCGTTGGAAGGATTGATGATGGGTACACGTAGCGGTGATATCGATGCCGGTGCCGTAACTTTCATCATGGACAAGGAAGGACTTAATACAACCGGTATTTCCAATCTGCTGAACAAGAAAAGCGGTGTTCTTGGAGTTTCCGGCGTATCGAGCGATATGCGTGAGTTGGAAGCTGCTGTGGCAGAGGGTAATCCGAAAGCAATTCTGGCAGAAAAGATGTATTTCTATCGTATCAAAAAATACATTGGTGCTTATGCTGCTGCTTTGGGCGGCGTAGATGTGATTCTCTTTACCGGTGGTGTCGGTGAGAACCAGGCAAGCTGTCGTGCAGGTGTATGCGAGGGGCTCGAATTTATGGGCGTGAAGCTGGATGCCGAAAAGAACAAAGTCCGTGGTGAAGAAGCTATCATTTCTGCTGCTGATTCAAAAGTAAAAGTAGTGGTTATTCCTACAGATGAGGAACTGTTGATCGCTTCTGACACAATGGATATTGTAGGGAAATAATTCCGAAAAAATGATTAATACGCAAGGCGGGGCTATCCTAATAAGGATAGTCCCGTTTTTTATTAAAATAATGATGTATCTTTGCCGGTAGATAAAACCAACGAATATGAGATATTCCGTCATCATACCTGTGTATAACCGTCCCGACGAGGTGGACGAATTGTTGCAAAGCCTCGTAAAGCAGCATTTTAAAGATTTTGAAGTGATTGTAGTCGAGGACGGTTCTTCTGTTCCTTGTCTGGCTGTTACGGAAAAGTACAAGGCGGTGCTTGATTTGAAATATTATCAGAAATCTAATTCCGGGCCGGGGCAAAGCCGCAATTATGGAGCTGAGCGGAGTCAGGGAGATTTTCTGATCATATTGGATTCTGATTGCATCCTTCCGGAAAGCTATTTCGATGAAGTAGAGGCGGAATTGGAAACGGCTCCTGCCGATGCATTCGGTGGTCCCGACTGTGCGCATGATTCTTTTACAGACATTCAGAAAGCGATTAATTATTCCATGACCTCATTCTTTACGACCGGCGGCATTCGTGGTGGTAAAAAGAAAATGGATAAATTCTATCCGCGTAGTTTTAATATGGGGGTGAGACGGGAGGTATATCAGGCATTGGGAGGTTTTTCCAAGATGCGTTTTGGAGAGGATATCGATTTTAGTATCCGGATTTTTAAAGGAGGATACAAATGCCGTTTGTTTCCCGGTGCATGGGTGTATCATAAGCGGCGCACCGATTTGAAGAAGTTCTTTAAGCAAGTGCATAATTCCGGTATTGCCCGTATTAATCTTTATAAAAAATATCCGGAGTCATTAAAGCTGGTGCACCTGCTTCCTGCTGCTTTTACTTTAGGGGTGGCTTTGTTGCTCGCCGGTGGTTTGTTCTGTCCGTATAGCCTTCTTCCGATTCTGTTTTATGCTTTGTTGGTTTGCGTAGATTCCGCTTGTTGTAATCACAGTTTGCGTATAGGAGTTTACTCTATTGCTGCTTCTTTTATACAACTGATCGGTTATGGAACCGGTTTCTGGAGAGCTTGGTGGCAACGTTGCATTTTGAAGCGAGGTGAGTTCGAAGCTTTTCAAAAGAACTTTTATAAATGAAGGTACATATATACACATACCAATGAAAGATACACACAAACTGACTATTTGCCAATGGGCGGAAGAGGATCGTCCGAGAGAGAAAATGATGTTGAAAGGTTCGGGCGCCCTGAGCGATGCCGAGTTGTTGGCTATTCTGATCGGCTCCGGCAATACCGAAGAGAGCGCGGTAGAGCTGATGCGACGGATACTTGTCTCCTGTCATAATGATTTAAACGAACTGGCTCATTGGGGAGTCCGTGACTTTTCTTGTTTTAAAGGTTTCGGCCCGGCGAAAAGCATTGCCATTATGGCTGCTTTGGAATTGGGAAAGCGCCGTAAATTGCAGGAAGTGAAGGAGCGGGCTGTTATCAGTTGTTCTAAGGATATTTACGAACTGTTTCATCCGTTGATGTGCGATCTTGAACTGGAAGAGTTTTGGGTATTGCTGATGAATCAGGCGAATAAGGTGATAGACCGGGTCCGGATCAGTACGGGCGGTATTTCCGGCACATTGGTAGATGTGCGTTCTGTACTGCGGGAAGCTTTGTTGCAGCGTGCTGCCCAGATGGCTGTTGTTCATAATCATCCGTCGGGCAACAATCATCCTAGCCGTGAAGATGAGGCATTGACACAGCGAATATTTAATGCTGCCGGGACTATGGATATTAAATTGGTAGACCACGTTATCGTTTGTGATGGCAAGTACTACAGTTTTGCAGATGAAGGGCTTGTATAAAAAGTATATGTATGGGGATAAATAGATTTCCTTCTTTTATATCCTAGACCTCTTGTACATTAGATCTTTGTCACTATTCAGGATTTGACTTGAGAAAACTAAAGGAATGTTCTTTTGCGAAAACATACTTTTCAAAATACATAAATGCTCTTAATCCTGTATATCTACTTTCAACCATCAATGAGAATTTTATATTTAAATGATCTCTAAAATCAATAATGGCTAATCCGTTTTTGTCTGCTATATCCGTTTGATCCGGTCTGATGATTTTATCGACTGAATAATATACACCATCTGCCTCATACTTCATAGCTGTGAAATCTTCCATTTGGCGATTGAAGTATATATATATTTTAGAACCTTCATCCGGATATGACTCTGACCATTTGGTATATTCCACTTTGATATTCATTTCATAGCTTTCTTCTATAATCTCTTTTTCATTATCCTTATTGCATGATGAAAAGATTGTTAGTAGAATTAGGATGTAACTTAATTGTTGTATTGCTGTTCTCATAATAACCTACTTTATAGTGAATAGATGTATATAAATATATAATGGTATTCCTTTGTTTTTTTGTAATCATATACTACCTTTCTTCTTTTAGTGGTGAAAGGTAAGCGTAAATATCTATTCCCCCAAAGTATGTGGAGGAAATAATACTTTGGGGAAATGATTTGAGTTAATACTGTGGTAAAGGAAGTATTCCTATTTTATAATATCCGGAGTTATATTTGGGATTCACTACAGGCCTGTAAATATTTTGCTCGCTTTCACTTTCAGAATCAATTATTTCCATTTCGTCTTTTATTATGACATCATCTCCAAAGTTAATTATAACATCTCCTAATTGGTCACTATTTAAGTATGTTGTTATTACAGTGGACGTTTTATATGTTGTAGATGCAGAAACTCCCATTTTAGCTCCCTTTTTTGTAATTTCTCCCAAGCTTGCATTGAATTCAAAATTTGTAGCAAATGTACTTGTTGTCTCTGATGTTTTCTGAGATGTCTGTTGATCATCTTTTTCTTCAATAGATATTTTAACAGAAGCAGAATAATTTTCTATATCCCAATCAAAAAGGGGAAGCGGAGTAGGTAAGTAGTATTTCTTTATCTTTTTAACTCCCATTACCTGTGCAGGCCTCCGGCCATTTTGTTGTATGTCTAGTTCAAATAAATGAAATGGATTAACGGATATTGCTTTGATAATTTCATTTGAGCTTAGTTGCTTATTGCTAATATAAACCTTTACTAGAAACTCAAAATTTCCTCCATACCAAAATTCTCCTTGTGCTCTATGATATTCACTTCTTGTACCTCGGCCTGATCCTGGTCTTGGACCTGACGGTTTTTCTTTGTAATATTGAGGATCAGAGTCTTGGTCTGCTAACATTCTAAACATAGTATTGGGATCTCCTAATAATTCAAGAGAATAAATGCATTCGGAAACGTTTTTTTGAAATACACCCTCACCATCTTTAGTCGAAATATTATAATAAATATAATCCCTTTGCCAAACTCCGTTTTTATCAGAATACTTTTTTGCATCATAAATTTTTTTGAAGAGATCAGGAATAACAGTTGCAGATGTTCTGGTTTTAATCGTGGAAGAAGTAATATTATTAAATTCATCGAATTCAAAGACAAAATTCATTCCATTTTCAGCTTGTAGTACTGTTGACGAATTAGAGTTTCGAGTAGATGTATTCTCTACAATAACTCTTTCTGACGGCTTAATTGCTACAATGGCGAATACAGGAATCTCGTTTTCCTCAAAAGCGTTAACTATTCCTTCACTATTTACATATAATATTGAGTTTTCTTCATTTTTATATGCAACAAGAGGAATTTCTTGTTCAATATCCCATTTTTCTGCAGAAAAAGATTCTTCAGGGAGAGAAGGCACGAATATTGTCAAAGTGGGTATCTTTTGTGTCAGAGTAAAGAGATCATCTTTACTCATGTACTTTAATAAAAGTTCTTCTAATGTTTTATTATTTTCCATTTTTTTATCCTTAACTAACATGTATAAAACATCATAGTCATAATCAAACTGTTTTAGAGCTTCTCTTTTTATAAGTTTTCTCACATCTTTATTTTCGGCAAAAACCTTAGCTAAAGCTAATGAGAATTTACTTTTTAGATTGCTTTCTTGTTTGAGTTCAATATTATTGTCTTCGACTAATGATAGATTATCAATTGTATCAAATTTATCATTGTAACATGATACAATCATTAGTAATATTAACGGTGCTGTTAATTTTTTTAAGATGTTTGTCATAATTTACTTTTTTATTGAATAAATACTGTATGAATTAAATTTTTGTATTCAAGATGGTGTCTGAAAATAGATCATAAAGAGCTGTAGTGTGTTTTGGACTATTATTCATATATGTCAATTATTTTGTATTGTAAAGCTTCCATATAGTAGCATCGATTCCATATCAATCTCTATATCGTATTCTGCCGAAAGAAAGTTACTTATATCGATATAAATAGTTCCGGTAGTAGTCAATGTCTCTGTAACTTTTCCTGTGTTAGCATCTTTGATTGTTATAGTATAGAATGAGACAGCTGATGAAGAAACATCTTGTTCTATAGTAATAAAAGATGCGTTTAAGAAGACTTGAAATGGTTGTTCAATAACAGAACGATGATCTTTTCTTAGATGATACTTTAACTCGATCTTTGTTCCCTTGTTTAAAGTTTCTGCTAATGTCACTTCTGAGATAGTCAGGGTGATGAAGAGTAATAATAAAAAATTGGTTTTCATAATTTTGTATTTTGGGATTAATTTTTTATAAAGGACTGGTTTTTAGATGAAAAAGCATTATGATTTAGGTAATAATTAGGTAATAATTATCCTAATTCACGAATGTTTTAAGACAATGTGAAGCGTTAAGTTATACTTAATTTGTAGTATATCAGCTATTTGTAGGTGCTAAAGATAAATGAGTATAGCTCTTTTGTCATTTTGTTTTTTAACCGATTTTTTCTTGACTTTAAGGCATTTGCATTGCTTCCTGTGCAAATAATAATGATTGAATTGGAATATCCTAATAGATAGAAGATGCAATATAATAAATCTTCTCTAGTCAATTCTGGACATTGCGCTTTCAGATATGACATTGTATCTGAGAAAATCTGATAAATGCAATCCCATAAAAGTCCGCGTTCTCCTGAGGTGAAAACTTTTTCCTCAATTCTTCTTTTTTGTTTTAGTTCTTGTATGGTTTTGTAATAGGAAGTTTTTTGAAATAATTGAATACTATAATAAAATTTCTCTTTTTGTAATTGTTTTAGAATATTTTGTTTGTTCTCTTTCTCTTGTATAGAGTTTGGTGAATGGTTCATGTCCATGCTGTTCAGTTCCTCCTGCATCTTCATTATCTCTCCTCTTTTTTTCATTAAAGATTTATGTAGGCCAATATATTCTTGTTTCCGATGCCTATCGATCATCAAGAAAATGAATAAAATTGAAATAATTATGAGAATAGAAAAGGAAATAGAGATTCTGGTTTGATGTTTCTGCTTTTCGGAGATTTCTCTTTTGTATCTTTCTATTGTATAGCTGTTTATTAACTTTGCGATTTCTTCTTTGTTCTTTTCTTCTCGAAGGGAATCATATAAGGTTGTGTATGTATCAATGTATTGTGTTGCTTCTTTATATTTTCCACATTTTTTTTCAAGTTCATATAATGAAAAGTGCCTGGAAGCTCGTAAAAAAGGATCTTCTTTAATACTGTTAAGTGATAGATAGTAACGAGCTGAATCATATTGCCCCAGTTGGATTAAGATATCGCCAAGTAAAATGTACTTGCTGGTTATTTCATTCTCTTTATCTTCATTATTATTATGAATAGATTTTAGAGCAGTGTGATAAGCTTCTGGGTATTTCTTCTGATTATAATAAACATGTGCAAGGTTACTGATTCCAATAGATATCCAGGATGAGTCACCAATTGTACGTGATTTTTCTATGATTTCATTGTAATAATAGGCTGCGCTATCCCATTGATGTTGATACATAAATACTTCTCCGATTCCTTGCAAAGAAAAAAGTATATTCTTTTCTTCATTGTGGTTGATGTTTGTTTTGTAAGAAATGCGATACATTTCCATTGCCTTGTCATAAAACCCTTGGCTTTGATAGCATTCTGCCAAATTTTCGTATATCATGGTAAGTCTTTCTGTATCATTTATCACTTGAGGATTTATATTCAATGCTTTCAAAAAAGCATCAGTTGCACCCACTATATCGCCTATGTCCTGATATACGCATCCCAAATAATAATAAGCTTTGGTCTTCTGTTCTTTATCGTCTTTATCTTTGTAATAGTCTACTGCTATCCGGATCAGAGAGTCGTTGGTGTGTGATATCCGATTTTTCTGCTCGGCCTGTGTGAAGAGGAGAGAATACAATGCTCTGTCGGCAGTTTTCATTTCTTGGGGGAACTGTATCAAATTGAGTAACGCCAATGCACTGTCCGGACGAACATTCATGATAGAATCTGCTTGTAATAGCAAGGCGGTGTACTTATCGTTTTGTTGGCATCCAGCCAAGACGATAAAAAGAAATAGTTTGCCGATGAGCTGGAATGTAATTTGTGTGTATTTCATCATCCTACAAATATAGCAATAATATCGAAGAACTTGTAGCTCTTTTGATTCAAGAAAAATTGATTTGCTTTCTTAATTAAGTATTATTCATTGTTTTGTCTGTATCATGAATCTATGATATATTTTAGGTCTTTTCAACTAATTATCAAATTAGTTGAAAAGACCGATCAAATTCTTCCAGGAAATAAAATAGCTAACTTAGTTTTCGTTGTAGCCGATTTGCCGGTTTTATTTTTTCCATAATGGAATATAGATTGAGAATTGCCATTGCGATAATCGATTGTCTTTGAAAAGGGGAACTTTATAATTTCGGGTCAATCCATATTTATAAGAAAATCCTAATTCCACGTATTTTAAGTCATAGCTCACTTTGGCGAGTAGAGGAATGTCAAAGAATTTTTTCTCCCATATATAAACGGTTGGCTGTACACCCAAACCGATGTTCAAGCCTTTGAAAATATTGTAATTGGCCATACCGGTTAAAGAGAATGATAATAAAACGTTAGAGCCAGAAGAACCTGTGTATTGAGTGTTTTCTTTAGGTAGAAAATTCATGGCATATTCATATTTGCTATATCCGCCGGATGCATCTATGTCATAGAAAAAACGTGATTTATTCGGCTGTAATCTGAAACGATAACCGAATTCAAGGGCTGCTTTTCCTTTTATATAAGAATTTTTTATATCTGTATCCATGTTATCAATGTGGGTGGGCGTGTTGTAGGCGATTTCACCTTTACCCGCTTTCACAATAATACCGGAACTCTTTAAAATCTGTGACCACATAGGACAAGATACGAACAGGAACAATAGTGCTGTTAATAAGTTTTTCTTCGTTATCATATTTTTGCTATATAAAATTAGAGTCTGTTTAAAAAGGACAATTTGATGATTTCAATATTGGGGATTATCTGCTGCAAAGAACACTGTTTTTTTATTATTACGATATTTATTAAGTAACAATTGTGTAATAATATCCGTTTAAATCTTTTGTCGTTGGTAACAAAATGGTAACAAATGGACGTTGATGGTATGTAAGGATATGAAAATCAAATTGTTGTAGTATTTGTTCTAATAGAGAGCTATGTACTGAAACTAATATTGTATGTGATGGAAAATGAGCAGGCTCTAAATTTGAGAAGCTTTTTTAGGCTACAATAACCCCCGCAATTATGCGGTAGAAACAGGAGTCTAAATAATGAAACTGTTTTTGATTCTTGTATAATTTTACAAAAGTGCATAAAAAGAGGGAACTGATAAACCTTTCTATGCAGAAAAGCATTATTTTTGTCTATGTAATCAATAAAGTTCACGATTATGACAAAGTTTGAAATAGAAGAGAAGATTGTAGATATGCTGAAAACTGTATATGATCCGGAAATTCCGGTCAATATATACGATTTAGGGCTTATTTATAAAATAGAAGTTGCTGATAACGGAGAGGTGGCTATCGATATGACGCTGACAGCTCCTAACTGTCCGGCTGCCGATTTCATCATGGAGGACGTTCGCCAGAAGGTAGAGTCCATAGACGGAGTGCCGTCGGCTACCATTAATTTGGTTTTCGAGCCGGAATGGGACAAGGATATGATGAGTGAAGAGGCAAAACTGGAGTTGGGCTTTCTTTAATTAACAAATAATTGATAGTGTGGCAGTACAATGCCACACTGTCCGCTTCACTGTCAATAGTGAATTGTAAAACTTTCAATGGAATAAAAATGAAAAACATCTATTTCCTTTCCGATGCTCATTTGGGTTCCCGTGCTATTGAGCACGGTCGTACACAAGAACGGCGGTTGGTGAATTTCTTGGATAGCATCAAACATAAAGCCGGGGCTATTTATTTACTGGGAGATATGTTCGACTTCTGGTATGAGTTTAAATTGGTGGTTCCTAAAGGGTATACACGCTTTTTGGGAAAGCTCTCCGAGTTGACGGACATGGGAGTAGAAGTGCATTTCTTCATCGGCAATCATGATATCTGGTGTGGGGATTACCTGTCAAAAGAGTGTGGCGTAATTATTCATCGCAAACCTCTTACTACTGAAATCTATGGCAGGGAATTTTATTTGGCTCACGGTGACGGTTTGGGAGATCCGGACAAGAAATTCAAGTTTTTGCGTTCGATGTTTCATAGCAAAACGCTGCAGACTTTGTTTTCAATGATTCATCCCCGATGGAGCATCGATTTAGGTTTGACATGGGCAAAGCATAGCCGCATGAAACGTGAAGACGGGAAAGAGCCTGATTATATGGGTGAAGATAAAGAATATCTGGTGCTCTATACCAAAGAATATCTGAAGAATCATCCGAATATAAATTACTTTATTTACGGACACCGCCATATAGAGCTTGATTTGATGTTGAGCACTACTGCACGGGTACTGATCTTGGGAGATTGGATCAATTACTTTTCATATGTCGTGTTTGACGGTGAGAATTTATTCCTGGAGAATTATATAGAAGGAGAAACACAGTTGTAGTAGGCCGTATACCCTCTTTCGATTATTACCCCAATGATAAAGGAATGTGATATATTCTTAATTAAGTCATCTTTTAGCTTATAGTTTAAATAAAAATAGGGACGTATTATTTGTATTTATAATATAAATTGCTATATTTGCTTTTGATAGTGAATTGCCATCTTATGCCCCCCTTATAGATCGGAAGCGATTTATCTGCTATTTATGGATTCTGCGATATGTTAATATAATGTCTAACTTTTAAACGGAGAACTATGAACGAGCAAGAATTTAATAATGCGTTGCTGAAAATCAGACGTATTTTGAGGGAAACCAGTGAAATTAGTGCAAAAGACTTGATTGTTAAACTGTCTTCCACTCACTTGAGAATCGACAGAGAGAATTTGGCCTTTATTTTGGGATGGTTGGCGAAAGAGAGAAATATCAACCTTGAATTCAGAGGAGACAACTTGGTAGTAACCAATCAAAGTAGCAAGTATGAATTTGCCTTCGGATAAGAAAACCGGTACCATGTGTTATGCTTGGATGATGTATAAAAAATAAAAGTCCTCTGTTTGATGAGAGGACTTTTGTTGTTTTAATGTACTTTAGTATTTTGCCGCTTTGGCAATTCGTTGCGGGATTTCGATGTTGTCTATCTTTCCTCCGAAAAGCTGTGAACCTGCTCCAATGGCGAAAACCGGAACATATCCGGCCGAATGACTTCCACTGGCCCAACTGATCATAGCGATTTCATCCATTACCTCTTTGGCACGTGCAGCCATCGGCTCACTCTTCGAATACAGGCTTTCTTCGAAAACTACTTTATCTTTTACGAACGATTTCTCGTATTCATCGCGTAGTTTCTTCTCCTGCTCCCAAGAGATAGGAATTTCTTTCCAGAATCCCATATTGTCTGCCAATAAAGATTTCATGTCTTCCCACGAAACCTTATTGTTTTTAGCTTTTCTCAGTTCGCTGATCCGGGCAGAGAGGATATCGGCGGAGTTTTTCTGATGCTGAAGAACCTTCAGGTTCAGTGCGTACTTGCCTGTTCCCAATGCTATACCACCGGTCTCATGATCGGCAGTGACTACGATCAGCGTCTCTTTGGGATGTTTTTTGTAAAATTCATAGGCTACTTTTATGGCTTCGTCCATATCCGCTACTTCATTGAATACGGTAGCGGCATCGTTCGAATGGCAAGCCCAGTCTATCTTGCCGCCTTCTACCATTAGGAAGAAGCCTTTGTTTTTTTCTTTGGTAAGAAATTCGATTGCGCTCTCGGTAATCTGTGCCAAGGTCAGATCGTCTTTTTTGCGGTCGATGGCATATGGCAGGCAAGATGCATTGGCGCCTTCTTCCTGGATGAGAATCATTTTTTGAGCTTGCGGGGCTTTTGCCTTAAAATCGTTGTAACCACGGGCCAGAGTATAGCCGGCTTCTTCGAACATGGGGAAGATGCTTGGTGCTTCTTTTTTGTCTGCTGTGGTGGTGGGTTTTAGAAAGCCTGCTCCGGCATAGAAATCAAAATTAGCTTTGGGAAGATCAGTTGCGATCTCATAATACATGTTACGGTCGGGTTGGTGGGCATAAAACGCGGCGGGAGTGGCATGGTCTACACTTACGCTGGTGGCAACACCCACTTTCTTACCGGCTTTTTTAGCTTTTTCAGCGATTGTTTGCAGGGGTTCTTTCCGGTCGTCCATTCCAATGGCTCCATTGTAAGTCTTTACCCCAGTGGAGAGGGCGGTACCTGCTGCCGATGAATCTGTTACTGAATTGGTGGCCGAGAAAGTGCTTGCCATGGTGCCTACGGGGAACTGTGTGAAGAGTAACGGTTCCACTCCTATACGTCCGTTTTGTAATTCGGCACGATACATTTCTGTGCCATTCACTTGGTTTACTCCCATTCCATCACCGATGAAATAGAAGACATACTTCGCCTGTCCGTGTGCTACAACGGATATCAGTACAAAGCATAATACATACATTAATCGCTTCATTATATTAAGAGGTTTTTGATTTTGACAGGCAAATATACGGATTACACAGGGGATAAACGAAAAAAACGGTAAACAAATTGCAGGTCTATTGCAATCGGTTTACCGTTTTGTAATATGAATGAAATACTGTTGTTATGCTTTCACGCGTCCTACGTAAGAACCGTCACGAGTATCGATTTCGATGGTTTCGCCTTCGTTGATGAACAACGGAACACGTACGGTTGCACCGGATTCTACGGTTGCCGGCTTCAGTGTGTTGGTAGCTGTATCACCTTTCATTCCCGGTTCGGTATAAGTAACTTTCATCTGAACTTTGATAGGCATGTCGGCGTAGAGTACGGTTTCTGTAGAAGCATCGGAAACAACGTCGAGCACGGCTCCTTCAAGAAGGAAATCTACTCCGTTGATCAGGTCGTGAGCGATCGGGTGCTGGTCGAAAGTTTCCTGGTTCATGAAGATATAATCTTCACCTTCTTTATATAGGAACTGGTAAGGACGACGTTCTACACGTACATCTTCCAGCTTTTCACCGATATTGAAACGGCGTTCAAGAACATAACCGCTTACTACGTCTTTCAGCTTGGTGCGCATGAATGTGTTACCTTTACCTGGCTTTACATGAAGAAATTCGATACAGAAATAAAGCTTTCCGTCCATACGGATACAGGTTCCGTTCTTGATGTCTTGAGCATTAATCATACTTGATATCTTTTATTATTTAATGTTATTGAGTTATCTACTGGACTTTCCGGGTGCAAAAGTAATCTAAATCGGCAAAAAATACAAAATCTTTTGACTAAAAATGAGTTATCTCTTGGTTTATTTAAAAAAAGTGCCTATTTTTGCAGCCCGATTACGTAGAATAATAACAATAAAAACAAGATACAGTAATGAAAAGAACATTTCAACCCTCTAACAGAAAGAGAAAAAACAAACACGGTTTCCGTGAGAGAATGGCAACTGCTAACGGCCGTAGAGTATTGGCTGCACGTCGTGCTAAAGGTCGTAAGAAGCTGACTGTTTCTGACGAATACAACGGAGTGAAAGCATAAGGAATTCTTCTGCAGAGTTGTAAAAAACGAAATTGAAGAAGTAAAGACATTGTCTTTGCTTCTTTTTTTATGCTGGCAGGTGACCTGTCGTTTCGGAGGTGACTATTCGTACTGTGTTAGGGTATCCGGGGTATCCCGGCATGTCAGGCCGGGTTTCTCGGTGTGGAACCATTCGTTTCACTTAATGAAACCATTCGTTCCATACGGATGAAACCATTCGTTCCATGCTATTGAAACTGTTGGTTTCAATAAAGAGGAACCGTTCGTTTCAATAGTATGAAACGAACTTAACGTATCTCGCCCTGTCTCCGGAAATGAAAAACTATGCAAACTCTATGCTACTGTGTAGTTAAAATTGTATCTTTGGCGCGGATTAACAGCTAAGATTTATGACAATAAAGGAATTTTTTTCGTTCAAGGCCAATAAATACTTTTGGTTAAATCTGATGGCAATGGTGGCAGTGGTTTGCCTGTTGTTTTTCGGAGTATTGAAATGGCTGGATAGTTATACCCGTCACGGCGAGGCTGTCGTAGTGCCGAATGTCAAAGGCATGACAATTGATGAAGCGGAAATGCTTTTCCGTAATCATGGGTTGGTTTGTGTTGTATCGGATTCCAGTTATGTGAAGAATAAGCCGGCCGGAAGTATTTTGGATGTAACCCCGTCGGTGGGGCAAAAAGTAAAAGAGGGAAGAATAATTTATCTGACTATCAATACATTGAATATTCCTTTGCGTCCCGTGCCGGATGTAGCGGACAATAGTTCGATGCGCCAGGCACAGGCTAAAATATTGGCTGCGGGATTTAAACTGTCTGAGAATGAAATGATTCCCGGAGAAAAGGACTGGGTGTATGGAGTGAAGTATATGGGCCGGCAATTGGAGATGGGGGATAAGGTTCCCGTAGGAGCCACTCTGACGCTGTTGGTGGGAGATGGAGAGGAGTTGCCTGTGGATAATGATTCCATTCAAAATGCAGACAGCATAATGGATAGTCATGAATCACCGGTTGATGATTCGTGGTTTTAAGTGGATACCTGTCAAGATTTAGAAAGAAAACTGTATGATAGAGGAATTGCCGGACGATATAGAGAATGATATTGATGATATAGAACCTGTCGGAGAGGAAGCGGATGCCCAGTTGTACGAACACTTTCGGGTGGTTGTGGATAAAGGGCAGGCGATGATGAGAGTCGACAAATATTTGTTCGAGCGTATTGTCAATGCTTCGCGCAACCGTATCCAGAAAGCTGCCGAAGACGGTTTGGTAAGGGCCAACGGGAAACCGGTGAAAAGTAGCTATAAGGTGAAGCCGTTGGATGTGATTACGGTGATGATGGACCGTCCGCGTTATGAGAATGAAATTATTCCGGAAGACATTCCCCTCGACATCGTATATGAAGATAAATATGTAATGGTGGTGAATAAGCCGCCCGGTCTGGTGGTACATCCGGGGCATGGAAATTATCACGGTACACTGGTCAATGCGCTGGCATGGCATATGAAGGACAATCCTGACTATGATGCCAACGATCCCCACGTAGGTTTGGTACACCGTATCGACAAGGATACTTCCGGATTGCTGGTCATTGCAAAAACACCGGATGCGAAAACGAATCTCGGAATCCAGTTTTTTAATAAAACGACGAAACGGCGTTATCGTGCATTGGTATGGGGAAATGTGGAGCAGGACGAAGGGACGATCGTCGGCAATATCGCCCGTAACCCGAAGGACAGGATGCAGATGGCGGTCATGTCCGATCCTACTGTCGGCAAACATGCCGTGACGCACTATCGTGTGCTCGAACGTTTGGGCTATGTGACGTTGGTGGAGTGTATTCTGGAGACAGGGCGTACGCATCAGATCAGGGTCCACATGAAGCATATCGGCCATGTATTGTTCAATGACGAACGGTATGGCGGACATGAGATTCTGAAAGGGACTCATTTTAGTAAATACAAACAATTCGTAAATAACTGCTTTGACACTTGTCCACGGCAGGCTTTGCATGCCATGACATTGGGGTTCGTACATCCTGTTACGGGAGAGGAGATGTATTTCACCTCGGAAATGCCCGATGATATGAGCCGGTTGATAGAGAAGTGGAGAAGCTATATAAGTAACAGAGAAATAGAATGAAACGCACAATTGCTATCGTGGCAGGAGGTGATACCTCCGAATTTCATGTATCCCTGCGTAGTGCACAGGGGATATGCTCTTTTATAGACAAGGAGAAGTATGATTTGTATATCGTCGAGATGGAAGGGCTCCGTTGGGAAGTGCAACTGCCTGATGGACGCAAGGCGCCGGTAGACCGCAATGATTTTAGCTTCATGAAAGGGGCGGAAAAGGTGAAGTTTGATTTCGCCTATATCACTATTCACGGCACTCCGGGTGAAGACGGGCGTCTTCAGGGGTATTTCGATATGATGCGTATCCCTTATTCCTGCTGTGGAGTATTGGCGGCTGCCATGACTTATGATAAGTTTATCTGTAACCAGTATCTCAAGGCTTTCGGTATTCGGATATCCGAGTCGTTACTGCTTCGCCAGGGGCAAACTGTTTCGGATGAAGACGTGATAGAGAAAATCGGTCTGCCCTGCTTTATCAAGCCGAGTTTAGGAGGTTCCAGCTTCGGAGTGACGAAAGTGAAAACCCGTGAACAAATACAGCCCGCCATTCTGAAAGCATTCAGTGAAGCGCAGGAAGTGCTGGTAGAAGCGTTCATGGATGGTACTGAAATAACTTGCGGTTGCTACAAAACAAAACAGAAATCAGTAGTGTTTCCTATAACGGAGGTGGTAACCGACAATGAATTTTTCGATTACGATGCCAAATACAACGGACAAGTGGATGAGATTACTCCGGCCCGTATTTCCGATGAGTTGACACGCCGTGTACAAACGTTGACTTCTGCCATTTATGACATCTTGGGATGCTCGGGAATTATCCGTGTCGATTACATCATTACGGCCGGTGATAAGATAAACCTGCTTGAAGTAAATACGACTCCCGGAATGACAGCTACCAGTTTTATTCCACAACAAGTGCGTGCTGCCGGATTGGATATAAAGGATGTAATGACTGATATAATAGAGAATAAATTTTAGTGACGCGTTATGAATACAACAGAGTTTGATGAAATCCGTCCTTATCACGACGAAGAACTTCCCCGTATATTCGAGGAATTAATTGCCGATCCGGCATTTCAGAAAGCCGCTTGTACTGTGATACCGAATGTGCCTTTTGAGATTCTGGCCCAAAAAATACGTGCTTGCAAAACAAAGCTGGATTTCCAGAAGACCTTCTGCTATGATATCCTTTGGAAACTGTCCGAAAGGCATACGAATGGCCTGACTCTCGATCATACGGCACTACCGGATAAAAAGAAGGCGTATGTGTATATAACCAACCATCGGGATATCATTCTTGATTCGGGCTTCCTTTCGATTTTGCTTGTGGACCAGGGCATGGATACAGTAGAAATTGCGATCGGAGACAATCTGCTGATCTATCCGTGGATCAAGAAGTTTGTCCGTGTCAATAAGTCGTTTATTGTGCAGCGTGCGCTGACCATGCGTCAGATGCTGGAATCTTCTGCCCGCATGTCACGATACATCCATTACACAATCCTGGAGAAGAATCAATCCGTCTGGATTGCACAGCGCGAAGGACGTGCCAAGGACTCCAATGACCGTACGCAGGACAGCGTGCTCAAGATGTTGGCTATGGGTGGTGAAGGGGATCTTATAGACCGTCTGATGGAGATAAACATAGCTCCGATGGCGATCTCGTATGAATATGACCCTTGCGATTTTCTCAAGGCGCAGGAGTTTCAGTTGAAAAGGGATATCGAGGGATATAAGAAAACGACGCAGGATGATTTGCGTAATATGGAAACGGGGCTGTTCGGCTATAAGGGAAAAGTACATTTCCAGGCCGCTCCCTGCATAAATGATGTTCTTGAAAAGATGGATCGCAGCTTGCCGAAGACGGAGCTGTTTGCGCACATTTCTTCATTGATAGACCGACGTATTCATGCCAGTTACCGTTTGTATCCGGGTAATTACATCGCTCATGATTTACGGACGGGGACCGATGAATTTACCGGTTACTATACTCCGGAAGAAAAGGCTCATTTTGAAAACTATATAGAGCAGCAACTGGGCAAGATCGATATCCCGAATAAAGATATTCCGTTTCTGCGCGAAAAGATGTTGCTGATGTATGCGAATCCGTTGACTAATTATTTGGCTGCTAAATAATCTGGCTGAAACGAACTTAATACTAACCCGATAAAAAATATCAAAGATGAATAAATTGTTTACAGGAGTTTTCCTGTTTTTCTCTACGCTTTTCTCTTGCCAGCAGAAGGGCGAGTTTAAGTCGCTGTCGGTGAATGACTTTGAGTCTCTGATAGAAGCTTCCGATGTGCAACGTCTGGATGTTCGTACTTTGGCCGAATATTCGGAAGGACGTATCCCTGCTTCGATCAATATCAACGTACTTGATGATTCGTTTGCTGCCATTGCCGATTCTACTCTTCAGAAAGACAGGCCGGTGGCGGTTTATTGTCGCAGTGGAAAGCGTAGTAAGAAGGCGGCTGATATTTTGAGTGAACGGGGATATCAGGTTTTTGAATTGGATAAAGGATTTAATGCCTGGCAGCAGGCAGGAAAGACAATTGAACAGTAAACAGCCTCTCCCCAACCCTCTCCGTGGGAGAGGGAGCCAAAGTTAGTACTACTAATCAATTGTTTGCGAGTCATTTCTTACTCCCTCTCCCACGGAGAGGGCGGGGAGAGGCTTACTATAAAGCGGTTTGTTGGGTGATAAAGCCCGGCAAACCGTTTTTTCTACATAAAAGGCTTATTATTACACATGGGTTTTCGTAGTTCTCCGTAATCTTGCAGTCGTCAAACCCGCGATTTTTTTCATTGAATATATAATTAATAAAATTGGAGACTATGAAATTCAAAACTTTACTTTTGTTTGCCTTTGCCTTATTAATGCCGATGGCTTTATCGGCTGCTACTTCCATCAAAGAGGTGGGAGGCTGGTTCGAATCGGGCTATGTCACTTGGAATCTGGTAGAAGGGGCTTCTACCTATAGCGTTTATTGTAAGTCGGTTGACGGCTCTTATTCCAAATTGGATGCGGAACTGGTACGTAATTATGGAGATTACGGGCGTGCGGATGTGATAGGTGTCAAAGCCGGAACTTATCAATTTAAAATAGTACCGGTGGATGAAGAGGGAACGGAAATGACCGGTCAGGCTGTTGAGTCTTCTACATTTGAAGTGAAAGCGCACGATCGTGCGGGATTTGCTCATTTCAATTATTCGGGTGTAGGTGCATATAAGGATGACGGAACATTGAAGGATAATGCTAAAGTGCTTTATGTTACCTCTAAGACCGCTAAAACGGTGACCTGTCCTGTTGTCACAGACAATAAGGGCAAGGTTGAAACCTTCACTGGACTTCAAACCATTATCGATGCACGTCAGAAAGGGTATGATACGACACCTTTGGTAATTCGTATCATCGGCCTGATTGAAGCAAATGACATGGACCATTTTTCCAGTAGTGCGGAGGGATTACAGATTAAAGGAAAGAATGCGAACAGCGAGATGAACATCACCCTTGAGGGAGTGGGAAATGATGCTACAATCCGGGGATTCGGCATTTTGCTGAGAAATTGCAAGAGTGTTGAAATTAGAAACTTTGCGGTTATGCTCTGTATGGATGATTGTATCTCGTTGGATACGGATAATAGTAATTGCTGGGTGCATAATATTGATTTCTTTTATGGTAAAACCGGTAGTGCTTCGGACCAGGCTAAAGGTGACGGTTCTTTGGATTGTAAGGCAGATTCCAAATATATGACTTTCTCTTACAACCGTTTTTGGGATTCGGGTAAGATGGCTCTTTGTGGTATGACATCCGAAACGGGAGAGAATTTTATCAGCTATCATCATAATTGGTTCGATCACTCGGATTCGCGCCATCCTCGTGTGCGTACAATGACCGTACATGTATACAACAATTATTTTGACGGTATCTCAAAATATGGGGTGGGAGCTACTACCGGTTCGAACGTATTTGTAGAAAGTAACTATTTCCGTAATACAAATAAGCCGATGATGATTTCTTTGCAGGGTACAGATATTGTCAATGGAGAGAAAAATGCAACTTTTAGCGGAGAGGCCGGTGGGATGATCAAAGCATATGGGAATGTTTACGCGGAGAAATCCTCCAATTTTAAACTTGTGACACACAAGCAATCAGCTACAAGTTTTGATTGTTATGAGGCGGAAACACGTGATGAAGTTGTACCGGCTTCTTATGTGACTCTTTCCGGAGGTACGTCTTATAATAATTTTGATACGGATAAGAGCAAGATGTATACATACGCTGTTGATGTGGCAACGGATATTCCGGGAATTGTTTCCGGACAATATGGTGCCGGACGTATGCAGCACGGTGATTTTAAATGGTCTTTTGACAATGCGGTTGACGACGCTTCGTCTGCTGTAAATACTGCGTTGAAGTCTGCAATCACTAATTATACTTCTCAATTGGTTGGTGTTTTCGGCGATACTTCCGGTGGTGACGGTGATGGTGACGGTGATGGCGATGGCGACGGTGATGATAAACCTGTGCCGCCGGTGGACGGCGATTATTCCTGTTATTTCACGGCTGATAAGAAACCGTCCAATGATTTTTATACGGTAACAGGCAACTATTCTAAAGATAAAGGTTCGGTAACTGTAAACGGGACGGAGTATGATTGGTGTTTGAAAATGGAAAGTGCCACTTCTGTAAAATTCACAATAGAGGAGGAAATGACGCTGACTTTGGTTTTTGGAAAAGCTGATAAAACACCTAATATTAAAATTGACGGGACGAAAGTTGCAAGCGATTCAGACGGTATCCTTACCTATAAATTAGCTGCCGGCTCGCACGAATTGACAAAGGCGGATTCGCATAATCTTTTCTATATAAATCTGACACCTGCTTCAAGTTCGACCGGTATCGAGGAGACGATTAGTGAGGCTGCCGATGAAGATGGCATTATCTATGATTTGTCCGGTAGAGTGGTTCAGAATCCTCAGAGAGGTATTTATATAAGAAACGGGAAGAAGATATTCTTTCAGTAGTGTTGGGATAGCCTGTTGAAGGCTGAATATGGTTTTAGTGAAAAAGCTCCGGTTGTCTGCGGTATTCCCGCCGGATAACCGGAGCTTTTGTTGTTGTGATATGCTGTGTTGAGGCTGCTTATTGCAATCCTTCCAGTAGTCTTTTCAATACGACTGTGGCCGATATTTCACGATTGGCAGCTTCCGGTATGACGATAGACTGCGGGCTTTCGATGACATCGTCCGTTACGATCATATTACGGCGTACAGGCAGACAGTGCATGAAATAAGCATGGTTGGTCACTGCCATCTGGCGGTCACTTACCGTCCACTCGCGGTCTTTGCTTAAGATCTGTCCGTAATTGTCACCTGTATAGGCAGCCCAATTCTTGGCATAGATAAAGTCGGCTCCTTCGAAAGCTTTCATTTGGTCGTATTCCACCTTTGCACGGCCTACAAACTTCGGATCGAGTTCATAACCTTCGGGATGGGTAATTACAAAATCGTAATCGGTTGCATTCATCCATTCGGCAAACGAATTCGGTACGGCTTGTGGCAATGGACGGGGATGGGGTGCCCAAGTCATGACCACTTTCGGCCGAGCGGTTTTTTTGTATTCTTCAATGGTGATAAGGTCGGCAAAACTCTGCAACGGATGGCGCGTGGCTGCTTCCATCGAGAACACCGGACGACCGGAGTATTTGATGAACTGGTTAATGATTACTTCTTCATAGTCATAATCACGATTCTCGAAACGTGCAAAAGAGCGTACGCCTATGATGTCGCAATAACACCCCATCACCGGAATGGCTTCCAGCAGATGTTCCGGTTTGTCGCCATCCATGATAACTCCCCGTTCGGTTTCCAGTTTCCATGCCCCCTGATTAATGTCGAGAACAATAACATTCATCCCTAAATTGAGTGCCGCCTTTTGGGTACTCAGGCGTGTACGCAGGCTGGAATTGAAGAAGATCATCATCAAAGTCTTATTTCTTCCCAACTCTACATATTTAAAACGGTCTTTTTTAATCTCAAATGCTTCGGCCAAGGCGATTTTTAAATCGCCTATGTCCTGTACACAAGTAAATTTCTTCATATCTCTCTATTTTTTTAATTATATTTCTCCCATCTCCATTCTTCCCTCTCTCATCTCTTCTCAACTCTCCCTCGTTTGTCCGTCTCCTTCAATGATCCATTTGTAGGAGGTTATTTCTTCGAGTGCCATCGGACCGCGAGCATGCAATTTTTGCGTACTGATACCGATTTCGGCTCCCAATCCGAATTGTGCTCCGTCGGTAAAGGCCGTGGATACATTGGTATATACACAAGCGGCATCTACAATTTTGCTGAATAGGGCGGCGCATTCCTTATTTTCTGTGATGATGCTTTCGCTGTGCTTGGAACTGTATTCTGCAATATGCCCCAAGGCATCTTCAATACTTTTCACGGTTTTGATTGCCATCTTATAGTCCAGAAATTCTGTGCCGAAGCTTTCCGGGGTAGCCGGTTTCAAGAGTGCCGGCGGATAATGCCCTTCCAGACTGTGATAGGCTTGGGGGTCGGCAAAGATAATGACGTTGCTGTCTTGTAATTTTTTGCAGATTTCCGGCAAGTCGTTCAGTCGCTTCTCGTGGATGAGAACGCAATCCAGTGCGTTGCATACACTGACGCGGCGTGTTTTTGCATTATTGATGATGGCGGCTCCTTTGGCCGTATCTCCATATTCGTCGAAATAAGTATGGCAGATACCCGCCCCTGTTTCAATGACAGGGATCGTTGCATTCTCGCGTACAAAATTTATCAGATTACTGCTGCCGCGCGGAATGATGAGATCTACATATCCTACGGCATGCAGGAGTTCCGCCGTGGCTTCCCGGTCGGCCGGCAGGAGTTCTACGATATGTGTATCTACGCCGAAACGCTTTAACACATCGTGGATAACGCTGACTATGGCCCGGTTGGAGCAGTCGGCATCACTTCCTCCTTTCAGGATACAGGCGTTGCCGCTTTTGAGACAAAGGGAAAATACATCGAAACTGACGTTGGGGCGCGCTTCATAAATGATGCCGATGACACCGAACGGGACAGAGACTTTTGTCAGTTTCATCCCATTGGGGCGGACGGTTTCTTTCAATACCCGTCCCAATGGCGAGGGGAGGGTAGCCACGTTGCGAGTATCGGCTGCAATTCCTTTTAGCCGTGCTTCCGTCAACTTTAACCGGTCGTATTTCGGATTGCTCTGTTCCATTCGTGCGAGATCTTTTGCATTCTCGCTTAAGATGAACGGAGTTTCGGCGATGGCGGCATCTGCTACCGCATTCAGTATCCGGTTGATTGTTTGGTCGTCCAGTAGAGCCAGTTTCCGGCTGGCTGCCTGTACGGCGGTAAATGTTTCTTTGAGGTTCATATCTTTGGGTTCTAAAATCTATTATTCTATATACAGATAATCATAGTGCACTACAGGTCTTTTGCCATGCTTCCCCATTGCTTCACGGGCCTGTGCGGAGTCGCAGTTTGCTTTACCTACTCCTACTGCATTCCCGCGAAAGTCAATGATGCGCACAATGTCATCTTTTTCGAAATCGCCTTCAATACGGGTGATACCGACCGGTAATATGCTCACGGCCTTGTCCGAATTCAAAACTTCCGTGGCGCATTCGTTCATATGTATTTCACCTTTGGCAAAGCCTTCACTGTGTGCAATCCATTTTTTTATACTGGATACCGGTTCCTGCGACGGGGTGAAGCGGGTGCAAAGAGTTTCTTCCGGCTTTTGCAGAATGTCGACCAGGATATTATCCCGTTTTCCATTGGCAATGATGACGGTAATGCCTTCGTCGGCTACTTTGCGTGCGATGTTGGTCTTTGTCAGCATGCCGCCTCTGCCAAAACTCGACTTACTGGTTTGTATATAGCTCGACAGGTCTTTGCCGTGGCCGATTTCCCGGATGACGGAAGAAGACGGGTCGTTGGGAGAACCATTGTAAATACCATCTATGTTGCTTAAAATGATAAGTGCCTGCGTGTCCATCATCGAAGCGATGAGACCGGATAGTTCGTCATTGTCGGTGAACATCAGTTCGGTGACCGAGATGGTATCGTTTTCGTTTACTATAGGAATTACTCCGTTTTCCAGCATGACTGTCATGCAGTTTTTTTGGTTCAGGTAATGGCGTCGTGTGCCGAAACTCTCTTTGGTAGTCAGCACTTGTCCCACCGGGATACCATGATCGCGGAATAATTCATAATACCGGTTGATTAGTTTTGCTTGGCCTACGGCCGAGAAGAGTTGACGCTGGTCTATGCTGTCCAGCTTCTTTAGAGTCCGTATTTCGCTACGGCCGGAGGCTACGGCACCCGAAGAGATGAGGATTACTTCTACGCCCGCCTTGTGCAGTTCGGCTATCTGGTCGACAAGGGCTGACATGCGGGTTACATCCAATGTCCCATCCCGGCGTGTCAGTACATTACTTCCTACCTTTACGGCAATTCTTGTAAACTCTTGTTTCATTTTGCTAACGATTTGAAAGCACAAATATAGGACTTTTTATCGTAATGAAAGTTAGGCGGGTGTGAAATCAACTTAATCTCATGAATGAAAAGACCTGTCCCGGCATTATTTAGGTTGAAAAATGCGTATCTTTGTACCCCGAAAAAACAAGTAGACCCATGAAGCAGACTAACCCTCAGGTGGAACAAATGACCTCGTTCATCGTTATGGACGTATTGGAACGTGCCAATGAATTGCAGAAACAAGGTATCGATATTATTCATCTGGAAGTAGGTGAACCCGATTTTGATGTTCCTGTCTGTGTTGCCGAAGCAGCCAAGAAAGCGTATGATTCTCATTTGACTCATTACACTCACTCTTTGGGGGATCCTGAATTGAGGAAGGAAATTGCTGCTTTTCATCAGCAGGAATACGGGGTGACGGTAGACCCCGATTGTATTGTGGTGACTTCCGGTTCTTCGCCGGCTATCCTGTTGGTTTTGTTGCTGCTTTGCCGTCCGGACAGCGAGGTGATTCTTTCCAATCCCGGTTATGCCTGTTATCGCAATTTTGTGCTGGCCGCACAGGCAAAACCTGTGTTGGTTCCGCTTCGTCCGGAAAACGGGTTACAATACAATATAGAAGATATCAAAAAGTTTATCACGACCCGTACGGCAGCTATTTTCATCAATTCTCCGATGAATCCTACCGGACTTTTATTGGAAGATCGTTTTTTGAAAGAGATTGCCGGGCTTGGAGTTCCTGTGATTTCGGATGAGATTTATCATGGATTGGTTTATGAAGGACGTGCCCGTAGTATTCTGGAATTTACGGATCAGGCATTTGTTCTGAATGGTTTTTCAAAACGTTTTGCCATGACCGGATTGCGGCTCGGCTATGTGATAGCGCCTAAATCTTGCATGCGGGCTTTACAGAAATTACAGCAGAATCTTTTTATCTGTGCTCCCAGTATAGCTCAGCAAGCCGGTATTGCTGCGCTTCGGTATGCTGCCCCTGATGTGGAAAGAATGCGTGCTACCTATGACGAGCGCCGTCGATACATGATCGGGCGCCTTCGCGAAATGGGATTCGGTATCCAGGTCGAACCTAAAGGAGCTTTTTATATTTTTGCCGATGCCCGCAAATTTACAAAGGATTCTTATAAATTTGCTTTCGAAGTATTGGAGCAGGCACATGTTGGAATTACACCGGGAATCGACTTCGGTACAGGAGGAGAGGGATACGTTCGTTTTTCGTATGCCAACTCGTTAGAGAATATCCGCGAGGCGCTCGATCGTCTTAATCGTTTTCTGCTTTCTCGCGGTTTCTTATAATTTCCATTGCAGGTTCATAACAGTCTTCTGTCACCATTACAGATACGGTAGGGCTGATATAGGGAGCTATCGTTGTGATGAGGCCGTCTTTCAAGGCGGCTGCTATTTCATTGCTTTCAAGCAGACCTTTGATGAGTTCTGCTTCCCATCTCGAACCGGAAAACACTTCAACTAAACGGCTATTATCTTCTTCTTTCATAATTTTTTGGGGTATTAAGGTGTTTATACTTCTACAAATGTACACGATAATTTCAGAAAAATGGCATCGGGAGATGAAAAAGTAAGAGACTATTTTGTTTATTTTCGATAATACAGCACTCTATGTATGTTTCGTATCCTTTACACACTGTTTGAAACGCTTTGGATAGTAACTGTGGACGGGCACAAAAAGAGAGCTCTTTGTTTCTGCTTTTCTTAATAGTGTGAGCAAAATACACAATAAAGTGAATAAATTAATCAATTTATTGCCTAAACGTCAAAAATAGATGTATATTTGCGAAACACAACCACGCCATTAATCTTGCAGAAATATGAGAACGATCCCCTCTCGGAGAATATTATTTGTCATTTCTCTTATTCTTTGTTGTACAGTCTGTGCGCAAGAAGAAAAAGAGTTTAATGTAGATAGTGAACTTTATTCTTACTTTCAGCGTTGTCAGGAGAATGTCGGTGATTCGAAAGTTCTTCACATGGCGGATACATTATATTGGATGTCTGAAAAAAAAGGAGATCAGCGCATGCAAGCTGTAGCATTGACTCTGAAATTAGACCATTATTATTTTAAGGGAGATGAAGAAGACAGTATCATTCATTATACGAAGGTGGTTAAGGAGTTCGCGGAGAAAACCAATCAGCCTAAATACTATTATTTCGTTTGGAACAACCGTTTGATTTTATATTATCTCAAAACAGGAAAAAGTAATATTGCCTTGTATGAGGCTCAGGAAATGCTTAAGGATGCACAAAAAAGAGATAGTAAAATCGGATTGCTTTATTGTTATAACAGTCTGTATCAGATTTATGAAATCAAAGATTTGAAGAGTCTGGCTATTGAATATTGCCTGAAAGGAATCGAACTGACTGAAACTTATCATGTTGATAATTATAATATTTCAACTTCTTATACGGAGGTAGCCAAATACTATATCAACCAGGGGGATATTTCTAAAGCTCTCGAAATGCTGAAAAAAGCGGAATCTACGGCCAATGCAAGTACGCATGTTTTTTCTGCAAAATTGGGATATGTACACTATTATCTTGCCATAGATAATCCGGGCGAGGCTTGGAATAGATTGCAGGAGGCCAAAGTGCTGGTCGAAGAGGATAAAAAACTGGATATTTATAAGAAGCTTTACTACGAGAATGAAGTCTTCTATTACAAGCAAACCAAACAATATCAGAAAGCTTTGGTGGCTGCCGATAAACAAATAGAAGAAGAACTGCGGCTTAACGAACATGCGTTGCAAGGCAGCCATTATCGTATGAAAGGTGAAATATACCGGGCGATGGGGCGAAAGGATCTTGCAACGGATTTTTTGGCCAAATATATTTTGCTGGAAGATTCCATAAGGCAAAGTAATGAAGAACAATCCATCAGTGGATTTGCCACTCTGGTCAATATGGAAAGATTGAATGCCGAGAAAAAAGAGTTAGTGCTTCAGGCACAGAAAAAAGAACTGCATAATAAGCAACTTCTCATAATTTCGCTGGTTACCTTACTGGTTTTCGTATTTATATTTTTGTATCGTGAGAATCGCTTGAATAAACGGCTTCTCCATTCGGAGGAAGAATTACGGAAAGCAAAAAATGCGGCAGAGACCGCCAGCCAGATGAAAACGTTGTTTATACAAAGTATGTCGCACGAAATTCGTACACCGTTAAATTCGATTGTGGGATTCTCTCAAATATTGGGAGACCGCTATCAGGATGATCCGGATACTAAGGTATATGCTTCTATTATAGAGGAGAACAGTAATAACCTCCTTCGGCTGATAACAGATGTGCTCGAGTTGTCTGATCTGGATAAGACCGGAAAGATGCCGGCTGATATCATGACCAATATAAATGACTGTTGTAAGTTGAGTGTGGATAATATTCGTAAAGATGTGCAAGAGGGAGTGGAATTGCATTTCCAGCCGGCCCGTGAAGAATTTATCGTGAAAAGTAATCCGGAGCGTATCATGCAGGTGTTGGTGAACTTGCTGCATAATGCTGCAAAATTCACTCCGTCGGGTGATATAACATTGGCATATAGTATAATGAAGGAGGGACAGCGGATCTGTTTTACTATAACCGACACAGGGCCTGGCATTCCTTTGGAAAAGCAGGAGGCGGTTTTCTCCAGATTTGCCAAACTTGACAGTTATTCGCAGGGTACCGGACTGGGACTCTCGATCTGTCGGGGAATTGCAGATAAGTTGGGAGGGAGTCTGACTCTTGATTCTAAGTACACGAAAGGGTGTCGTTTTGTATTTATAATACCATATTCTTAGTTTTTATATATTTAATACCCTAACAAATGAAAACAAAAGTATTTCTTATGAGTCTGGCGTTGAGTTGCCTTTGGAGCTGTCAGCAAAATGAATCGGAAGAGTTGATAACCGCTCGAACGATTAACTTCACCAGTGTTGTGATTGGTGATGAAGTTCTATCACGGGCCGGTGGTACTTCCATTGATGTGATTTCAATGCGTACCGAATTGGATGATGCGTTTACAGTGTTTAACCTCAGAGAAGATACTCGTTCATGGGAAGAATTCGGAAAGGCGGATGAGGTTCTCTTTTATGCCCATTACCCGCGTTTGCCGGAAGATGTATCCGGTGCGGAGACTCGTGTATTGAAAGGAGGAACGGATGATTATTTGTTCGGGCAGGCGAAAGCGGTCAACGGTCAGCAGCAGGTATGTCTTCAGTTTAAACGCGTGATGGTCCCTTTGGCAGTAGAAGTTCTTGAGGAGGATGGCAATCCTTATCCGGGCAGTATTGAGGTCGGTGCTTTGTTAAAGAATAAAGGTGTTCAGAACTTGAAAGATGGTTCTGTTACTACTCTTGACGAAAAGGAATATACTAAATTTGAATGTGTAGCGAATAGCACGACAAGAGGTGTAAAAGCGATTATTGCTATTAACCTTCTGCCACAAAAAATTGAAAAAGGAACTCCTTTTCAAGTGCAGTTGAGTGACGGTAGGGCTTATACTGCTACAGTAGCCGAAACCGTACTGTTGAAATCAGGAGAAAATTATAAGGCGGTTGTGAAAGGTGACAAGGTGACCATTACAATCTTTGATGGATCTATTCCCTTATAAGTGTTAGGTTAACGTGAGTTATATCGAGCTCACGTTAGATTAATGAAATCGTGTTAATGAAATCATATGATAAAGATAAAGCCCTCTTTGTATAAACAAGATACAGAGAGGGCTTATATTATATGGAGAGCGTACGGATTACTCAATCGGTTTATTCAAGTGTTATCCGTTTGACACTTATTCTCTCATTCAAAAAAGTAGATGCGGATTCGGTGAATTTTTCTTCTGCTTCTGTCGTATAAAACGTGCATTCTCCGCCTTCTGTGCATTTGGCTGCCATTTCCGGATGGCGATAAAGGTAATCTTTCAGGCTTGCAGCAACATATTCGCCTTGAGAAACGACCTTGATATTGCTGGGTACAAACTGCCTTATTTTAGGTAGTAATAACGGATAGTGTGTGCATCCTAATATGATCGCATCGATCAGAGGATCTTTTTCTAACAGAATGTTCGTGTACTTTTTAATAAAATAATCGGCTCCGGGGTCGTTGGCTTCATTGTTTTCTACCAATGACACCCACATCGGGCAAGCTTCTCCACTGACATGAATGTCCGGAAATAATTTATGTATCTCCAGAGGATATGACTCTGATTTGATGGTACCCGCCGTGGCAAATACCCCTACGTGGCGGTTGTGAGTCATGTCGCCTATACATTCTACTGTAGGGCGGATCACTCCGAGCACTCTCCGTTGGGGATCTATATCCGGTAAATCATTCATTTGTATAGTACGCAGCGCTTTTGCCGAAGCTGTGTTGCATGCCAGAATTACCAGATGACATCCCATTTCAAATAATTTATTTACAGCTTGGAGGGTAAATTCATAAACAATCTCAAAGGAACGTGTGCCATAAGGGGCACGGGCGTTGTCTCCCAAATAGATGTAATCATATTGAGGCAGGGCTTCCCTGATTTTACTTAAAATGGTCAGTCCGCCATAACCCGAATCGAATACTCCGATAGGGCCGGGGGCTTGTGAGAGGTTTGGTTTCATGATGATGGAAAAGTTACGAGCTACAAGCTACAAGTTACAAATGGCATTTTAAGTCGAAATTGCCGGTAACTTGTTGCTTGTAGCTCGCTTTGTCTGTTATTTGTTGCTTATAAAAAACTTAAGCTGTCGTTCTTTTATTTAATTCCGAGCTGAGCTTTTACTTTAGTGGTAAGATCGATACTTTGAGCACCGATATAAGGTATTTGCGTACGCGCAAGGTCGAAAACATAGATAACACCTTCTGCTTCACCTACAGCTTTGATCGCATTGTCTAACTTCTGATATACAGGAGCCATTTTCTCTTGCTGTGCTTTTTGCATTCCCTGTTGTGCTTCCTGCTGGAATTGTTCTTGTCTTTCAGCCATATCCTGCAATTCTTTCTGTCTTCTTTCTGCAATGTTTTGCGGTAGAGAATCTTTTGCTATTGCTTGCTGGAATTCCTGATATTTTTTTGTGAATTCTGCTTGAGTCCGTTGAATTTCATCTGTGTAGTTTTTTTCCAAAGCCTGCAATTCCGAAATGGCTTTTGTATATTCGGGCATTGTAGGAATAATATCAGTCGAATTCATGTGACCGAACTTAAGTGTTGATTGTGCAAATACACCCATCGGGAGTACTAACATAATTAATAGTGCAATTTTCTTTAGCATAGTTTTATTATTTATTTTAATGATTACTTTCCGGTTATCGCTTGCAAATGTATGAAATTAATTTGAATATCCTAACTTTGCCAGCACTTCATTACTTATATCAATGCGCGGAGATGCAAAAATGATACTTGCTGCTGATGCTCTGTCTACTACAACAGAGTAACTTTTCTGTTCCGCCAGTTCTTTTACAGCGTTGTATATTTCATCCTGAATAGGCTTCATCAAACTTTCTCTTTTCTTGAAGAGTTCGCCTTCCGGACCGAAATATTTACGTTTCAACTCTGCAGCTTCTTTCTCCTTTGCTACAATCTCTTCTTCTTTCTTGGTCTTTTGTTCTTCAGAAAGAAATACTGTTTCCGATTGATAATTCTTATACAGTGTTTGAGCCTCTTTGGCAAGCGTTTCTACTTCACTTTGCCATTTCTTGGAGGATTGGTTCAACTGTTCGTTAGCACGCTCGTAAGCGGGAATATTCTTTAGGATATATTCCATATCAATCAGAGCAAATTTCTGTGCGCTGGCTGTCAGACTGACAGCAAACAGCATCATGATAAATAGAACAGACTTTCTCATAATGTTTAGTTTTTTTAATGAAACAATTAGAATTCTTGACCCAGTACGAAGTGGAAATGACTACCACCGGCACTGCTGCTACCGAATACTTTATCGAAACCGTAAGCCCAGTCGATACCCATCATACCAATCATCGGAAGGAAGATACGTACACCGACACCGGCAGAACGTTTCAAGTCGAACGGATTGAATTTATTGATATCGTTCCATGCATTACCGGCTTCTAAGAAACCTAACACATAAATGTTAGTACTTGTTTCCAGCATTAACGGATATCTTAATTCGATGCCCAAACGGGTGTATGCATAACCTTCGCTACCGTAAGGTGTCAACGAACTGTTTTCGTATCCACGTAATGCAATACTTTCCGTAGCATAGCTCGAGTATCCCGTCATACCGTCGCCACCTACATCAAATGTTTCGAATGGAGACTTCTTGTATTTATTGTAGTGTCCCAATAAACCGAATTCAACACGACTCATCAGTACCAAAGATTTAGGATGAGTGGTATAGTCCATCAAAGCTGTATAAGTTTTTGCTTTGAATTTCCATTTATGGTACTCAATCCAATTGTATAGCTTGTTTCTATTGTCTTGAGTAATGCTACCATTGGAATTATAGTATCCTTTGTAATCTCTTCCGTCAAACAGAGAATACGGTGGTGTAATCTGTGCCGACAATGAGAATTCGGAGCCTTGGCGCGGGAACAACGGATTGTCTATAGAACTACGGGCCAATGTCAGGTTCAGACTGATGTTGTTGCATTTACCGTCTGTAACAGGGAAATACTGCCAGTCTTTCAATATATAACGTTGGTATGCCAATTCTGCTGAAAGCGTAAAATAGTCATCCGGCCATTTTAGACGTTTACCCCAACCGATTGAAAGTCCCCACATCTGGATCGATTTGTCAGGGTCATAGTAGTTCTCGTAGTTGTTGTAGTTTCCGTAGTTGTACATGCCATATCCGCCATAACCACTATAAATACTGTTGTAATAGTTATTATAATAGCTATCGTTGTAATAGCGGCTACTGATATCGGTTTGTCTGGAGTAGAAAGCCGAAACTGAGAATGAGTTCGGACGTTTGCCTCCAAACCACGGATCGAAGAATGAGATACTGTATGATTGATAGTATCTTGCATTGGTTTGCCCGCTGACGGTCAATGTCTGGCCGTCACCTTGCGGAAGTATACCGCGATAGTTATCTCCCGGGTGTAGCAGATTGGCCAGTGAGAAGTTGGTAAACTTCAAACTCAATTTACCGATTACACCTGTCTGTCCCCAACCTGCGGAGAATTCAACCTGGTCATTGGCTTTGGATACCAGATTGTAGGCGATATCAACCGTACCGTTCATCGGGTCCGGTTGAATATCCGGTTGGATATTTTCCGGGTCGAAATGTCCCATTTGCTGGATTTCACGCATAGAACGCATGAGGTCATCACGACTGAACAGTTGCCCGGGACGGGTACGAAGTTCACGGCGAACTACATTTTCATACAAACGGTCGTTACCGTTGATCTTGATTTTATTGATGGTGGCTTGTCTGCCTTCGTAAATTCTCATTTCAAGGTCGATAGAATCTCCATCGATATTGATTTCAACCGGGTCGAGGTTATAGAACAGGTAGCCGTTGTTATAGTATAAGTTACCGATAGCATCCTCATCCGTAGAAAGGCGTTCATTCAATAATTTCTGATTATAGACATCTCCCTTTTTCATGCGGAGAAGGTAATTCAGTTGTTCGGAAGGATATAAAGTGTTACCTACCCATGTTACATTACGAAGATAGTACTTGTCTCCTTCTTCTATTTCGATATATACATTGACGGTCTTTTCATCATAAGGTGATACACTGTCCACAACGATCACCGCATCACGGTAACCTAATTCATTATACTTATCGATAATCAACTGTTTGTCTTCTTCGTATTTTTCATTGATGAATTTCTTGGTACGGAACAGGTTTTTCAGTTTACCTTTTTCATTTGTTTTCTTCATTACGCGTTTCAGCTTGGACGTTTTGATGGCCTTGTTGCCGACGATCGTAATTTCATGCACTTTTACCTTTTCTTTTTTATCAATATTTACATCGACAATGACTTGGTTTTCATTGGAAACATCGTCTTTTTGTGAGATAATGATTTCTGCATTTTTGAAACCTTTGTCGTCAAAATAACGTTTAATAAGGGTTTTTGCACGATCTACCAAGTTCGGGGTAATCTGGCTGCCTTTTACCAATCCCAAACGTGTTTCCAAATCCTGCCTTTCTGACTTTTTAACACCATGATAACGTATTTCCGAAATACGCGGGCGTTGGGTCAGACTGATTTTTAACCAAATTTTGTTACCTTCTATCTTTTCGGCTGTAATCTGTACATTCGAGAATAGTCCATGACGCCAATAACGCTTGATAGCACTTGTTATTTCATCGCCCGGCACTGAGATCGTTTGTCCTACCGATAATCCGGACAGCCCGATGAGTACATAGTCCTCGTAGTTTTTAACACCTTCGACCTTTATATCGGCTATTTCATATTTTTTGGGTGTTCCTGAATATAAAATAACAGGCTTTGAAGATTCGTCTGTGTTAGCATCTTGTGCCCTGCCTGCCAATACAAACCCAAACAGGCAGATAAACGTTACGAATATGAAGGAAATACGATAATGCATTTATGTTATAATTATAAGTTTTGAGTTAACTGATTTGTTCACTGGTTTTGCCGAAGCGACGTTCCCGTTTCTGATAATCACAGATGGCTTTTCTCAATTCTTCTTCCCTGAAATCGGGCCAGAAAGTGTCACAGAAATAGAGTTCGGAATAAGCACACTGCCATAAAAGATAGTTGCTTAACCGTATCTCACCTCCTGTTCGGATCAACAAATCCGGATTGGGCATAAAATGAGTGGTCAGATGTGATTCTATGCAGTCGCAGGTAATTTCTTCGGGAGTAATTTCTCCTTTTTGTACCCGTATTGCAATTTGTTTGGCTGCTTCTGTTATTTCCCATCGTGAAGAATAGCTGAGTGCTAATACCAGACACATACCGGTGTTGTGCGAAGTGTGTTCTACACAAGTATTCAGGCGTGTCAATACATTCTCCGGCAACTTTTCTATATCACCTATAATACGAAAGCTGATGTTATTCTTCATAAAGGTCTCTTCTTCGATGGAATCGAAAAGAAGACTCATCAACGCTGCCACTTCATCAGACGGACGATTCCAATTTTCTGTAGAGAAAGTATATAATGTCAGATACTTGATGCCCATTCGGGCTGCTTCTTCTGCAATGACATGCACCGTTTCCGCACCGGTCTGATGTCCAAAACTGCGTTCACGTCCGCGCTGTTTGGCCCATCTTCCGTTACCATCCATGATAATTGCTACATGTTGAGGTATCCGGCTAAAATCTATTTGCTCTGTATAGGACATCTTTTTAGTTGTTACATTCTTTACATCTGGAAAAAAGGTCATATGTCACAAAAAAGACGGTATATGAATAACTGTCTTTGTTCTTCCATCCCTGACTTTTAATCCGATACGGATCATTCAATTGCAGTCCTTCTTTATTGGTGACATCTAATTTATCACTTAAGCTGAACCGCATGGTAAACTCGCAACCGATATTGATGCGGTGGGCTATTTTATATTTCACTCCCACCCCTATCGGAAAGTTTACTGTAAATACTCCTTCTGCCGGTGCCGGTGCGAAGGTAAATCCCATTCCCCCTAATATATAAGGAGTAAAACGATGCCCTCCGTTATATCCTATTCCGGTACCGTATGCCAGAAAGTTATATTCAAATTGTGCCCCGAGGTCGAAGAGTGTACGTTTAAAACCAACTTCTCCGTTGTCGGGGTATTTGTTTTTAAAATTTTTCGTGTTGCCGGATATTCTTCCTGCCATTAAATTGGTTTTTATGGACATTCGTGGATTCATGATAAACCTGGCCATAAATCCTCCGGCTACTCCTATATTTTTGAATGGGGTGGTGTAATTGGCATCACCCATGTAAAAACTGCCTCCTAATCCGCCCCCCAATTCCATTCTATATTCTTCGTCATCCTGCGCATGCAGACTGAAAAGCGGTAAAGTGAGCATCCATATACATGATATCAGCGTTCTTTTGATAAATGCCATAATCGTTTTATTACTTGGTTATTCCATTAATAGAACGGCTGATTAACTTTAAAATTGTATATAGGCTACTGTCTGTCAAAGCCTAACCGGTTTAAACGTCCCCGCCAAACTTCATTGGGCTGACTTCGCATTATCCAGATAAAATTATTTTTATCCACTACCATTGAATAATCAGATTCCCAACCTCGGAAACCTCCGGTGGCAGAAGATTCTGAGGCAGCCTGCTCCGGGAACATGAACATACTTTCTACTGCATTCCATACAATGCCGTTTACAGACTTGTAGAAAGTCTTGAAATCTTTTCCGAAAATATAGAATGCATCTCCGTAGTACATGATAGACGGATCTTGTAGCATGGGACAAGTATAGGACGATTCGGTTGAAAGGGCCGCCCATTCCTGGCCTTCCATATATCCCCACGCTATAGTTGCCGTATCGTTTTCCGTCGGCTCAACGATATTACCTACGACCATTATATTAGGTACGCCGATTGCATTGTTGAAAGTCGTTGCCGAGATATTGTTGCGTGGGAAATTTTGAGGGACAATTCCTTCTACTTTCCATTCACTACCATCGGTCGTGAAGAACCTTTCCACATCCTCGGTTTCGTTCTTTTCGTTTGTTTCTTTAAGGGTTTTAATTCCTGTAAGAATATTGCTGATCGGTGCGATAAGTGTGACCACATCTTCGCCGAATGCCGGAGCATCTGTCCAACTTTTACCGTCACTTGAACTATAAACTTTACTGTAACCGTTTACTGTAGCATACAGCATTTCTTTAAAGGTGACTATTGAAGTGAGGTCTGTTGATGGCAATCCACTGATCGGGCTCTCGGCCCAATGCTTTCCATCGGACAATGCGGTGGAGTACACAGCAGTTGCTTCCGGTGAATAAACCAATATGTTATTATCAAAAATGATTGCTTTTTGTTTGCCGGTAATTGCGGGTGCAAAAGGCTGGGCTATCGGACCGTCGCCCCAGTTCAGGGAATCCGGCTGCTGTTGATGTACACGCACAGAGAGGGAGTATTCTTTCTTGTGTTCTAAATCGGGGGCGTATACTCTGAATTTGAAAGGTTTTCCAGATGTTCCGTCCGGAAGTATTTCCATTGTATTGACTAAATTGACAGAATCTTCTATGTTGAAAAGCGAGTCTTTACCGGCAGCGTCTACCGCAACGACATATCCTGCCGTCGAAAGTGTTTTGATTAGGATTCTGTCGATAATGGTATCCGAACCAACTGGCAATGAATCTTGATTGTATATTCTTCCTGAAAGCTGATCTATCGTGAAAGCATAATTCACTCCCAATATATTGTCGAGTTCAAATGCCTGCACTAACGCATTTGGGCTATATTCGATTGGATCGTCGTCGCCAAGGCAGGAACTCATGGCAAATGATACAAATAAGAAACTCACAATTACTGATAAAAACTTAATTCTCATTTTGAACGATTGTGTTTATTTACAAGTTGCAAAAATAGGAACATTTTTTCCGATATTGAACATTGTGGAGAAGTTTTATATAAAATTATAGATAATCACAGGCTTTTTATCGATGGAAACCCCTCTATATAGGGTTGTTTAACCTGCTTTTATTTGTGTAATGTGTTATTTCTACTCCAAAATGTTTTTCAGTGGAATAACTAATTTTATTTCTTATTTCAGGTGCTTTAACACCGGATTGCAGCCTGATTTCGGCTCTCTCAATAAATGCTTCATCCCATAATTCTGCATTGATGAACGACTGAAGCAATTGTGCTCCTCCTTCTACCAGCAGGGATTGTAATCCACGGTGATAAAGTTCTTCCATGATCTGCGGTAATAAGTCTTTTTGGTAATTTAAGGTGATATATTCTATATGCTTTTCTTGGGGGTGTATTAAGGATGTAAAAATAAGTGTTGGAATGTTGTCACTGAGAAGATGTAAAGTGGATGGCAGTGACAGATCTTTGTCCAATGCGATTCGTACCGGATTTTTGCCGTACCAATTTCGTACTGTTAATGACGGATTGTCTAACAACGCCGTTCGGCTTCCTACCATGATGGCGTCTGATTCACTTCTCTTTTTATGTACCAACATTGAGGTCAGTGAGGTAGAGAGCATTACCGGATGTCCCTCCGAGCGGTTGATGTCAATAAAGCCATCTGATGATTCGGCCCATTTTAATATAATGTAAGGACGCCGGAGGGTATTGAATGTGATAAAGCGTCGTATTAAGTCACGGCATTCTTTTTCGAGTACACCTACAATCACTTCTCTTCCTGCATTGCGCAGCTTCTGTATGCCTCGTCCGGCCACTTCTGAAAATGGATCCTGGCAACCGATGACGATACGTGGTATTTGCTTTTCGATAATCAGGTCAGCACAAGGGGGTGTTTTGCCATAATGAGAACAGGGCTCCAAGCTGACGTAGATGGTGGAATGTTTTAATAAGGTTTGATCTTTAACCGAGCGGATGGCATTAACTTCTGCGTGGGCTTGTCCGCAACGGATATGGTATCCTTCGCCGATGATGCGTCCATTGTGCACGATGACGGCTCCTACCATCGGATTAGGGGATACATTGCATAAACCGTTTCGTGCCAGTTCGATGCAACGCTGCATGTATTTTTCTTCTTCCATTTTTCCGTCTTTTATTAATAATATTTGTACTTTTGCACCCCAAAACAGATGAATTTATGAATCGGGTCTCGACTTACATCCGTCAATCGCTGTGTGATATTTATCCTCCTCAGGAACTTAAGAGCCTGACGATGATGATTTGGTGTGATCTGCTTGGCATGGATGCACTCGATATTTATTTGGGCAAAGATATTAATTTATCAGAAAGCAAACTGCATGAACTTGAAAACATTCTGCAACGTTTGCGGAAAAACGAGCCGGTACAATATATTCGTGGGTTTGCAAATTTTCTCAGCCGCCCTTTTTATGTTGCGCCCGGTGTGTTGATTCCACGTCCGGAAACTGAAGAACTGGTAGAGCTTATTATTAGTGAAAATCAGTTTGATACTCCTCGAATCTTAGACATCGGTACCGGAAGCGGATGTATCGCTGTTTCTTTATCTCTTGATATTCTGCATGCTCAGGTTACCGCTTGGGACGTTTCGGATGAAGCGCTCGATATAGCTCGTCGTAATAATGAAGCGTTGAATGCTACTGTGTCCTTTGAGAAAAGAAATGTGTTTGCTGATGTAGAACAGCAAAAAAAGTTTGATATTGTTGTCAGCAATCCACCGTATGTGACAGAGTCCGAGAAAAGGGCAATGGAATCGAATGTACTCGATTGGGAGCCGGGACTGGCTTTGTTTGTGCCGGATAATGATCCGTTGTGTTTTTATCGCCGGATTGCAGCTTTGGGGCGAAAACTTTTAAGCCCGGGTAGAAAGCTCTATTTTGAAATAAATCGTCTGTATGGTGCACAGATCGTTTCTATGTTGGCTGATTTGGGGTATTGTAATCCCCGTGTGATAAAAGATATTTCTGGTAATGATAGAATAGTAACTGCATATAAATGAATACGATAACTGAAGATGAGGCGTTGAATCGTGTTGCCGCCTATTGTTCTGCTGCCGAACATTGCCGGGCAGAAGTGAGTGAGAAATTGCAAAAGTGGGGAATAGCTTACGAAGCGATAGAACGTATTCTTACCCGGCTTGAAGCAGAAAAGTATATTGATGATGAACGCTACTGCCGTGCATTTATAAATGATAAATATCGCTTTGCCAAATGGGGGAAAATGAAAATAGGACAAGGATTGTATATGAAAAAAATTCCCTCTGATGTAGCGTGGCGTTATCTGAATGAAATCGATCAGGAAGAATATCTTGCTGTTCTGCGTGATTTGCTTGCTTCTAAGCGGAAGAGTGTTCGTGGAAAAGATGAATACGAACTCAATGGGAAGTTGATCCGTTTTGCGATGAGTCGCGGTTTTGAAATGAAAGATATTAAGTGTTGTATAGAGGTTTCGGAGGAAGAAGCATGTGCTGATTAAAAAAAATAACGGGAATCTTCTTTCTCGTTTCGTTCTATTTCTGTATTTTTGCAATCTATAATTATCAAGTTAGTTTAGTTATGAAAAACTTAGAGAGATTATTTGCTGAGAAGTTACTGAAGATTAAAGCGATTAAGCTTCAACCGGCTAATCCTTTTACATGGGCTTCCGGATGGAAATCACCGTTTTACTGTGATAACCGTAAAACACTTTCTTATCCGTCTCTTCGTAATTTTGTGAAGATTGAAATTACACGTCTGATATTGGAACGATTCGGACAGGTGGATGCTATTGCAGGCGTTGCTACAGGAGCTATCCCTCAGGGGGCGTTGGTGGCCGATGCATTGAATCTTCCGTTCGTGTATGTTCGTTCTACCCCGAAAGATCATGGATTAGAGAACCTTATCGAAGGAGAGCTCCGACCCGGAATGAAAGTAGTGGTGGTAGAGGATTTGATATCTACCGGTGGTAGTAGTTTGAAAGCTGTAGAAGCGATTCGTCGTGACGGCTGTGAAGTGATCGGTATGGTAGCTGCCTATACGTATGGTTTCCCGGTAGCTGAGAAAGCATTTAAAGATGCTAAAGTACCTTTGGTTACGTTGACAAATTACGAAGCAGTGCTTGACGCAGCACTTCGTACCGGTTATATTGAAGATACGGATGTTGCAACTTTGAACGAATGGCGCAAAGACCCGGCACATTGGGACGCAGCAAAGTAATAAAAGATATTTGACTATATTTAATACGTAGATAAAGAAGAGCCATTCGGGCAGATATTGTTCGGATAGTTCTTTTTTTGTCTTTAATTTATTAAGAATAAAAATAAGATGACTAAATTTGAAAGTCCGGTAAAAGTAATACCTTTCAGTCAGGAACGTGTTTACGGGAAATTGTCGGATCTCAGTAATCTCGAAGCTATAAAAGATCGTTTGCCGGAAGACAAAGTGAAAGATATAAGCTTTGATTCGGACAGTCTTAGTTTCACCGTGTCTCCTGTGGGACAGTTGACGTTGAAGATAGTTGAGCGTGAACCTAATAAGTGCATTAAACTTGAAACGACTAATTCACCTCTTCCATTTAATATGTGGATTCAGCTTGTTGCAACTGGGGATGAAGAATGTAAACTGAAAGTGACTATTGGCATGGAATTGAATCCTTTTATGAAGGCAATGGTTCAGAAACCTCTTCAGGAAGGATTGGAGAAAATGGCGGATATGCTGGCGATGATTCAATATTAACCAAGCGGTAAGTGATCAAATAGTGAGTGATAGAGTAACCTTTATTATTATTTCTGATAGAAATAGTCACAGTATCTATTACTTACTACTGGCTACTAACTACTAACTACTAAATATTATGGCACAGAAACTTTGGGAAAAATCAGTTCAGGTGAATAAAGAGATAGATCGCTTTACTGTCGGTCGTGACCGTGAAATGGATCTTTATCTTGCGAAGCATGATGTAATGGGATCTATGGCCCATATTACTATGCTCCAAAGTATCGGGTTATTGACGGAAGAAGAGCTTTCTCTGCTGTTGGCTGAATTAAAGAATATCTATGCAGAAGCAGAACGGGGAGAGTTTGTGATTGAAGATGGAGTAGAAGATGTGCATTCGCAGGTAGAGTTGATGCTGACCCGTCGATTGGGTGATGTGGGTAAAAAAATACATAGTGGTCGTTCGCGTAATGATCAGGTACTTCTTGATTTGAAGCTGTTCACTCGTACTCAATTGAAAGAGGTGGCTGAGGCGGTAGAACAGTTGTTTCATGTGCTGATTCTTCAAAGTGAACGATATAAGAATGTGTTGATGCCCGGATATACTCATTTGCAGATAGCGATGCCCTCATCTTTCGGATTGTGGTTTGGTGCTTATGCCGAAAGTTTGGTGGATGATATGCTCTTTTTGCAGGCTGCTTTCAAGATGTGTAACCGTAATCCGTTAGGGTCAGCTGCCGGTTATGGCTCCTCTTTTCCATTGGACCGTACGATGACGACTCGTTTGCTTGGTTTTGATTCTCTGAATTATAATGTGGTATATGCCCAGATGGGGCGTGGCAAAATGGAGCGTAATGTAGCTTTTGCACTTGCCACTATTGCCGGGACCATTTCTAAACTTGCGTTTGATGCTTGTATGTTCAATAGTCAGAATTTCGGTTTTGTGAAACTGCCTGATGATTGCACTACCGGTTCCAGTATTATGCCGCATAAGAAGAATCCGGATGTTTTTGAGCTGACGCGTGCTAAATGCAACAAATTGCAATCGCTTCCACAGCAGATAATGATGATAGCCAATAATCTGCCATCGGGATATTTTCGTGATTTGCAGATAATAAAAGAGGTATTCTTACCTGCTTTTCAGGAATTGAAAGATTGTCTGCAGATGACGACTTATATTATGAATGAGATAAAAGTAAACGAACATATCTTGGATGATGATAAGTATCTGCTCATTTTTAGTGTAGAAGAGGTGAATCGTCTGGCGCGCGAAGGTATGCCTTTTCGTGATGCTTATAAGAAAGTAGGGCTTGATATTGAGGCCGGAAATTTCTCGCATAGTAAGCAAGTTCATCATACTCATGAGGGGAGTATCGGCAATCTTTGTAATGATGAAATCTCTGCCTTGATGCAAAAGGTGATAGAAGGGTTCAACTTCCGGGGAATGGAGGAAGCGGAGAAAAAAATATTGGAACGTTCATAAAAGTGATATGCTCATGCGTAAATTGTTTTTGACTCTATTATTATTTATAAGTGTCGTTGCTTGTGATGATGCCTATAAATCGAGTATTCCGGATGTTGCATTTGAATTGAGTTACAATGTTGCTGTTTTCCCATCAATAACACAGCCTGGTTATTTTGTTAAAGTTGAGAAGAATACGCATGGTATTCCAGTGGGATATGCCGGTATTATTCTTGGTAAGTCTGTATTCTCGCAATTTGGAGATAATAATTATATTGCTTTTGATGCTGCTTGTCCTGTTGAAGCCAGTCGTAGCGTTTCCATTAATGTACAGGAAGATGGTTTTGGAAATGCTGTCTGTCCGTCATGTGGAACGAAATATGCTTTAAGTTCGGGAGGAGTACCCGAAGGTGAGGGAACGGAATATTTAAAGCGTTATAATGTAACTGTTAATGGAAGTACATTGTTGGTTCGCAACTGATTTTTATTATAATGTACGCTTGATATAATATTGGAATAATCTTAATAGCCCGTCATTGACAAAGTTCGTGTCAATGGTGGGCTTTTTACTTTTATTATCAGTTGTATCTTATTGAGAAATATGATTTCAAAGAGTGTTTCCCCATATGGCCCTTATTTGCATATAGTCTCTTTCTTTGATATTTTTAAAGAATGTATCCTGTTTAAGTGGTTCACGGTCATTCACGAGTCAATGAAAAACAAGCAGATCGCTGGAATTTCATAGATGGAAAATTTACAAAAGGGCAATAAGAGGAGTGGTAAGGGTATGGGGATTTATGGCATAAATCACTCCGTTTGTATGCAAAGAATTATTCGTTTATTTATGTGATTTCATTGATTATGTTATTAATAAAGCAACTTGGTGAAGCAACTATTATTTGTTTGTTAAGATTAATAGTTATTTTAATCATATCTTGGACTTTGACTGGTGAATGACTTATGTCCGATTGATATTATGACAGGAAATATAGGGTGCTGTTTTTTTTTGTATCATTACTAAATGTCTGGAAATATGAAAAACAATGGTGGTCTGTTATAGGTGTAAATGTGTTGTTGTACAGTTGATTATGAGGTGAATAAGGGCTTTCAAGCTATAGATGGGATTGGACGCATCTTTGTATGGTGACTTTGTTTGTCTTTCTTTTCAAAACTTTCCTTTTAAAAAATTTGGCAGAAACAACAAAACTCTTTATCTTTGCACCCGTTGAAAAAATGCGGAAATAGCTCAGTTGGTAGAGCATAACCTTGCCAAGGTTAGGGTCGCGAGTTCGAGTCTCGTTTTCCGCTCTCTTTGAAAGGATGCTCGAATGGTGGAATGGTAGACACGAAGGACTTAAAATCCTTTGGCCATTGCGGCTGTGCGGGTTCAAGTCCCGCTTCGAGTACGAGTATTCTTTAGATAAAGCTCTGTAAATCATTGATTTATGGAGCTTTTTGCTTTTCTGTATTTTCTTAAGATAAACTGTCCTCGGGCTTTAAATTAAGTAACATTTCCTACGAATTATGCGGTTCATGTAAACCAAGAGTTAAACCGAAAAGTGTATGAAAGTTACTATTAATGTGTTGTGTTACAGTCTGTATATTGTACTACAAAAAAATGTGATGTAGAACAACTTCTCATTAATACGGCAATTATATGTTCATGTGATAAAGATACTTTTTTAATTTAATCTCTCAGATTCTTATATTGATTTGTTAAAAGAATGATGCAAAATGTTTTTTTCTGAATTCTTTTTAGTAACCTATTCCAATAGATTGTATATATAATATATAAATTAAATGTTTTAAAAAATTTAAGAGGTGAAAAACATGGATAAAGGTAATTAATGTAACAGTGACTTTGATGCGGAATGCATGTATCTGAATGAAAATAACCAGTATTTTGTTAATGTTAAAAATGATACTAAATGAAAAAAAAATTAAAGTGTGAGATTAAAATCTTACTATTTTTCTTATTCCTATTTATTCCATTTTTTTTGAGTGCTACAGCACAAGAAGAGAAAAGAATCAGTTTGGATTTTGCAAATGTTCCACTAAGCCAAGTTTTGAATGAGATTGGCAAACAAACTTCGCTTCGTATTATTTACAATACGAAAGATGTTAATCCTGATAAGATTGTTTCTGTAAAAGTTAATCAAGAAAGATTAGCTTCTGTTATGGTTAATTTGTTGAAAAACACCAATGTGGCTTATACGCTGAAAGATGATTGTCTTGTTCTTTTTTCCTCTAAAGAAAAAAGAAATATAGAAAATGTACAGCAACGACAACAACAAGATAAGCGTATTATTAAAGGTGTAATATCTGATGAGTTTGGTGAACCTCTTATGGGCGTGAGTATCAAAATACAAGGAACCGGTATGGGGACTATTACGGATTTGGACGGTAATTATACAATTGAAGTAGCAGGTGATAAAGACGTATTGGTGTTTTCCTATATTGGATATAAAACGATTGTGTTGCCGGTGGTAGGAGCGACTTCTTTTAATATTATAATGAAAGAAGATTCACAGCAATTGGGAGAAGTTGTAATTACTGCAATGGGTATTGAAAGAAAAGCGGAATCTTTGACTTATGCTACTCAACAGATTGGTGGAAAGGAATTGACTCGTGCGAAAGATGTAAATTTTGTAAATTCATTGCAAGGAAAGAGTGCCGGTTTGACGATTACTCCTAACTCTTCAGGAGCTGGTGGCGGTTCTTCTAAAATAACGCTTCGTGGGCAAAGTTCTATTTTGGGTAATAATCAGCCGTTAATAGTCTTAGATGGTATTCCGATGTCAAATGGAATGTCGGGACAATCTCAAGAAATTCTGATGGCGGCTTCTCGTGACGGTGGTGATTTGTTGTCTACTATTAATCCAGATGATATCGCCAATATATCTATATTAAAAGGTCCTAATGCTGCTGCTTTATATGGTAGTGCGGCCAACAATGGTGTTATTATCATTACTACAAAGAGTGGACGTGAGGGGAAAGTCAAAATTGATTTTTCCAGTAATATAACTTTAGAAACACCTTTGGTTTATCCAGAACAGCAGAAAACTTTTGCTCCTGAAATCGTTGGTGGTGAGGTGCGTTATAATGCTTGGGGAAATAAGATCTCTGATATAACTGATGATCAATTAGCTATGTTTCCTTATTTAACAAAAAATCCCAGAAATAATGTAACAGATTTTTTTAAAACGGGGCAAACTTACAACAATTCCATTTCTTTGAATGGTGGAACAGAATATTCCAGTACTTATTTTTCTTATGGAAATACAACGCAGAAAGGGTTGATGGACAAAAATAAATTTGTGAGACATAATCTTCTTTTCAAACAAAGCTATAATCTGTTTAATGATAAGCTAAAGTTAGACTTATCATTGAATTATGTAACTCAGAAAACAATAAATCGTCCTGTTATTGGTAAAGCTAAAGGTTCACTTCCGGGATTATACCTTACTCCTTCTGCCGTAGATTTACGTTATTTTGATAAAAATAGAACTTATATTGCAGATAAAGATGATCCATTAGTATATAATCCGGCACTGGATCCGAATGTGGAAAATGATATTGTGAATCCTAATTTGGAAGGAGTGGCAGTACAAAATTTCCCGTGGGTAAATAACCCATATATCAATAATCCTTATTTTATGTTAGATGCGATCAATGATGAAGCTTTACGTGATCGTATTATGGCTTCTTTTACTGCTAAGTATCAGATTTTAAAAAGCTTGTCAGCTCAAGCCCGTGTGAGTTTGGATAAGACTCATGATGAAAATACAGTGCTTGAATTAGCTACTATTCGTGTGGCTAAAAATCAAACCTTAGGTGCTACGTACTGGGGATCAAGAGCTTCCCATCGTGAAATTTATTCGGATTATTTGTTGACATATACGGAGAAATTTAAAGAGAAAATTTCATTTAATGCTACAGTAGGTACCAGTTTTAAACGCATTAAAGATCATTCTATTTATATGACTAAGACGAATGATAATACATATGTTTCTCCAAATATACCTTATCCTATACCAGGAGCCTTGGGCTCTAACAAAGAGGGGTATAAAGGTACTTTATTAACTGGACAAGACCTGACCCCTACTACAAATTGGGAAACAGCTGTTTTTGCAACGGCACAAGTAGGATTTTGGGATAAAGGTTACATTGATGTCAGTTTCCGTAATGACTGGTCAAAGGCATTTCAGCAGTTCGCTACTCATGGTAAGTATAAAAGTTTTCCATACTATTCAGTAGGAGGTAATCTTTTATTAAAAGAATTGTTACCTTTTAATATGCCTAAACTTGATGCGATGAAGCTGAGGGCATCTTATAGTGTGGTTGGTAACTCTATCCCTGCGGAATTTTATGCTGCGCAGTTTGCGAATCCGTTAACAGGAACTATCGGAGCAAGAAATCCGACTTTTGATAATCCGAAACCTGAAACGACTCGGGCGTTCGAGGTTGGATTGGATGCGACATTATTTAATAATAAACTGAATTTTGACATAACTATATATCAGAGTACTATGGAAAATCAGTTTATGAGAATAACTACAGCTACCGGCCAAACAAAGCCAATAAATTCAGGTAAAATTAGAAATCGAGGTATTGAGTTTACTACCAACTATAATGTCATTTCTACAAAAGATTTTAGATGGAGCACTGGTTTGAATTTATCTTATAATGATAATAAAATTATGGATACATATACTGCACCGGATGGAACAACTGATGATTGTATTATGAGTGCAAGCGGTGTGGAAATTCAGACTAAATTTATTAAAGGTGGATCTTATGGCGACTTGTACGGAAAGGATTTTGTATATGGCGATGATGGTAAAATTAAGATTCAAGACGGAAAACCCGTGTTGACAAGTGAATACAGTCGTTATTTAGGTAATACAAATGCTAAATTTAATTTCGGATGGAATAATACTTTTAGTTACAAAGATTTCTCTCTTTATTTTTTGGTTGATGGAAAGATAGGTGGAAAAGTAATTTCACTAACGCAGGCGGAAATGGATTTTGCAGGATTATCAGAGCGAAGTGCAGAAGCACGTTTAACAAATAATGGCATGGTAACTTTGCCTGATGGACAACAAATTACAGCCCGTAACTATTATGAAACTGTAGGTGGTGCTCATCTGGATTGCATTTATAAGGGGACAAATGTGCGACTTCGTGAAATCTCTTTAGGATATACATTCTATGATTTATTAGGCCCTTCCAAACATTTAACATTGTCTTTGATTGCACGTAATATCGGATTCTTGTATAAGGATTCACCAGTAGATCCGGATATATCTGCTACTGCTGCTAATACTTTTGGCGGAGTCGATTCGTTTACACTACCGACTACCCGTAGTTTCGGTTTTAATATAAAATTAACCTATTAATTGATTTTTGAAGATGAAAAAAATATATAAATCAATATTCTTTTATGGCTTATTGGCTACCACCTCTTTAATAATGGGAAGTTGTGGGGATGCGTTTGATTATCCGGATTGGCAAATTATTGATGATAAGCAGAGTGATACTTCAGGAGGTGATGGAATTGATATGGGAGATGTTTCTGATGAGGTATTGGAAGGAGAACTACGCCAAGCAATGGAATATGTGATTGATTTTAGAGAACATAAATATCAATATCAGCGTAATACCAATATAGATGTATTTGCAGGATATTGCACTGTTTCAAAAAGTAAATTCGACTTTGGCCAACCTCTATATCATACGTATGATTATCCGAATGGGTATTATGGTGGTCCTCTCGGTGAGAGTCAGAAATTATTTCCGCAACTTTATCACGCTTATTTTTTTGCAGAAAGTCATGGAAATCCAGAATGGAAAGCAATCGCTCAAATTTTGTATGCTTACAGTATGCATGAATTAGTTGATTTCTTTGGTGTGATTCCTTATAATGACTATCGAAAATTGAAAGAGACCAATCCACTTGAATATTTGTCTTGTGAGGATACATATAAGGCAATCTTTACTGACTTGGAAGAGGCGATTGCTACTTTGAAAGAAAAAAAACCGTCTGCTGAAATGTTGAAACGGGTAGAAGGTGAAAAAGAAGGGTATTCAAAAGGTGATTGGAAGAATTGGGTGAGGTTTGCCAATTCTATACGGCTGAGAATGGCATTGAATATGGTAAAAGTGAATCCGGGAGACGCACAGACTATTGCGGAAAGTGCTGCTAATGATGAAATAGGGTTGCTTACTGAAGATTTTGGATTGCCTACGGATAATGGTAGTACTTATCAACATCCTCTTCATAAAATTAGTGCCGAGTGGGAGGATTCTCGTTTAGGAGCTTCTTTAGAAAACATCATGAAACGTTATAATAATCCGTTGCTTGAAGTGTGGTTTTCTAAAAATGGAGCGGTTATTAATTCTAAAACATCTGGTAAAAAAACACTGGATGTTGCAAAAGAGTGTGTCGGTATGCGTCAAGGATGCTCTGTTGACCCGAGCCCGGCAGAGAACGGTTACAAGGCATTCTCTAAATTTCAAGTGAAATATATGCCGCGTAATTTCTTTAAAGTGACTGAGGTCCTTTTTCTTCTTTCTGAAGCTAAATTGAGAAATTGGAATGTCGGGGGTACCAGTGCTAAGGATTTTTATGAGCAAGGTATCAGAAAGGTTTTTGAAGAGAATGGGTTATCTGGTGCGGCTGATGCTTATTTGAAACAGACGGCTGCTAATACGAAAATAGTTTATAAAGATTATTATCAGCCTGAATTTAGTGAAACGGATCAAACCCGTGGTGTGCAAGTTGGGGTAAAATGGGATGAGGGGGACTCTGACGAAGTGAAATTAGAGAAGATTGTCACTCAAAAGTATATTGCTAATTTCCCACAGTCAGCTGAGGCATGGACTACATTCCGTCGTACAGGATATCCCAGACTGTTTCCTGTTGTAGAAGAAGTGAACGGAGTGCCCAGGAATTGGCCGGATAAATCATTTGATAATGAATTGCAGATACGCCGTATCCCGTTTGGTGAAAGCACTTCGAATGAGCAAGTGAATATTCCTAATATTGAAGTTGCGCTTGGAGGAGATAATACCGCTGGTACTCGTGTTTGGTGGGATGTACCGACAGAAGGACGCGATGAAAATAATCGTATCATTCCAAAGAATTTTTAATAGCTAACTATTAATAAAAAAAATATGATAACTAAGAAATATGTATATTTTATCTTGACATTATTTACTGCCTGTCTAAGTTTGGTGGGTTGTAAAGATGATGATGTGGAATATGTTAAGATGTCTAAAACCGCAGTGACAGTATATCCAAATGAATCTTATCAATTTCAGGTACTTGCTGAAGGAGAAGATTTATTTCCGGGGACCGTTGTCTGGTCAATAAAAGATGAAACACCAGAAGAGGGCATACAAGGAAATGTCTTGACGATAGATGAGGCTGGTAAAGTAACGGGAGTTAATTATGGGCAGGCTGTTGTAAAGGCAACGCTTCAGGATGGGCGTTATTTGCTGGCGATTGTGACAGTAGCAGAACGTATTGGTCCAACTGACCCGACTTTCTCGTTTGAACAAAGTAAATATTATATCAATCCGAGTACTATTTCAGATTCATTGGTTCTAACTATTGATCCGGATTTATTGAAACTCTATCCATTAGAATTTATATCTTCTGATGAGGCGGTTCTGTTAGTGGATGATGCAAGCAAATTGCAAGAAACTACTCAAGAGGGTACCTATAAAATAGGTATTCGTCCACAAAATGTGCAGCAAGAAGAACCTATAAAGATAACGGCTAAGTTAGGGGGAGCAGAAATAGAATGTGAAGTATATGTAAAAGTAAAATTGTATTTATCGTTAATGTCTTTTACAGGAGCTGATATTACAGAGATTGAACAGAGCAGTTATAAATTTACTATTAATAATGATGATAAGGGGAAAGACACGATTGTAGTATATTATAAAGCATATCCGGATGACCAGACGACTATTAATAGCATTGATTTTAAAGTAACGACTTCAGGTGAAGGGTTGGTCGTGAATAAACGTGGACTTAGTGAAGAGGCTCCTGGAGAATATTTTATTGTAGTTACTTCCGGAGGAGTGCCGGGGAATGCAGTTGTGACAGTGGAAGCAGAAGGGCGAAAAGTAACAGCAAGTTGTGAGATTTATGATAAGAACGACTATTATGTTGAATCTGTGACAATGCTTAATTCACAATATACAATAGAAGATGTTCTTTTCTATAATTTGTTTCCGGAAGTTGATGTAGCACCCTTTGGCATTACAGATTACTGGCCTATAAAGTGGTCTTCTTCTGATGAAAATATAGCAACGGTAGGCAGTGAAGGATTAGTTGTATTCCGCTCACCAGGGGAAGTGGATATTATTGCTACGTCAAGAGATAAGAGTGATAAATGCCATTTTATTGTTTTATTGAAGGTTACTTCTATTAGTTTTGTAGATGGAACTGCTTCTTATTATGCGGGTGAATCTTTCAAATTAGCTACTGAAGTAAAGGCTAATGTGAAAAATATTCCAGAAGATCGCTATACTTGGACTTCTTCTAATGAACAAGTCGCTACGGTGGATAATGAAGGAGTTGTAACTACTATTGCTGCAGGAAAGACTGCTATAGCAGTTTCAATAAAGGATGATAAAGGTAATACAGTGAAGGCGGAAAAGGAAATAACAGTGAAAGACGCCGGTATTATTGAAATTTATGATGTAACATTCGATGATAGATTCAGCTGGGAACGGCAAACAACAAAAGAACTTTTGATTTTTATTCCAGAAGAACTTGATCAAGGAGATTTCACAAATTATTTAATTTTCAATTTTGATCAGGACGTTAATTTGGAAGATGCACATACCTATACCATAGGTGCAGATTTGTCAGGTCAAGTCACGTATAGTTTGAATGATGAAACTGTAAGTTTATTGAGTGGTACATTGAAAGTGGAAAATGGGAAACTGGTCTTTAATTTGAAAGTTGGAATTGCTGGGAAACAGGCTACCATTAATGGTACTGTTAACTTGTAGAGCGTTTATATTTTCTGTTTAGTTCCGGAGTAGAAGTACTCCGGAATATAATCTAATTAATTTATATTTATGGGAAAAATCAGACATTATTATGTAGGGGCCTGCCTGTTAGTGAGTAGTGCGGCATTCGCCCAAGTTCCATCGCATTCGATGTATGTGAACGAAAGTAGTAAGAGTGTGCCTTTTTATGAAGCTTATTCTAATTGGCAACCGGGAACTCCTTTATTTTCAGATGCAGCAGCTGAAGATGAAGAATTCTTTATTTCTCGTGTGAAGCCTAAAGAACGTTTCACCAATTCGGCTACACAAGTTGATCCGGAAATGACTCCGGATAGAAAACTGATCTGGTGGTGTCCAATCGGTACTGCTGATGGTGGGGGGTGGAAATCACTTCCTTCTTACTTTTTTGATTCCGAAGTGTTTAGTATGTGGAGCTATGTGGATATTTATGGTAATTGGACTGCTCCTATGATTCGTATGGCCGGTGCTTTTACTGATATTTGCCATAAGAATGGCGTAAGAACATCGACGCTGGCTTCCGTGCCTTGGGCTTCAACAGTTACCGCTACTGATGGTGGCCATGGACAAACAATGAAAGCTATGATCGATGGTGGTGCAGATAAATTATTGAAATTTCTGCGTTATTATGGTATTGATGGAATAGGTTATAATTCAGAGTTTAGTATTGGTAGTGGTTTAAGTGCTGATGGATTGAAGACATTGTTGTCTCAGTGTTTTGCCAAGCGTGAAGCAGCAAAGTGGCCGTATTTTACGAATGCATGGTACTCTTTGATGACGAGCGGGGGAACCGTAGGGGGAGGTGATGCCCTTAGTTCTTCAAATCAAGATTGGTTCCACTGGAATGGAAATCCTACATCCGATGCATATTTTATGAATTATAACTGGGGTGCAAGTGGTTTGTCTACTTCTCAGAGTACAGCAAAAAGTTTTGCGGGACGTTCCTCTTATGATGTATATGGTGGTATGGACTTTCAAGGCAGATCTGTGGCCGATTGGATTGCTTTGAAGAATGCTGAAATATCTGTAGGTATTTGGGGAGCACACAATATGAATATGATTTTTGAAGGAAGAGGTGAGTTGGGATCTAGTCCGTTGACTAAACAAAAAACGTATCAGTTGATTAGTGAGAATGTATTTACAGGGTCTACTTATAATCCCGTAAATGATTTGAAAATCCAAAATATATTGAGACATTCTACCACTGCTACAGATTTCCATGGATTCTCTAAATTCATTACGGCACGTAGTGTATTAGCTTCCGATGATTTGGCTGCAGAGCCTTTTGTTACTTATTTTAATTTGGGTAACGGTACTTTCTTTAATGTGAAAGGTGAAACAACATTCAAAAATGAATGGTACAATATTGGTATGCAGGATTATTTACCTACATGGAGATGGTGGTTTACTGCCAATTTTATGGGAAGAGATGTGACAGATGTGCCGAGCAAAGGTTTGAAAGCAGAATTTACTTGGGACGATGCTTGGTTTGGTGGTTCTTGTCTTTCTATAGCAGGCCAAACAGATAGAGAATATCTTCATCTGTTTAAAACACAATATTCGCTGAAAAGTGGTGATGTGCTGACTATTCGTTATAAAGTTGTCAGCGGTACAGGTTCTGTAGCTGTTGCATGTTCTGCAGAAGGTAAGGAAGGTACAGAAGTTTCGGCTACTGTTGGAAATAATATTACTTCAAGCAAGGAATGGGTTGCAAAGACAATTAAAGTAGGTACGCTTCCCGGTACTTTGAGATTGAACAAAGAGACGCTTGCTATGCTCGGTTTAAGATTTGAAAAGACATCTGCGGATTTTAAAGTGTTGATTGGAGAAATTTCATTAACACGTTCTGATGCTCTAACTCCGAATCAGCCGATAATTACCAATCAGAAGTTGTTGGCTGCCAATTATAAGGGATTGGATTTCAAAGTGTTCTTTAAGATGAAAGATCGTGATGCTGCTCATCCGGAAGATCCTATTTATAATGAAGATGTCAATACTTGGTATTATAAGATTTATATCCAACAAGAAGGTGGTGAACCTGTTATGTGTACGGCTACTACTTCATGGGCTGCTTATGTAGTGAGTGCTCCGTTTGATGTAAATGGTGATAAAAAGGTTAAGTTAGGAGTATCGGCTGTTGCTTTGGACGGTAAGAGTGAATCAGAAATTGCATGGACAGGATGGTTGGATACACCGGATAATTCAACTGTAGAAGGTATTGAAATCGATAAACCGGTGATTAAGAGTGGTGAGACATTTGCGATTAAATATATTGATCCGACTCATGCACCGGCTGATAAGTGGGAAATTCTGAATGCGCAGACAGGTGTTGTTGTAAAAGACTTCCCGAGTTCTGTATCACTTGAAACAGCTCTTAGTGAAATTGGTATTTATGATCTTCGTATTACTTCTGGGGAAAACATAGAATTACATCAAGCCTTGATTCAGATTTCTTCTGAAGAAGTAGGGGCTATGCCGGAAATAAAAACGCTGACAGCCAATGACAGCGATAGTCCCATTTCGATAGAAAAGGGTGATAAGGTAACATATAAATATATCGGACGTAATGCAGATGGATATGTTTCGCGTGGCTTAAGATTAAATGAAATTGCTTTTGGAGTTCCAGCCGATCAATTGAATTTTAATAGCCAGTCTCCTTTTACCATTGCTTTTTGGTTCAAACCGGCTGTATTTAATCACATAAGCGATGGTACGCATCTTTTAAATATACGTGCTGCTGAAGATCGTTGGCCCGATAGCGATTGGGGATGGCTTTGGACTCATATCCAAGCTTCGGATAATAAGTTATCGTTTAATTTGAAGAAAAAAGAATCTGGAGCAGGTTCGGAAACTAAAATTATAGCAGAGGACTTTACTTTTGTTCCTAATCAATGGTATCATTTGGCAGTTGTTGTTGATTATCAAAATGGACGTAATGTATCGTTATATGTTAATGGTAAGCTGATTAATTCCGGAGGTGGTATAACGAATGTAAAGGACTGGAAGAATTCTTATACGATTATGGTAGGTGGTATTGCTGCCAATAGAGCAGGCTTTGATGGATATTTAGATGAATTCCAATTATATAATAAAGGGCTGACTGCTGAAGAAGTGAAAAAGTCAATGGAGCATCAAACTGTAATACCGGAGTCGTTGATTGGCTACTGGGATTTTGAAACTGAACCGAATGAGAATAATGAAATTCTCAGTACAGGAAGTAATAAGACTTTAAAAGGTTATATGACCGAAATTAAGACAGTTTCCCAGGGTGTGAACCAATATGTTCCGGTAGATATCACTTATGGAACAGGTGCACCATTTATTTCTGGTAGTATCTTTAAAGTTGAAACTAAACCATCTTGGAAATTAGAAGAGGCTCAAATTCAAGGTGATATTACAGGAACGGGTGAAGCCGGTAGTGTAGTAGCAGCTTATCCTTCAGAAGGTGAATTCAACGCTATTTTGACATTGGAGAACGGTTGGGGATCAGTATCCAAAACTTATCGTTCGGTAACAGTGACAGATGGTGGAGTCGGTTTTGCTGATAACGAATTGGAAATTGCTTATAATGCTTACCCGAATCCGTTTGTAGATGAATTGAATATTCGTTTTGCAAACGAGGGTACATACGCTATTGAAGTATTTGATGCTGCAGGAAAAATGATTGATGCAAAAGAAACTACGGTAGCCGATGGCGAAAATATCCATTTAAGTGTAAATGGTGCTGCTGGTATTTATTTTATTAATATAAAACAGGATACTAAGATTCTAAAAGCATTGAAAGTAATAAAGAAGTAATATTAGGTATTAACCTCAATATTATATCTATATTTTGATAGAAGGGGAGCTGTTATTGTTATATAATGTAAATAATAACATATAGCAGCTCCTTTTGTTTTATCGTTTTCTAAACGTATAATTTTTTTGTTAAACTAAAAAATCTATTATTGAAAATGAAACATTACATTTCTTTGATTTCTATTTTGGTTCTGATGAGTATTCTACCGCTTTGGGGACAATCGGGACAATCATTGGTACTGAATGGTACGGATCAATTAATGAAAATCGCTTCTCATGATGACTTTAACGTCTCGGCAGAGGAGAGTTTTACCGTTGCGTGTTGGGTCAAGGTAAATCGGTGGTTAGATGGTCAACGGTTCGTTGCAAAACGGAGTATGACCGGTACTCCCAAAAGTGGATATGAATTATGGGGGGGACAAAGTTCAAGTAAATTTTATGCGAATAATGCTCCAAATACTGCTGGGAATCATGATAATTCTATGAGTGTATGGTCTACAGAATCTGGCAGTTTGGATACTTGGGCGCATGTTGCTTTTGTAGTGGATAGAGTAAATGGAAAAATGTATCTATATCATAACGGAAAGCAGGTTGGAAATTCCGGTATAAAAGATATTGGCCCGTGGTATGTGGAAAATGACTATGATGTTACTGTAGGAACCGGACGAGCTTCTGCAATGGAATATGCATATTATTTGAAAGGTGAAATTGATAATCTCCGTTTTTGGAAAAGAGCGTTGTCATTGGAGGAAATCAATGCAGATAAGGTAGATGAAATGCCTGCATCGGAAGGATTGGTCGCTGCCTATGATTTTGAAAATATTGACGGATTGACTGTTCCGGATGTCAGTGGAAACGGGCACAACGGAGTACTTGTGAATTATCCGGTTGATGGTCCTTGTAAAGTAGCTTCAGCTTCTGTTGTGCAGGATTCTAATTTTACTGGGCGTGGTAATGAGGATGAAGTGGTGCTAAAGGCGGTGTTGGATATGGAAGGAACGGATCCGGTTCAGTGCAATAAACTTACCTTGAACATGGATGGAACTACAAATGTACAGGATGTGAAAAGCATTAAGGTGTATTCTACTGGAAATATAAATAGTTTTGATGCTCGCTATGCTGCTGTTACCGCTACTTTATTAGGCAGTTGTAAGCCTGCTTCCGGAGAGATAAATTGTGAACTTACAGGTGAATTGACTTCGGGAACCAATTATTTATGGATTACATATGATATAGCTGATAATGCAACAGAAGGGAACAAAGTTGATGCAAATATAGTTTCTATCACTACTGCAGATGAAACATATACTTTTACGGAAGGTTCAGTTGAAGGGGAACGTACTATCTTATTGAAGCGTAAACTGTTATTTGCACCTGGGGATGCCGGTTCAAAGAACTATAGAATTCCAGCGATTATTACTGCTGCAGATGGTTCTTTGGTTGTTGCAACAGACAAGCGTAAAAATAATCAAGGTGACTTGCCTGAAGATATTGACGTGGTTATAAGAAGAAGTGAGGATGGAGGTATCACATGGTCCGAACCGCAAACTATTGCTGAAGGAACAGGAGCACGTAGAGGATTTGGCGATGCCGGTTTAGTACATACGACGGAAGAAAATGGCCTTCTTTGTATTTTTGTAGGTGGTGAAGGTATTTTTAATAATTCATCTCCTTCGAATCCTACTCGTACTTATGTTTGTAAAAGTACGGATAATGGTAAAACTTGGAGCGCACCTCGTGATATCACTGAGCAGCTTTATGGAACGGCATGTACTGTTACCGAGAGACAGGGGTGGTATGCTTCTTTCTGTGCTTCGGGAAATGGATTATTGACAAAAAATGGACGGATTATGTTTGTAGCTGCTGTCCGTGAGAATTCAGCAAGCACTTTGTCTAATTTTGTTTACTATTCAGATGATAATGGAGAGACGTGGAATGTTTCCAAACGAGCTAAATTAGGCGGTGACGAATCTAAAGTTGTAGAGTTAAGTGATGGTACAATCCTAATGAGTATTCGTCGTCAGAGTAAAGGTCCCCGTTACTATACGAAATCGACTGATGGAGGTATTACATGGGGAGAAGTATCTGAGTGGACTGAAATGCTTGAACCGAATTGCAATGGTGATATAATTCGATATACTTCTGTTAATGATGGCTATGAGAAGAATCGTTTATTACACAGTATACCCAATGACGCTGCTAACAGACGGAATGTCTCAGTTTTTGTGAGTTATGATGAAGGGCAAACTTGGCCGGTTAAGAAGTCAATTTGTCCTACCGGATCGGCATATTCTTCATTGACAATTCTTCCTGACGGTACTATTGGAGCGTATGTAGAAGAAAATTATGATACAGATAATATGTCTCTCTATTTCAATAATTTTTCTTTAGACTGGTTGACTGACGGCGCAGATATTTATTATGCAGCTGGAGAAACGGAAGTTGTTAAGTCTCCTACTTTTTCGGCTCCGGAAGGGGAATATGAAAATTCTGTAGCGATTGAATTGACTACTGCTACTGATGGAGCATCTATCTATTATACATTAGATGGGAACACTCCAAACGAACGATCTATTTTGTATGAAGGATTGATTACGATTGAAGAGACAACTACTGTGAAAGCAATTGCAGTAAAAGATGGTTTGGCTAACAGTGAGATTGCAACCGCTACATATACTATTACTCATCCGGGAGAGTATTGTATCTGGGATGAAGATGCTTATCCAAGAACAAATACGGATCGTGTTGTTCAGTCATTGAGTGTAAGTGGGGCTTCACAGGGTGGCATAGCTCAAGATTTTACTACAGTAGTGGCCGGAATAGGTGCTAAAACTCAAAGTAAAATAAATTTTGATAATACGGCAGATGTTTTAAATGCCACTATCGGTAATGAACTGTTCTTAACGGTTGCTGATTTTAATCTATATTGGACACATTATTACGTGTATGTGGATTATAATCAGAATGGTGTTTTTGAATCGAACGAGGTGGTGTCGTATACACATTATAGTGAAGATGATGGGACTTATCATGATAGTAAAGGAGATGTTGTTGATGCAGGAAAAGTACAGAGAGATCTTCCCAGTTTTATAATACCCGATAATGCTAAATTAGGGGAAACGCGTATTAGATTTAAAGCCGATTGGAACAGTTTGGATCCATGTGGAGATGCAAGTTTGGCTAGTAATAGAGGTACAATCTGTGACTTCACCATTAATATTCATGAGGCTGTGATGGGGGGTGTTTCTTTTGAACAAACAGAAGGAGCCACATTGCAAATAATGAATGGAGAAGAGGAAGTTACTAATGGTACTCGTTTGCCTTTAGGTACAGTCCTTTCAGTGAATGCTGAAGTAACTTCTGATGATTATATAATACGTGCAATTTTGGTGAATGGTGAAGAACTTGAAAGCAATACATTTGTGTTGGCAGAAGATGCCACTGTTTCATTGGATATTATAAAAGGTAAACTTGTAAATTATCAGGTGGAAGGAAATGGAATACTTTCTGTATCAGATAATTCATCAAATGAGATTGCGAGTGGAGCAATTGTGTACAAAGGGTCGGTTGTAGTAATAAAAGTGACTCCGGATGAGAATTATCATGTAGAGAGCGTTTTGATAAATGGTGATGACAAGACAGAGGAATGTGTATCTGATGCTGGCTATTCTTTGGTAGTAAATGAGCATTTGGATATTATTGCGAAATTTGCAATTGATTCTTATTCATTGAATTATTCTTGTAATGAAGAGTTTGGAAAGATGATTGTGCAAAAATCGAATGGAGATGATGTAATTTCCGGAGACTTAATACCTTATAATGAAAAGGTGACATTTACACTTCAACCGGCTGTTAGATGTTATGTTGCAAGTGTAATGATTGATGGTGAAGAAAAGATGGATGAGATATTAACTAATAAATCATTCTCACTGAATATTACAAAAGAGACTACTGTTCAAGTGGTATATGAAGCCGAGAAATATTCCTTGACTTTGGCAAACGATACGCCAAAGAAAGGTAAACTAATGGTTAAAAGACTAAGTGACGACATCGAATTGGAGGATCAGAGTGAAATTATTTATGATGAGGAATTGCTTATTGCTTGGTTGCCTGAAGAGGGTTGTGAATTGGCCGAATTATGGATAAAAGAAGGTGAAGATGATGAATATGATTTAATTGAGGCTGGGCTGCTGGAAGAATTAGGTGATAGTAAAGAATTTTCTTATCAAGTATTCGCAAATGTTGCTCTTCGTGCAGTATTCAGTGGTACGGTTTCTATTACTAATACGGAAATAGCTAATACGACGGTCTATACAAAAGATGGAAAATTAATTGTTAAAGATGGAAAAGTTGGTTGTGAAGTATTTGTCTATGATGTTTTAGGTCAGGTTGTGAAATCTTTCATCATTGAGAATGCGTTAGAAACAGTTCAACTGGGAACAACGTCCTCTTTATATCTGGTCAAGATTGTTGATGGAGCAGATTGTATTGTAAAAAAAGTAGGTAATATGTAAGTGTTCTTTTTATTTTATACATGTGCAAGATAATGTTTTTCTTGCTTATATGAATAAGCCGGTTCTGATTATAAAGTCAGAACCGGCTTTGGTTTAAGAATATATTTGTGAGTTTATGAAGTTTTTCTATTACTTATGATAAATAGAATTCCCTGTATAGTCAATTGGTATTTAATGAAATAGTGGTACTTGATTTTCCAAGATAGAAAGCTTTGGCTTTTATCTGTTTGGCATTGCAAGTAATAGGAGTTGTCCATTCCGGAGAATTCTCGGTAGGTTCACTACCATCGGTGGTATAGCGTATTATTGCATTAGGAATGGTAGTATTGGCATATAATAAACCGTCTTGTAGTACGATACCGGGAGCGGCTATTCTGAAATTTACTCCTCTTTTGGCTAAACGAGGTAATTCGTGGTAAACAATCTGTGCGTTATATTTCTGCTTAGCGGTTTCGTATGCTTGTTCTCCCTTTTGCTGCGACCAGGTAGGTTGTATGTTCCATGCTCGTTCTATTAGACCGAACATTTTAGGAAACAGATAATATTCTACTTGTTCAAAGCTCCGGATAGTCTCGCCCCATACTTGACCTTGTATACCTTTTATCTGAGCACGAGCTTCTTTTCTTAACGGAGTTTTATGCATAGAAACTGTACGGGGATTCACCGGTTCTCCTTTAAGTGTTTGCTTGACAGAACTGTAAATGTCGTAAGGAAGCATGTCGAATGAGTTGTACTCATTTACATAACCACCCCAGCTTAATCCGTTTTCCTGCTGGTGATTACAGTAGGCCATATCCATATAAAGGTTAGTTACATTACAAAGTATAACCGGATAACCAGCGTTAGCCAATATGTAGGGAACTTCATCACCTTTCCATTCGGGAACGGTATTCCAACAATAACTCAATATGTTGTCGTTTTTGAAATGTTCGTTGGCTTTATTATCGGGCTTCATGGCTACTTCTTCCCAACCTGCCGGCTGAATATTACGTTTAGATAGCATAGATATGACTTGCTCCAGAAAATAATCTTTCAGCTCTCGTATTTCAGTCATTCCTTTTTCTTGCATAAGGTCATGGCAAATTGTAGAACCCGTCCAGGCACCACGCGCAACTTCATCGCCTCCAATATGAAGAACGGTCAGTTTCAATCCTGCATCCTGATATATTTTATCGAATTCATCGATCACTTTCTCTACAAACCTGTAAGTGGAAGGCATGGCTACATTCACCACATTGTCGGTATAATGTTGGGCCGAAATATAGCGGGATGTGTCGGAAAAATCTGTTAAAAGGAATTCTTCGGCTTTGGTTTTGTCTATGTCGATATACTTTTTATAACGTGCATTCATGGCTTTGATAGCTGCTCGTGAATGTCCTGGAATGTCCACCTCAGGAATTATTTTTATATGTCGTTTCTGTGCATATTGTAGTATATCGATAAAGTCGTTCCGTGTGTAATAGCCATTTGCGAGACTTGTTGTATCGGTGGCATCACAACCCCAGGCATAAGCTGGAAATAGGCATTCTGATTCATCCGTCGTATGCCCCCTACGAGAAGCCACTTCAGTTAATTCTTCTAATCCCGGGATTTCAATTCTCCATGCTTCGTCGTCGGTGAGGTGCAGGTGTAATACGCTTATTTTATATGAGGCCAGATAATCTATCAATTTCAATATGTTTCCTTTTTTAGTGAAATTTCGAGCTACATCCAGCATCAGTCCCCTGTAGTCGGTATCGGGGTAATCAGCTATTTGTATGTTGGAAAATGTTACGGGTAATTGAGAAGCATTTCCAAGCATGTTGAGTAACGTCTGGCAAGCATTGAAGAGGCCATGGGCTGAGTGTGAAGAGAGAATAAAACGATTATCTTGAACTGTTATTTCATAATATTCATCCGGATAATTTTTGTTTCTGTCTGTCAGTTGGGTTAATTCTATAATCGTTTTACCAGTATCTGAAAAGGTACAATTAAAGTCTGCACTTAGATCGTTTTTCAATAATGTGGCTTCATTTTTGAATTCCGGTTCCCATCTTAAATTTACATCCGGTGTAAAGTTAGACTCACCTGTTTTTTTCTCTAACTGTTTGATAGAAGGGAAAATGTCAGTCAATTCCAACTCTATGTTTTTGTTGAAATAAGCATTTTGTTTATACATATACGTGCCATCAGCATATGGATAGTTCTTTCCGGGACGTTTGTATTGGTACTCTTGGTTAAAAGGTAATGCTTCAAGAGGGATATCTTGTGGCTTCTGCTCTTTACCGTTTTTGTCTGTCATCACGATATAAGCTCCTTGAGGGGCTCCTGTTTCGCGGATGATTGAACCTTTTTGGCGATATGTAAATGTTAAAGTTTCTCCGGGGGCTAAAGGCTGGAAATGCTTCGTTGGTATCAGTTGATTATAGCTTGCGGATATTTGTTTGATCATGATCGGCGAATCTTCCTGAACAAGGGGAGGAGGTACCGATATTTGGGTGTAATATATGGTCCAATTACCGGTTAAGGTTTCTTTACCGGTGTTTTTAATGTAAAAGGTGCTTTCAAAGTAGCCCGGTTCAATTCCATTTTGTCCCATTTCCCAGATTAGAGAAATTGGAGGCGCAGTCGTGTTCTTGTTGGCACAAGAAATTAATATCGGGCATATCAGTATTATTAAAAACAGATTTTTCATATATATATTTATCTTAATGTTTAAAAGTGGGGATCAGGGCTCCATTATCGACAGAACACGGATTTATTTGTCCGTGTTCTGTATCTATTTTTGTTGCAAAGAATGGTTATTCTTCGTTCTTCGGGAATTCAATTAAAGCAAAACCTGCTTTAGGACCGGCTGTTAAGATAACGAGTTTGCTTTCTACTGTGGCCCATGCGGTGATACCCGAACAAGCTGCTTGCGTAGCTTCTCCTAATTTATAGGTGTATACTGGATCTGGACGTTTTTCATTGTAGGCGTTGAAAGCAGGTACTGTACTGAATCCTTCCGAAATGTCGTAAACATACAATGTCGGGAAAGACCAGGAACTTTGTTGACGACCGGAGGTGAACATCAGATAACGTCCATTGTTGTAATTTACAACGTGGGCGTCTGTTCCATGTCCTGCATCTCCTAACTTATCAATCGAAGCCAATAATCCGCCATCTTTATCACGTAACTGAATCGGGGTCATTGTAGTACTTGTGAACAAGTAGGCATCTTCATTGTCTACCTTATTATAGCAGGCATAATAGGTTGCACTTGCAATGTCTGAAATAAATTTCGCTTCGCCTACTGTCTGGAAGTTCGTTATTGTGAATCGTAAGACACCCGCTCCTGTATGGTTTATAAAATAGACATATCCATTACCGTTTTCATCTAAATCGAGGGACATGTTATCTCCAAAACGTCCTGTAGCCTTGATGGATTCATCAATTATGCCGTTAAAGTCCAAAATGAGTTCCGGGCTTGAAGAGGCATCAGCATAATGGTAGAGTTTTAATTTTCCGGCATCGGTATCTGCTAAGCCGGTCGTAAGGTTACAAATATAGATGTGTCCTTGAGATAAACGTCCTGAAGAAATGACGTAAGTTCCACCGGCCATGCCATCTGTATTTAATGCAATAGGTGCGACCACTCCATCCGATAGGATATCACTTGCTTTGAGTAATTTAGGATTGAGCCCTCCTGAACGGGAAACAATTAAGACATGCTCTCCGTCGAAATCTGCACTTCGGGTATCTTCTGCGATGAAGTCCGGCCAAACGGTAGAGTTTGTTGTGAAGTCGTGAACGATAGGTGCGGAGAAATTAATGCCCGGTAATAATTTGCTGAAGCTGATTTCGTATGTATCGGTCATTCCTAAGAAATTTAGCTCTATGGTACCCGGATTGTCTTTGCTGATGAGGTTACCCTCTGCCGTTGTAAGAGTATAAGATGTACGTGTCGGGACGAGCAGAATGCTTTTCAAAGTAACCTGTTCTTCGTTTGGCGTATTGAGGTAAATCATTTTGTCTACCGGGTCAATCAGTCCGCTAATTACACTTCCTGTAGACGTTTCCACTTCTATTTTACTGACTAACGGTGCCGAAGCGGGATCGGACAGGTTGATAATAACGTTGTAATCGGTTATGTTCTCGCCACTGGTAAGGGTAATACCTCCCTTTAATGTTTTTTCATTGGGGGCATCCGGGTTGTAAAAATTATAAGAATCTGCATCAAAATGAGCTCCTAATGAAATTTTACCTCCGAACTTAATATGTTGAACATCAGTTTCTGCTGCTACGTCATTAAATGTAAGTGTACGGGTTGCATCGTTATAGACTGCGTTATAACGTATACCTCCGGATAACCCGCCATTGGCGATATACAGGTTATAAATCAAGGTTTCTCCAGAAGGATTCTCTATAATCGAGTCGTCATCCTTGCATGCTGTTATGCCCAATGCAGGCAATAACAGTAATAATATATATTTTATTCCTTTCATACGTATATTTAATTTTCAGATTGCCATTCTTTAGTTTGAGAAAGTGTGTAGCCATAGCTTTTGTATAAACTAATTTGGCTATTAGGAACCGGTTTAACATAGTTTTTCGGTTGTGGTAAGTTGCGCGCTGTTCCCGTATTTCGCAATATATACCCCTCGGACAAGCTTGCATCTTGTTGTGCATCGGGACTGATGACTCCTGTAAGAACGATACCGTCTTTTACGGCAGAAGGGAAATCGTCCAACACGATGTAGGCACCATAACGATAATCGGGATTGTGCTGATTGCACAAGTAATCGAGCTTTTTCCAACGTTTCAAATCTGCCGAACGCAAACCGTTCTCGTAACAAAGTTCTACGCGACGTTCGCGACGAATTTCCCATAGCATGGATGGTACATCATTGGCCGGTTCCCATTTAGTGCGTGCCGGGTCGTCGTAAACTACACCGTTAATCGCTGGTGCGCCACCGATTTCTTCTAAATTGGGCATATTGACACGTGCACGTAATTTATTGATGGTTGAATTCAATACCTCCTGATTGAATAGGTCCTTTCCGGTGATTGCTTCCAGCTCGTAACAAATCTCAGCGTAATTCAACAATACTTCACCCAAGCGAAGACAGGGCGCATCGGTAATGTTTTGCCCGCGATTTTTGAGATTGGGGTTACTGGTTTCCCATTCGTCATCTGTGAATTTCCGTAAAGAGTATCCTGAACGTGAATAACCATAAGGAGCATTACTTCCTCCTACAGGATAGTATTTGGGACGGAAATTGTATGATAATCGTGGGTCGCGATTCGTAAAGAAGTCGGTTGCGGTGGGAGCAAACCAGTATTCGTTATTGTAATAAACCGGGAATCCGTCACTGCGCAAAAAGCTTTCAAGCAGGGATTTGCTTGCACCGTTCTGTTCTATGTCATAACATTGGTTTACCATGTAGTGTTTCACGGTTTTATCAGAATATTCACGATACATGATTATTTCCGGATTATCGGATAAATCATCGGAAGTAAATAGTGATTTATAGTTGGGGGCTAACTGATAGGGCCCTGCCATTACTATTTCAGAAGCGGTTTTTGCTAACTCAAGACATTTCTCTGCCATTTCCGGATTTTGAAGGTAATATTTCTGAAAAGTACCTTCGCGTAACATAAGTCTGGAAACGAGTGCTGCTACCACATATCGGTTGATTTGTAACTTACCGTCGTTTACCCGTACTGTATTATTCAATGCAAATTTGAAATCTTCTATGTTTTTTTCTACTACAAAGTTACGGGGATCACGGTCTTTGTATAGGTAGTCCATATCTTCTTTCTCATCGCTTTGCTGCATGACTCTGTCGAACCATGGTACATCGCCATATTGGAAAGTCAGGCTGCTATAGAAATAACCTCTTAAAAAATGACCGATACCTAACCAATGGTTAATAGTGGCTTCCGGTTCATTCAGACGCGGAGCACTGGCTATTACATAATTGGCTTTCCGAATATTGATAAATCCCCAATCACCGTCAGTTTCGGGTATGATATTGGGAGCATAGGGATTCTGTATGGGGGCGGATATAGCATCATCGCCGACATCTTCCAACCACGATGGGTTTTGAGTTGTTCCGAATCCTCCGAACAGAGTAGGATAAATGCTGTATAAAAAGAGCCGTGCTTGTGTTTCGGTCTGCCAAAACTCCTCGTCGGTGAATTTGTCAACAGGAGGACGATCGAGAAAATCGTTGCAAGAAACGAATAACGCGCATCCTAATAGTAATAATAATTTATATGTTTTCATATACTATAATATTTTTAATTAGTGATTTATTAGAATGATACTTGAAGTCCGAATGACCATGTTCTTACGTACGGATAAATACGACCGAACCCTTGTGTACCACCGTCGCCGGAAGTAGTGTTGGTTTCGGGGTCAAGAGGGATATCTCCCAATTTGTCGATAGTGAATAGGTTTTCACCACTGACATATACACGGACTTTGTTTAAATAAGCTTTCCGTATAAGGTTTGTCGGCAATGAATATCCGAGGGTCAAACTTTTTAGGCGGCAATACGACATGTTAAGCAAATATTTACTCTGTGGCATATAGTTACCTCCGCTTTCGGCATAACGGGACGGTTGGTTCATTTTAGACAAACGTGCATAAAAAGCATCCGGATTTTCGGGTGTCCAGTAGTCGGTTTGGTGTGCATAATATACTCCGTCTCCAAATTGGAATCCCGGGATGACTAAGTTTCCACTCGCCCAGATTTGGCGGCTTCCTACTCCTTGGAAGAATATATCCAAATCAAAGCCTTTGTAGTCCAGCCCAATACGACCACTGTATTCATAACGTGGAGTTGAGTTTCCAATTACTTTCAAGTCACCATGATTGTCGGCTGTAAAATCACCACGGTCAATCACTCCATTACCGTCCAAATCTTTATATTTGATATCACCGGGTAGGTAACTCGCGATACCGCTTGTTCCACTATATTCTAAGAAGCGGCTTTGATCGGGAATATCGGCTTTTAAAGTTCCATCCGGATTGAAATCATCTGCTGTAAAGAAACGGTCGGTCTCAAATCCCCAGATTTCACCGAGTACCCGACCTTCGTAATTGCTTCCATTGAGAGATTTAGTTCTGTTTGGATGTTTGGTTATTACAGTGCGGGCATCCGAAATATTGGCATTAACGCGTAGTTTTAATTGATTGGCGAATGTGTGGTTAAAGTCTAATGCTAATTCCCAGCCTTTAGTTGTCAACTCACCAATATTTTTATAGGGGGCCGAAGCACCGAAGACAGAAGGCATTTCATTTCCTTGCACTACCATTCCGTCGTTTACACGTTTATAAACGTCGAACGAAGCACCGAGTTGGCCGTTTAAGAAACGCAAATCTAACCCTAAATCACTTGTTACGATATTTTCCCAGGTGAAGCCTTTTGCTAAAGTTTGCGGAAGCCCGAAAGTGGTCATATTGACATTGTTGATGCTCCAACCGGAAGAAACCGATGACATTATCGCTCTAAAACGGTCGGCACCGATATTGGGATTACCTATGCTACCGATAGAAGCGCGTAGTTTTGCAAAGCTCAATACTGGCTGTAAAGAGTGCATGAATGATTCTTCACTGAGAATCCATCCGATTGAACCGGATGGGAAGAATCCCCATAATTGGTCGAGTGGGAAATTGGATGAGCCGTCATAGCGCCCGTTCAATTCCAAAAGATAACGATCTTTGAACGAATAGTTGATACGTGCAAAAAAACCGACGGAGGCCCAGTCACTCTGTGAACCGTAAACAAATCGTGTACCCTCATTGTTTGAGGTTGTCGAAATAGTATGTTTACTCGGGTCTAATAATTCGCGAGCTTCGCCATTTAAATAGTTGTAATCTTCATATTCAAGATTGAAACCTGCAAAAGCGCTTAGATTATGTTTGCCGGCAAATTCTTTATTATAACGCAGAACTGCATTGGCGGTATGATGATTGGTTAAATAGTTATACTGATCGTATTTATCGTAGGACGATGCAGTATAAGTTGTCAGATTATTGATGTCACCCGACCAGAAATCGATGGCGGTTACTTTGCCTCCACGTAACTGACGAAGACGGCTATTGGTAATATATGAATAGTCTGCTTCTAATGACAAATTTTTTGTGAATTTTACCGTTGCTCCTAATGTAAAGCGCATGTTATTTGTGGCATCACTGTTTCTATTGGCTTGTGTAGTCTCGGTAAGGGCACTGCGGAATGGTTGCCCATTATATGTTCCGTATGGATATATTACCGGCCAGCGATATATGTAATACAGGGGATCATAGGTGGCACTGGAGTAAGTAAACGGAGTTTCCAGTTCTGTACGTGAAAACATTAATTGCGAACGTACTTTCAGCCATTTGGCTATTTCTGTTTCAGTTTTGAAAGTGACATTGTAGCGGTCGTATTGGTCGTTGTTCACTTTCAGAACACCTTCGTTACCCATATAGCCTAAAGACAGGTGATAACTTGTTTTACCGGATTTGCCAGTTACCGATAAATTGTGATTTTGAATAAAACCATTCTGAATGTACATGTCGAACGGATCCCATGAACGATAGAAGCGTAGTCCTTTGTCCGTAATTTCAAAATCGCGTCCGGCTACCATTTCAGGGCTAAGATTCATGCCGCCGAAATTGCGTTCCCATTCTTTCATTCGCTCAATGGCATCCTTGTCCCATTTCATTCCGGCGTCACCGACAAATTCCGAATCATTGGGATTATTACGTTGCCATGCTTCCAGTGCCATGGAAGCCGACTCGTACGATTTGGCCATTTTAGGTAAACCGATAGGTGAGGTCCATGCAAAGTTGTTAGAGTAAGTGGCTGTAAATTTGTCACTGTTCTGTCCTGATTTGGTGGTGATCAGTACTACCCCGAAGGCAGCGCGTGAACCGTAAATAGAAGATGAGGCGGCATCTTTGAGGATTGAAATGTTTTCAATGTCATCAGGATTGACCATATTCAAATCAGTCACTTCGACACCATCTACTAAGATAAGTGGTTGTGATGCGCCACTGTCTTCATTCAATAGCGTTCCTTGGTCACCGCGAATACGGATTTTAGGCGTCGTGCCGATACGTCCTGAAGTAGTAGTGACGGTTAATCCCGGAGTAGAACCTTGCAAGCCACGGCCTACATCTGTCAGCGAACGGCTTTCCAATTGTTTTGCCACGTCTACCGTTCCTACTGCTCCGGTCAGGTTGGCTCGGCGTTGGGTTGCATAACCTACCACAACTACCTCATCAATAACCTTGGAGTCTTCTTTCATTTTAATATTGATGATACTGCGGGAACCTACTGTTTCTTGTACAGATACATAGCCTATATAAGAGAATTGCAGGACGGATGTAGTCGATGGCACAGTTATTTTATATCTACCGTCGATATCGGTAACGGAACCGATAGGAGCACCTGCCACTTTGACTGATACGCCAATTAATGATTCTCCATTGGCATCGGTGACAGTACCCGTTACACTTTTGCCTTTCTCTTGTGCAATTGCACATACCGATATTGCTACCAGACAAGCAAATAGGAATATTCTGTTCCACATATGCCTGGTATAACCGGTATATTGCATGTTTAATTTCATATTATCCATAGAACTTTTGTTTTGTGAATTTATTAATTACTTGTTTATAATTTTTTCTACTTTCGTGGAACCGTCGGTATACGTTGTTTTTTTCAATAATAAACCTTTGGCATCAGCAGGAACTGTAATGCCTGTCGGTGTGTTATATGAAACGGATTCTACAACCTTGCTGTTAGTCTCGGTGTAGATGCCTACTGCGTTGGTTATTTCCAGCATGGAAGTTGAGGGAGCAGGAGTGGTAAATGAGTTTTCTGCTTTGGGAAGCGCCCATCCACCTAATATATGGTTGTCACCGGTGGCATATACATTGCCGGCAACGTCAAATACAACAGTATAACAGGTGTTTGTAAAAGGAGTATTGATGGTGTATTTTGATGATAAGGTCGGGATGTTATTATTGTCCCAAGTAACATCGAAAATGAGTATTTGACCCTGAGTGTTCTTTTCGCTGATAGTGCCTGCGGTAGCTACTAAACTTTGGTCCATATTTAGACCTACTACTCCCCGGGTATTGCTTCCTAATGTCCCCATAGAGCTATAATCTGCTTCACCTGAAGAATTCATATGGATTAATCCGGGGTAAGTTCCGTCGATAGGATCGGTCGCTCTATGCTGTGCAATCCACCAACCTCCTTTGTTGTCAGGGAAAATCATACCATTCCCGTTGGCTATATTTTCGGGATATGTAATAGGGGTGGGGGCATTGACCCAGGGAGTCTCCAGATCGCCAATTTCATATAAATTGATTTTTTGGGGAAGATCTTCATCGTAAGTATAAAGTTTGGTATCTGTTCCGGTTCCTATTACGTAGCAATGTGAAACAGAGCCGTGGATGAAGATGTCACCTTCCTTTGCATTTCCGCCGGTAACCGTACCTCCAAATACGGAAATAGCATCTGTAGTGGGAGCGGCAGGATCCCAGACATGTACACCACTGGTTTCGTTATCACTCCAATCTGTGATGTAGATTTTGTCATCAGGAGCTATAGTCAGGCGTAACGGGCTTGCAGGGCTGTTTGAGAAGTTTTTGGACCAGGCATTTTCTCCCTGAATTGTAATGTCGGTAAAAGCAGCATCGAAAACATAGATACCTCCGTCAGTAGTTTTGTTTTTAGAATCTGTGACGTACATGTGTCCGAAATAAGGGCTTTCGAAATTATTGTTGATAGCTACCCCTCGGGGTGTGGTAAGTATTCCGGTTGTGTTATCGATCAGGGTCGGTTCGTTGACTGTTTCCTTTCCGACTGCTTTTAATTTCCATGTATAATTTCCAGTGGGGATTGTACTTAAGGAGACAGCAATATTTGTATGACCCCCTTTTGTCAATGCTTCTGATTCGGTAATTTGGATTTCGTAGGGGGGATCTGTCTCTTTCTGAAGGATAATTGTCAACGATGAAGCCGGAGCATTCAGCGTATAGGAAATTTGTACTTCCTGATTCGTGTTGTCAACAGTATTTGCACTCAGTCCGGAAGCGTAAATGTTCGGTTCTTGTGCATGTAACACTGTTATTGCCAGAGCCATGGCAGCTACAATAGTAAAAAATCGTCTCATAGTAGTTAAATTTTGGGTGAATAATAAATATGTGTATTAGTTTTGTAAACAATATGGATATAGGGTAACCATTCTGTTGTTTTGGGGCAATCACAAGGACTGCCCCAAATGTGTTACTGTTTTATAATACGTTTATTGACAATGCCTTCGGATGTCCTGACCAGTAAGGTATAGATACCTGAAGTTAGCGTTTGTGCATCGACACAGGTTTGCGTAGCATCTATTTTGCCGTTCTTGACCGCTATACCTTTGATGTCGTAAAGTATATACTCTTCTGCATTGATACCTTCTGTAACATTGATGATAATTTCATCTTTTACAGGGTTCGATACGTAAATACAATCGCTTAAACTTGTATTGGTATGAGGGACAATACCTGTACTCTGTTTTGTAGAAGCATGTGTGGTATACGTATTGTCGGACTTAGGAAGAGAATACACCATCAGACGCTCATTATAGTTAGAGATCAGATAGAGATTATCAGCGGCATCAAAAGCCATGTTTTGTAGATAGTCGGTAGCTTCCCCCCAGTCGATACTACATTTGGCAGTAAGAGTCGGCTTGTTACTAGTATCGTAGACTACATCGAATACTTCTACTTTACCAGGTTTTGTACCTATTGCCAACATGGAACCGTCTGTATTCACTGCCATGGCACCCTGATATGAACTCGGGAGTGATGAACTGCAATTATAGTCCAGTTTGCCGTTGGTGGCGTGTATTAGAGCCGGAACACTTGCTCCACCTGTGCCTGCACGATATTGGCACATCCACCATCCACCATGGGCATCCGAAGCGATTTGTCCATAGGCATTCTGGAGGAGATTGCCGTTTTGCATGTCGTCATAAATAGTGGCACTGGGCGCTGATATCCAAGGCAATGTGGCTGTACTAATATCATAGCGATAGATGCCGCCTGCTACCGGAGAAGCCGGACGATTGTAGGTGAACAGTTTTGTGTCCGCACCACTTCCTATGATTTTTATATCTTCTATCGGATCGTGAATAAAAGTACCACTTGAGGTTACTCGACCATTGGAGGTATCCAGTGTTCCTCCAAATAATGGAGAAAAGTCTGATGCTGGATGAGCTGCGTCCATAATATAAATTCCTGAGTTGCCAAACGAACTGTCCGAAATATATACTTTACCGGAGGCATCCGTTGCAATTCCTCTTGGAGCATATTGATAATTAGCGTTTACGTTGGCTCCCCATGCTATATTACCGGCATAACTGTCAGCCCCTTGATTGGTGACATCCGTTAAGGCTGCATCTAAGATATAAATGCCTTTTTGCGTTGTTCGTGGGTTTACAGGTGTCCCTTCCGAGATGAGGCCACCGGCGGATTCTGATACATATACCCGGCCGAAGAATGGACTTTCAGGATTATTGTCTACTGCAACGGCACGTCCCGAGTAGAATTGGAATATAGGAGTGTCGTCGCTTATTTTGACAGGGTATGCTACCGGACGCGAGCTTGCTGTAACGCTCCATGCGTCATAATCGATTGGCCCGAAGGGATTGGCTATAGTTTGTATTCCTTTAGCGAGTGCTCCTGCGTCGTGGCTGGTTAGTGCCTCGCCTTCTTTATAGATTGTGATGAATACAGATGAAGCGTTTTCATTTAGTGTGAATCTGAATTCATTTGCTTGGTTGATTGAAAGTTCGGAGGCGTAGATGTTGGCTACCGGCTGGATTTCGGTCTTGTAGGTGGCTGCACCTTGTCCTTGTGCCCAAATTCCGATTTTGATATCATAATTATCTACTACAATAGATGATGCCAGATAACCGGCGCGTGTTGTTCCTAAACCTGCTTCGGGATATTTGTCTGAAATTTTAATGGCATTATCCAAACCATTCGTAATATCGAAGAGAGCTATGCCTGCTTTGGTAGCATCAGTATTACATATTGGGGCGGCCATAAATACATGTCCGGCATACCGGGCAAAAGTATTTCCATAGGAGGCTACCGGGATTTCGGCAATAGATAGCTCGCCTTTTTTCAACAAAGCGGTACCGTCGGTGGCTAACCAATCGAATTTGTATTCAGTGGCAGGCATGACATCACTATCGACAATAATGTGATCGTAGCCAGAAGGGGATATGACAAACTTGACATGTTCTCCCCATGCCGAAACCGGATAATTACTATCGGTTCCCATATATTTATCCGTAACATTTTGAGTCTCATTTTTGTAGTTTAAGCCGGCAATGCGGTAGTTTGTACCGGACTTAACTGTATAGTAGATATATAAGTTTGAAATGGCACCGGCCACCGTAAAGGTCTCTCCGATTTCGGCATTTGTTGTATTGGCTTGTTTGGGAGTCGTGAGTAAAACAGTCGGAGTTGCATTGTCGCTTTCCCATTTGTATATTTTAAATATTGCGTCCGCATGGGCATTTGTTAGTTTGTTGCAGGCCAATAAAACATCGTCGGCGCTGAAAGCAATGTCACTAAGAATGGAACTTCCACCTGTGATACCAGTTAAGTCTAATTCTTTGATAACCTCTTGCGTCTCGGCATTCGCTACTATAATTTTAGGATCATTGGTCAGAACGTATAGTTTTCCGTTGCGTTGAAGTATGCGTCTGATTGACGAACTGCTTAGCCAAGTCGGGTTTTCTACATTACCATCCGGTACAAAATCGTATTGATTCAATGCTGTTGCACCATCACCCTGTTCGGGCGCAGGATAATCAGGAACAATAATATTGATGTTTTTCAAAAAGGCTTTTGTATATGCGATTTCGGATGCGGTGACAGTAACGTCTACTGTTTTGCTTTCATAATTTGTCAGTGAGAATGATAATTTGTAATTACCTGGTTGTAAGTCATAAAAGGCAAATATTCCGTTATACCAATTATCAGTGGTGTAAGTTTTCAGTACTTGCGAACCGTCTGCATTAAGTAGTTTTACAGTTACTTCATTGAGAGGTAACCATTGGTCATCACTACCGGCTCTATAAGTGAACTTCGGCTGTTTTAGGATATCGACTAATTCGTTCCCGCTTTTCACAAAACCTGCAATTGTGCCGGTTGCCGGCATGTCGCGTTTGAAGTAGTTGTGAAAGTGCTGAAAGAAACGTATGGCTTCGAGTTTGCAGAAATCGTTATTCATTAAACGATGGGTTTCTGGTGGATAATCGTGAAACGAACCTTCGGAAAGGAATCCAGGTACGGTTAATGGGCGTAAAACTCCTAATCCGAGATTATCGCCATAGAATGTAAAATCACCGCGTAACATCGGAGTAGGACTTGTCCATACTGTCAAGGGATTGTTGATCTGAATAGGTCCTGAGGATTGTGCCATTGGTAGACTCTGCGCTACAGTTGGCTGGTCATTGTATCCATGGTACAATAACAGGAGATAATTAGTCGTTGTATTTAGGGAATTACTATGGATCGATAAAAAATGGTCTACGTTATTGGCGTTGGCTTCTTCGGCAATTTCTGATAGATCACGATCGCCGCCACCGGCAAATTGCTCACCGTCACGAATGCCGCTTGTGTTATCTGTACGTGAGATAATAACGGTGGCACCTGCCGCTTCAAGCATCTCTTTCAATGCTAATCCTTTTACCAGATTCGATTTTGATTCCCAATAGCCCTCTGGATTCTTCCATACTTCGGGAACAGGAATGGTCCAGACACTTCGGTCGTTACTATCGTATCCACCGTGTCCCGGGTTTATATAAATTTTGACGCCGGTCAAATCGATTGCCTGAGCCGTAAATATCGTCAAAAAAGAAACTATAAGTAATGCTATTCGTTTCATAATTGAGTTATTTTAATTCAATGTTCATAATGTAAATTTGACCCTTTTCGGAATTAAATGCAATTTGTTTACCATCGGCAGAGGCTGCCGGATACATGGCAATTTTCGCAAAAGGAGTAGTGAGAGTCTGTCGGATTTTTCCGTTAATGGTTACTGCTATGATTTCTGAAGTAATGACTTGGTCGCCATCGTCTTTGTCATTCATTCCGATTACCCACTCATTGTTTAGCCAGGTGGGAGCATTCAATTTTTTCAATGAAACAGGATTTTCTCCGTTGATGTCACAAACAAAAGTACCATAGGCTGCCACGGTATAAACAATGTGTTTACCGTCAGGGGATATACTGGCCCAAAAGTAGCTTTTGTTTTCTCCATTCGGGGTAAGAACTTTGCGGGTATTTCCAGTGTATAAAACCATCTTGCGGTCTTCAATGTTAATGTATGAATTGATATTAGAGGTTGTGTTTTTCATTTTTTTCAAGACTCCGGCTTTGACTACTGCCGGGGCATTTCCTACAAATACAGGACTGATTTTCTCATGTGTGGCATCAATCAGTTTTTCTTGTCTTTTATTGTTTAGAGAATAGCTCTGTAGCGAAGAAAAACGTAGGCTGTTTTGTATTTCTGTCTTTTTAAATAAGATAGTGTTTTCGTCGGCACTGATTTGTACGCCATAGCCTGCGCCTGCGTCTGTTACCAGTCTTTCGATTTTATTGGTTGCTATAACATGGTGGTTCAGACCTGCATAATTTTCTGCAGTTGTGAGTAAATAAGTACCTTGGGGACTAAAAATCGGATGAAAATATCCTCCCTGCTCTGTCCCATTCAACAGCTTGATAGACTTGACGTCGATTCGCTGTGCATAAGAAAGTTGCCCAATCACAATGAGCGACAATAATAATAGCTTTTTCATGGCTTCTTCTTTTTAAGAAAGATTAGTTGATTATTTTTAGTGTCAATTGCTTTTCTTCTATTTTCAGTTTTACGATATACATATCTTTGTTAGGCAGTGATAGCGGAATTCTATTTTCACCTTCCAATAGACCGATTCTTTGGGAAGAGGTGTAATGCCCCAACGTGGAATAGACCTCAAGCATTGCATTTGAGGTTTTATCTGCATATATAAATAAATACGAAGTTCCATATTCGTTGTATGTGTAAATTTGTGAATCGGTTATGGCAGGTGTATTTATGCTACTTACTGTTCCTATTGTGAACTGGCGTACTTCTGACCATGTGTCTAATGTATTGGCTTTCCGTGTCTTTACACGCCACCAATATGTTGCGTTCTCTTTTATGCTACCTACTAATCCGGAGTTATATTTGGTATCTGTGGTTTCCATTGAAGCCACTAAATCGGTAAATTGGCTATTGAGGGATAATTGCCAGATATAACAATCGACATCTGGGGCTCCTTGCCATTGGAATAAAGTGGCTTTGGAAATGTTGGCATTATTATCCGGATAAGTCAGTACCGCAGTGACTGGTGCGGCCGGTGATTCGCCAAATACACGTGGAGCGTATTCATTACCATAACGGTCAATAACTGATACGGCAATTTTGTGCGTAGAAGTCGATATGCCTTTTTTCATGCGAAATTGTTTATCGTAGGTGATGGCAACTAAATTTTCCGATTTGGAAAAGGCGCCTGCTTCATTCCTTTTAGCAATCGGTACGGCATAAACAGCGTAACGTACATTTTCATCGGAATTGTGTATCCATGAGATAATGCTGCCTTGTGGCGGGCCTGTAAATGAAATAGGTTCTTGTTCCGGTGCCGGTTTCCAGTGGATAGCAGGTGTTAACGCCGGGTACTGAAAAACGTCTGTTTTGAATTTATTACGGAAAGGCATATCATAAACCCATGCTAAAGTGTTGTAAAATACATTTCCAGGTGCATTGTCATAGTTTGCGCTACGATTCTTCAAGGTTTGATTCTTAAACTCATCGGTATTTTTGTAATAACCTGTGTTACTTGAATTATTTTCCGCATAACGATAGAGAGCCATACTTGAATAGAACTGTTTTCCAAAACGGTTGGCTAAGTCTGTCCACCAGGCACAAAGCTTATTATAGTCTTGCGCACCACCTATCTTCCAATACAATTGCGGAGAAAGGTAGTCAACTGTACCTTCTTTAAGCCATGCCACTGGATCACAATAAATTTCTTGATACATATTCCCTCCTGATATACCTGAGGGTAATGGAATGCCTTCTTCTTCTGCCACATTGGTGTTGGTGGTCCAAATGCCAAATGGAGAAACTCCAAATGCTACGTAAGGTTTGGTTGCTTGAATAGTATGATAAACATCGGCAATCATTCGGTTTACATTGTCACGCCGCCAGTCGTGTACCGTTTTACCGGGATGGGCGTCTGACCATGCTTCGAAATATTGGGATTGTGATTTTGCATCTTGATTGGCGGTACCTCCGTATGGATAAAAATAGTCATCAAAAATAATGCCGTCTATATCATAGTTTGTGGTTATTTCTTTTACTATATTTGTAATCTGTAATCGTACTTCGGGGATAGCAGGATCTAAGATCACGTTGTCTGGATACCAAAGTAACCATTCCGGGTGCGTGCGTTCATAGTTTGATGGCCAGTTATTGGCACCTGTCCATCCGTCACCGGTTTTGTTATAGCGATATGGGTTGAGCCATGCATGACACTCAAGCCCTCGTTTATGACATTCTTCTATAACGAAGGATAACGGGTCATATCCCGGATCGGATCCTCGCGATATTTTTAAATCGCTTGACCATGGCTCATAAGACGATTTATACATCGCGTCACAACGTGAGCGTACTTGGAAAAATACGGTGTTGAGGTTTAATGTTTGAATCGAATCAAGCATTTTGAGCATCTCTGCTTTTTGTGAGGTGGCTCCTGTGGTTTTGGGCCAGTCAATGCCGCCTACTGTAGCAATCCAGGTTGCTCGCATTTCTCGTTTAGGAGGCTGAGCTTCCATGCTTATGAAAGCATATAAAAATACGAGAAGCAGGTAATGTTTTTTAGTGTACATAGTATTGTTATAATATTAATAAATTACAGGCCCCTATATATTTAAGGACTGTTTGATTTCCCTTTTTTAAGTTATCAGTATCTTTATAAACTATTTTTGATTTCTTTTTTTTGGTAAATTTTTATCCTTTCTTCATGAATGAAACATATTCATAAGCGAGACTTCTCAAAATGAGACCGGATAAAATGACTCCTTTATTAAGTAATTCAATTTTCAGGTTTATTCAACGTTTACAAAGGGTTATTGTTTTCAAAAGTAATTGGTAAGTTCTCGTAGAGAACTTATGTTTTCTCTTATAATTATCAATATATCAATTTGTTATTTGTACTATAGATGACAAAATCAATATTGAATAATGATAAGAGGAACTCCTTTTTAGAGTATTCTGAAACAAATATAAGAATCTTTTATGTATTAGAGATTTTTATTTGCAATAATTTTGAATTATGATCATTAATTTGCAAATTAAAGTGTAAATAAATTAGCTGTGGTGATAAACTTAAGAAGTGTATTTAATATAAATATGTATTTTGATACTAATATTTAGAATATTTCTGCTCATAAAATGAAATCTGGTTAATTTAGTTATTAGACTTTTTTTTAATTACCATAATTCGTGATTTCTAATGTGTGAGACTTCTCTTTTATAGCAATCTTACATTTTTATATTTTCGATTTGAATACAAATCGGTGTTTTTTGTTTATTTTTACCAAGAAGGAGGGGTACTGGAGGACGGGATGGATGGGTATACGTGAGAGATATTCCAATCTCTCTAAGTGGAAAAATCATTGTTTAACCTACCACTGTCTCCTAAAGGGGAGCTTTCCTTCCCGAAAGGAGAGACGTTATATAGCATCATTCTTGTATAGAGTTGAGGTCAATAAATAATTTTTGGTAAATAGAAGTGCCCCTCCGATAAGTATTCCATAACGTGATTCATGTCTGTGGTATAGAAAGAAATAAAATTGCGGATAAGATATTGGAAGAAAAATTCCTTATCATGCGGTATAAACTTTCTATTGTCGGGTAGTAAACTTTTCTATCCTCTTTTCTAATCTATAATTTAAAGTTTTGGTTTTATAACCGCAAGTTCTGATTTTAAAAACAGAACTTGCGGTTATAGTTTTTCTTTCATTGAAGATTATTTTTCTTTCTATGGATCGACACTTGTTTTAGGAAGAAGTAACTATTAAAATCTAAGTTTTGGATTATATATTAACGGTATAAATAGGTGATGTTTTTCTAATTCCTTATCCCGAACCCACGCTAATTAAGTGCTATCGGTTCTACTATGCGCTTTGATTACATGCTCATATAAAAAAGGCCGACTTCGATTTCGTATCGGGCCGGCTTCAATCTGATTTAAAGTTTAATTTTAGTGCTTGTGAGTTTATGAACTTTTTCTGTTGTTTATGACGCGCATAGCTGCGGTATAAAATTCGCAGGGTACGGATAATAAAATACTGTTAGTTCCTTTGTCTTTCATTGAAACTTCAATGTAGGCTGCATTGAGAAGGTTTTTTACGCTGGTTGCTTCCCACGGACTACCGGTGAAAACGTCTACTTGGGAAATTTTTCTACTTGTGATCATCTGTTTCTGGTTTTTGTTGTATTCTGTTTGCAAATATAGAGCATGTTTTCAAGTCCAATGACGAATATTCGTTCAATCTTTAAAAGAATTGTTGCAAACGTTAGCAATTTAGGATATGAATTGCTCCAAATTTGTCTTTTTCGGTGACTGTTGGCATTATGAGAAAACAAATATCCTTAAATAGGAACCGGTTGCAGAAATGTAGCGATTTTCATTGATTCAAAGCGCATGTCATTCTTGCAACCGGTTTCCTGATATTTTAAAAGTGAAGTTTAAGGTATACTTTTATTTTTCATCGTTTTTCCGGATTTCCACACGACGTATTTTACCACTGATTGTTTTCGGAAGTTCATCAACGAATTCAATGACACGTGGATATTTGTATGGTGCGGTCACTTTTTTCACATGGTTTTGAAGTTCCTTTATTAGGCTTTCCCCTGCTTGTGCTTTATATTCCTTGGACAAAACAATGGTGGCTTTTACTACTTGCCCACGAATCTCGTCGGGTACTCCGGTAATGGCACATTCCACAACAGCCGGATGGGTCATTAACGCACTTTCCACTTCAAACGGACCGATGCGATAGCCGGAACTTTTAATGACATCGTCGGCACGGCCTACAAACCATAGATAACCGTCCTCGTCTTTCCAGGCTACATCACCGGTATAATAAATACCGTTGTTCCATGCTTCATGGGTACGGGCAGCGTCACGATAATATTCCTTGAAAAGTCCCAATGGCTTTCCTCTGTTTGTGCGGATGACGATTTGCCCTTGCTCGCCGGCTTCTACCGAACGTCCGTCGTGATCAATCAGATCCACATCATATTGCGGGTTAGGGACTCCCATGCTTCCCGGTTTCGGTTCCATCCAAGGAAAAGTAGCTACGGTCAGTGTTGTTTCTGTCTGTCCGAATCCTTCCATTAGTTTGATGCCTGTCAGCTTCTTGAAAGTGTCGAATACGGCGGGATTCAGTGCTTCACCGGCAATTGTACAATATTGCAATGAAGAAAGATCATATTTGGTCAGATCTTCATGAATAAGAAAGCGGAAGATGGTAGGTGGTGCACAGAGAGACGTGACGTGGTAATCTTGTATCTTTGTTAGGATGTCACCCGGGGTGAATTTTTCATGATCGTATACAAATATGTTAGCTCCGGCAATCCATTGTCCATATAACTTTCCCCATACGGCTTTCCCCCAACCTGTATCGGCTATGGTGAGGTGGAGACTTTTTGGGGTAAGGTTGTGCCAGAAACTACCTGTAACGATATGGCCTAACGGATAAGTAAAATCATGTGCTACCATTTTAGGCTCGCCGGTAGTGCCGGAAGTGAAATACATCAGTGAAATGTCATCGTTCGTATTCGGATGTTCAGGTTTTACGAACGGGGCTGCTCCTTGGATACCTTTATGGAAATCTTCAAATCCTTCAGGGATCTCGGGCCCTACGCTGACAAGTTTATGTACAGTCGGGCAATCGGGCATAGCTTCGATGATATGTTTGGTGATAACTTCTTCGCCGGCGGCAACGATCATTTTAATATCTGCGGCATTGCAGCGATATACGATATCTTTTTTAGTTAATAGGTGAGTTGCGGGGATTACCGTAGCTCCCAGTTTGTGTAACGCTATGATACTGAACCAAAATTCATACCGGCGTTTTAGAATCAACATTACCATATCGCCGCGTCCAATTCCCAATGACTGGAAATAAGAGGCCGTTATGTCTGTATAATGCTTCATATCGGCAAATGTGAACTGCACATGCTCGCCTTTATCGTTCGTCCACAGTAATGCAGACTTATTTGGCTCTTCGGCAGCCCAAGCATCTACTATATCATATCCGAAGTTAAAGTTTTCGGGTACGTTAATCTTAAGATTTTTGATAAAATCCTCCTGTGAGGAGAATGTTGTTTGTGATAAGAATCTTTCTACCATAATTAATATTACATGATGACGGCAAGGAAACGTACTGTTTTTCCATCGAGTGCTTTCATGCCGTGTGGGAGTTTTGAGTTGAAATAAAGACTGTCACCTTCGTTCAGTATCAGTTCTTTGCCTTCGATATTAATCAGCATACGTCCTTCAAGTACCAAGTTGAATTCTTGGCCGGTATGGCTGTTGTAATGTATCGGTTCGTTATCCGGTTTCGGTTCAACGGTTACGATGAACGGATCAGCGCTCCGATTGATAAATCCTGCTGCTAATGATTGGTATTTGTATGCTCTGGTACGTTCGATACTTGTTCCTTTCCCGGCGCGGGTTAAAAAATAACTGCTCATTTTGGGCTCTTCACCAAACATGAGTGCATCCAGGGCGATACCATACTTACGTGCTATCTTTTGCAGCATACTTACTGAAATATCATATTCTCCTGTTTCTGCCAAACGGTATTCTTCGGCAGAGATATCACAATCGCGGGCAATGTCTTCTGCTGTAAGTTCCAGTACATCACGCAATCCGCGTAGTCGTTCGGCTATTTGCTTAATTTTATCATCCATGTATTTAATGAATTAATGTGTAAATGTTAATAGTTTGTTGGGGTGTTTTCATGCTCGTAATAATTCTTAATGGAGTTTGAGTTCTCATTTTTATTCCTGGCATTATTTAGAGGCCTTCATTGCTTTTATTATTGCCGAGGTAAATCCGGCATGTTCCAATTCGTTGATACCTTTAATTGTGATTCCACCGGGTGTTGTCACTTTGTCGATCTCAACACTGGGATGCGTATCTTTGTTTAACAACAATTCAGCCCCGCCTATTAGTGTTTGTGCAACCATTTTCATACCGTCCTTAGGTGCGATTCCCATTTCGATACCTGCCTGCATGGCGGCCTGTACATATTTCAGCACATAGGCAATACCACATGAAGTCAGCGCAGTTGCTGCTGCTATTTTACTTTCCGATATCATCATGGTCAGTCCCATCTCGTCGAACATATCAGTTAATAATTTCTTTTGTTTATCTGAAGCATTGCGAGCGGCTATAAGAGTCATGCTGGCACGTTCGGCAATGGCGGTATTGGGAATAACACGGAAAATCGGCATTTCCGGCTCACCACAAAAATGCGCTAAATCGTCGAAACAAATACCGGCGGCTAAAGACACGAGTATCTGTGTACGTTTCAAACGGAGTGGTTCGAGTACCTCCTCTATTAACCAAGGTTTTACAGCAGCGATTACAATGTCGGCATTGCTTGCTGCATCCATATTGTTGTTCGTTGTTTTAATGTTGGGAAAGTCGGCTTTTAGTTTCTCCAATTTCCCATTCGTTGGGTTGGACACAACAATTTCATGTCCTTGAACCAAATATCCCTGGGCTAAACCGCGTGCAATGGCAGAGCCCATATTTCCTGCACCAATGATAGCTACTTTCATAATTTGATGTTATTTAGTACGTTGGAGACAAAGGTAAATGTAAAAAGTGAAAATTCGAATAATTGTGGCAGGTATTTTTCTTGTGGAAAATTGATTTTATGAATTTATATGCTAATTTTGTTCGGTAATTATAGGAATACCAGTGACTTATAAGATAAGAGTGTATGCTTTTCCTACATAAGAGTCTATACTTTATTTTGAGAGGTCGTTTCGTTTGAAAGGACAGTAGGAAGGTTGTTTTTCCGGATATAAAATAAATGCCGGTATAATCTCTGAATAGAAGACGATATACCGGCATTTTTATTGTTAAAGTACTTTCTTGAATCTGATGAGGAATTCATCCGCTTCTGCTTTGCTGAGGCAGAGAGGGGGCAATAGTCGGATAACATTTGTTCCACTGGCTCCGGTGAATACTTTCTGTTCATGGATGAGACGGCTGCGAATTTCTTTTACCGGCTGTTCGAACTCCATGCCAATCATAAGTCCGCATCCACGTACTTCTTTGATTTGTGGGAATTTTTTCAACTCTTCCAATAAGTAAGCACCGATGTTGGCTGCATTTTCGACCAGACGATCTTGCTCAATGACGTCCATAACTGCTAATGCCGCAGCACAGGCCAAGTGATTTCCTCCGAAAGTCGTTCCTAACATACCGTAAACCGGTTTGAACATCGGGCTGATGAGTACACCGGCCATTGGAAAACCATTGGCGATACCTTTGGCTACTGTGATAATGTCGGGTTTGATCCCTGCATATTGGTGCGCAAAAAATCTACCGCTACGTCCGTAGCCACTCTGAATTTCATCAAGGATAAGTACGGTCCCATTCTCTGTACATGCCTTACGTAGCTCTTGCAAGAATTCTGCAGTCGGTATTTTAATACCTCCTACTCCCTGAATACCTTCGATGATAACAGCACAGACATCTCCTTTGGCCAGTTCGGCTTTCATTGCTTCCGTATCGTTCAGAGGAAGATAAGTGATATGTCCGTTCGCATTGATGGGAGCGATGATTTTAGGATTATCGGTCGCTTCTACAGCCAGTGAAGTACGTCCGTGGAAAGCTTTGGAGAAAGAGATCACTTTGGTTCGTCCGGTATGGAAAGAGGCCAGTTTCAAGGCATTTTCGTTTGCTTCCGCACCACTGTTGATCAGGAATAGTGAGTAATCGTCATAACCGGAAATCTTTCCCAAGCGTGCAGCCACTTCCTGTTGCAGCTTGTTGATAACCGAGTTGGAATAAAAGCCGAGTTTTGCCACTTGGCTGCTAATCATCTCTATATAGTGCGGATGGGCATGTCCGATGGAGATAACGGCATGGCCTCCGTAGAGGTCGAGATATTCTGTTCCGTTTTCATCCCATACATGGCAACCTTTTCCTTTTACTATGTTTATGTCGAATAAAGGATATACATCGAATAGGTTCATGATGATATTTACGATTTTATGATTTACAATTAGACGATTGGAGTTACTACTATTAATTTTACGATTTACAATTGAAGTAACTCCAATCGTCTAATTGTAAATCGTCCAATCGTCAATCTAAAAAGCCGATGGCTTTAACCGGAGACCTACCGTCTCTTCCAGATTGAACATCAGGTTCATATTGTGTACTGCTTGTCCGCTGGCACCTTTCAACAGGTTGTCGATGCATGAGATAATAAGCAGCTTATCTCCGTGTTTCTCCAGATGTATCAGGCATTTGTTGGTGTTGACCACTTGTTTGAGATCGATGTTTTTGTCTACGATGTGTACAAATGAGTCTTTTGCGTAATATTCCTCATACATGCGTACGATTTCTTCCAATGCTACTTTGGTTTTTACCACTAACGTGGCAAAGATACCCCGTGGAAAATCACCCCGGTAAGGGATAAAATCAATCTCTGAGTCGAAACTGTTTTGAAGTTGTTTCAGCGATTGTTTGATTTCGGGTACATGTTGGTGGTTAAAGGCTTTGTACACACTCATGTTGTTATTACGCCAACTGAAATGACTGGTGGCACCAGGTTTTACTCCCGCTCCCGTGCTTCCTGTGATAGCATTTACCATGATGTCGTCATTCAGCATCAAGTGTTTGGCCAATGGAAGAAGTCCTAATTGGATGCAGGTTGCAAAACATCCCGGATTGGCTACATGCTTGGCCGTACAGGTGGCACGACGGTTCAATTCTGGCAATCCGTAGATGAAGTCATGATCCGGTGATGCGATACGATAATCCATTGAAAGATCGATAATTTTCAGATCTTCCGGTATATTATGGCTTTCGATAAATTTCTTTGTATCGCCGTGGGCGGTACAAAAGAAAAGTACGTCGATTTCTTCCAGAGGAAGTGCATCGGTAAAAGTCAGATCACATTCTCCGTAGAGTCCTTCGTGTACATCGGTAATCTTATTACCGGCATTACTGCTGCTGTTGATAAATACTATTTCTGTCTCGGGGTGATTGATAAGTAGGCGGATAAGTTCACCCGCCGTATATCCTGCTCCACCAATAATTCCTGCTTTTATCATAATAGTTGAAAGCTTATTTAGTTGAAAGTTGAAAGTTGAGAATTGAAAATTGGGAGTTGAAAGTTGAAAGCTGGCTTGCACTATTGAACTGCATAGTAACTTTCAACTCTCAACTTTCAACTAAACCTCGTGGTTTGCATAATAAACGCGTAGCGGAGTGGAAGTTACTTTGATAAATCCTTTCGCGTCTTCCGCAGTCCAGCCTTTCTGCATTTCGCCATATTCGCCAAATTTAGTTTTTACTAAATCATCTTCCGATTCTACGCCTACGGTAGAGAAAGACAATGGGCGGAGTTCAAGAATTGCCGTACCGTTTACATTGCGCTGCGACTCCTGCAGCATGGCTTCGATGTCGCGCATTACAGGTTCCAGGTACTGGCTTTCGTGGAGGAACATACCATACCAGTTGGCTACTTGATCTTTCCAGTATTGTTGCCATTTGCTCAGCGTATATTTTTCGAGGAAGCGGTGTGCACCGATAATCAACATCGGAGCGGCTGCTTCAAAACCTACGCGACCTTTAATACCGATGATTGTATCGCCCACATGCATGTCGCGCCCAATACCGTAAGGAGCGCCAATCTCTTCTACTTTCTGGATGGCGGCAATTTTGTCTTCAAAAACTTCTCCGTTTACGGCATGAAGTTCTCCCTGTTTAAATTCAAGACGTAACTGTTCGCTTCCTTCCTTCTGCACCTGTTTCAAGTAGGCTGTTTCGGGTAGCCCCTGTGCCGAGTCGAGAATTTCGCCGCCACAGATGGAAGTACCCCACAATCCGACGTTATAGGAATATTTCAGTTTGGTAAAGTCTGCACTGAAACCGTTTTTATTCAAGTAGTCTATTTCTTCCTGACGGCTCAATGCCATGTCACGGGTCAATGTGATGATTTCCACACCCGGAGCCAGTACAAGGAAAGTCATGTCAAAACGAATCTGATCGTTGCCGGCACCGGTAGAACCATGGGCGATGGCATCCGCACCGATTTCGTTGGCATAACGTGCGATAGCCAATGCCTGGAATATACGTTCCGAACTGACGGAAATAGGATAAGTACCGTTACGCAGTACGTTTCCGAATATCATGTATTTCAAGCTTTTCTCGTAGTATTCCTGGGTCACGTCCAGTGTAACGTATTTCACAGCTCCTAACTTGTATGCGTTTTCTTCATTCTGTTTCAACTGTTCATCGCTGAAACCACCCGTGTTGGCACAAGCCGCATACACCTCATAGCCTTTCTCCTTAGCCAGATACATTACGGTAAACGAGGTATCTAATCCCCCGCTGAATGCAACTACCACTTTCTTTTTCTGTTCCATGATCTTAATAATTAGTTAATGCCCCGATTGTTCTATTGACGATGCGGTACATTATATTATTTTAATTCTTTTCTTTCTCTATTAATTGGCATATTGGCACATTGACCAATCGGCACATTATTCTTCTTCTTTATGTTTCTCCGGATCGTAAAGCATTGCCGTACAAATACAGAATTTCCGGTTTTTGGCTACCAATATATCATGGTTGATACAACCTTCGCAGCCGCGCCAGAATGCTTCGTCATCCGTCAGTTCGTTGAACGTGACGGGTACATAACCGAGTTCCGTATTCATTTTCATAACGGCGGCACCACTGGTCAGACTGAATATTTTGGCCCATGGCCAGCGTAGGCGGGCGAGTTTGAAAGAAGCTTGTTTGATACGTTTAGCCAGTCCCAAACCGCGGTAGTCGGGGTGTACGATCAATCCCGATGTCGCTACATATTGTTTATTACCCCACGATTCTATATAAGTGAAGCCTGCAAATTTATCTCCCTCCAGGGCGATAATGGCTTTCCCTTCTTTCATCTTGGTTGCAACATATTCGTGTGTACGTTCTGCAATTCCTGTCCCGCGTACTTTCGCTGCATTTCTGATTGTCTCCAAAATAGTGTCAACGTAAACCTCATGTGAGGCGTCGGCTACCATCACATCTATTTTTTGAGTCTCCATTTCTTTAATAAGTGTCGAGTATATAGTTATCTGTTTATTGTATATTCGGAATAATAAGTGACAGGAAGTTTCGTACCATTTTAGGCTCGGCACCTTCACGCAATACAAGCATGATGGTGTCATCGCCGGCAATGGTTCCTAATATATCGCCGAACTCACGATTGTCGATATCATAAGCCATACTGCTGGCGTATCCGGGACGTGTTTTGATTACAGCTATGTTGCCGGAAAACTGCAGGGAGACGAAGCCATTGTTCATTAACATCTCGGTGGCACTTTGGTCACCAACACGTTTGTACATGATGTCATTAGGCAATACGTATACATATTTACCGTTCATGCTGGCTGCTTTGGCTACTTTCAATTGCTTCAAATCACGTGAAAGAGTGGCTTGCGTCAGTTCAAAACCTTCGGCTGCAAGAGCCTGTAACAACTCTTCCTGTGAACCTACCTCTTTGCTTGAGATAATCATTTTGATAGCGTCTAATCGGTTTGCTTTCTTCTTCATCTTGTATAATTATTCTAAGAATGGCGCAAAAGTATGCAATAAATTGGAAAAATGATGCATAAAACCAAACTTTTTTATTCTTTTTATACATAAAAGCGGAATTTATTCAAGAATGGCTATAATAAAGGAGGGGATAAAAGTGGCGGATTGGCATGACAGCATAAATAGATATATAATGTCTAATAAGTTTTTTATTAGTCTCTGTGTTTTTATTGTAGATATAATGGCTGTGTTATTACATTTGATTTACGGACAACAACTATATGACAGGTGTTTTGTGTGAAATAATTCGGGTTTTGTTGTGATTTCAGATATGTATGGTAGTTGGAAAAGGGGGATAAGGGAATTGTTTAAGAAGTGAAAAAATATGATATTTATGTATGTTTTTAAAGTGTTGATTATAAGTGTACTATGTGGGTCGAAATTTATTCGTAGAGAATCAGCTCGTTCCTCTACGATGAACGCTTCGTTTCTCTACGAGCAACGGAGTGTTTCTTACCGAGAAGCAAATGGGATATTCATAAGATGTGACAACTAATAAAGGCATAACAATAAAAACATTTATTAGTTGTAATGAAAAATAAAACGTGTTAGCAAAAAGAGGGTTTTTCTTTTTGCTAACACGTCTATGATAGAGCGGGCTACACTGGTCTTATAAATTCTCTATTTCTTCTACGGATAATCCGGTTCCCTGGACAATCATTTCTGTGGAAAGTCCCATCTTTTTTAAGTTACGGGCTACTTCGATCTGGCTTAGCTTTTTGCCTTCCTGCAATCCTTCCTGCAATCCTTCCGCATGTCCTTCCGCACGTCCTTCCTGCAATCCTTCCAGTTTAGCTCCGTCCAGCACATCATTCTGAATCATGATAGCATTCAGATGTTCGTCATAGGCATGTCGTTCTTCCGCGGTCATATTATAATAAATGAGTTTCTGTCTGGCTTCTACAAGTCCCGGTGCTACGGTGTCCGGCCGTATTCTTCCGGTTTTCAAGTATTCTATCCATTCTTCGAGTGGGGTGACAGCGGCTTTGTCGAATTCGTTTACGCGAATTAGAAAATATTCGGGAAATACTTCGGCGGGTAACTTGGTCACTATGGCATCCCTCTCTTTGGTGGTGACCAATAGCTGATCACCGGTATGTACACCTAAAAACGTGTTTTGCCCATGATACAGGTAATCTTCTCCCCTGCCAATATCAAAATAGAGAATGCTGACGGAATATATCTTCTTCACTTCATAATAGCGTTCTCCGAGTGAGATATGCTCGGTAATTGCTTTCGCCACTCCATAAAGGATGCGTTCGAGATAATACAATTCACGAGTGTTTTGTATTTCCACAATGATGATTTCTCCTTTGCTGTTCTTCGCCTTGATGTCTACACGGTTGAACTTGTCATCAGCAGTCAGTTGATTGCTTTCACTTTCGAGGATTTCCACTATTTTCACCTCTTCATTCAGCAGTACCGTCAGCAGCCCTTCGAGTACCCCAAAATTGGCTTTCTGGCGCAACAGTCGTTTAATTGCCCAGTCAAATCGGATATAGCGGTCCATTGTTTCCATAATCATCGTTTTTTATGTATCACAAAGATAGGCTTTTCTATTCGAAGTAACGCAGAAGTTCGTGTGAAATGTTTCTGTGTGGGTATTATAATTTTTACTTCTTATGATTTTGATAGATTTCAATCAGGCTATTACAAATTTTTTGTAAGTCATAAAGGTGATTTTTATTATTTGAATTATAATCAAGACCCATTTCATTCATAAGAACATTTTCCAAATATTCCATCAATTCTTGCCGATTTGGAAGCAAATGGAGAATCATAGGGATGTATCCTTTGTATTCGTCCGTTGCTATGTTTTCGCCAACTCCAATAGGATCCCATTTTGCTAAAATATGATTTATGTCTTCCGAAACTTTATCCATAAGCTATTTTCACATTCTATAAATTGCTTAACTATTATGCAGGCTTAGGTACAATTGTAGATATGTTATAAATTCACTCGATATTTAGTTCCATCCATTGATAAGGAGATTCCTTCTCTCTCATTCTCAGAAAGATTGGCAATGGTAGATTCTATCTCTTTGGTTCGTTGAATGATAGTAAAATCAATAGTCCTAAAAGAAAAACTTCCTTCTAAAAAATTAATTCTACAAGCGTATTCTTTAGTACCTTTGGACAAAACTGATATATTGTGAGGTACTTGTTCTGAAATTATTTCCATACTATCAATGATTAAAGTCGTATTCATGACGATGTCTATATTTACATCCCATACATTGGAAAATACAAAAGTGCATGGGGATATATGTAAACGATATGTTCCATTTTGTAGCTTCCATGAAACGATCCAATCTACATCCATCAATAATTTGTGGCTTTCAGAAAGGATTCCCCAAGCATAGACTTTACAGTCATGTAAATTCAATTCTTTGAAATTTAGATATTCACACATAGCTTTCTTTTTTAGATAATCCGTTTTGGGTGGTATTGGGTATACATCTTTTCTTTAATATAAGCATGAGGAGTTGGTATTATATAATCTTATGTAGTTCGAAATGTGTATTTTCAATACGGAAAACTCTTTCCATATTGTTATTGTCCAACACAAGAACATATTTAAACGGAGGTGCTACAGTGTAAAAACCTGCTCTAAATCCTACAAACTTTTCAAATGAAAAGATGGAATTATTAATTTTTTCATTTGTTAATAGATCTGTTCCGTGATGAATGAATACTGAAAGATAGTGAGTTGCGGCTATATTGATATCGGTTATTCTACTGCTTATACCATTAAAATCTGCTCCATCTCCATAAACTTCCAGGTATTCGTTTAATGGCAGAATTTTTCTCTCAACCAATAATTCCCAATTTGCCTGCATCCAATCATTTATTGAATCTTCATTTGATGTATAAGTTCTTTCCGATAACAATGGAATAACATAGTTCCAACTTGCATTTAAGAAATCGGAAAAAGATTTGATTATTTCGTTGGCATTCATGGGTATTGATTATTTAAATGAGCAATTGAGAATAAAAATTCATCAGTAGCGAGTGTCTTTTATCGAAACCGCCTACTTCTCGCTTTATTTTTTCGGTATTTGGTTTGAATATTCAACATCCTCAAAATGAGAAGGAATCATCTCCAATTTACTAAAATCAACTTTCCATATATCTAATTCGAAAAGTTCGTTATCTTTATCTAAATATAAAGAGGCTATTACTGGCACTCCATCAATATCTTTAAATTGGCATTCGCTAACTTGCACCCCAAAATGGCGTTCTTTGTTGAGCGTATTGTGTGGGAACAGTGTTAAACTCCCCATTTTTCCATCATGTAAAGGAGATACTAATAAATCATTTTTCCAATTAGAAGGAATCTTTATATTTGAACGCGAAATCAACTCTTCCAAAAGTTTTTCTTCTTGCAGGTTTAATTCTCTCATATGGTTTGATATTACGAATTTGTTTTATTATTATATCCTGATTTACTGTATAAGCTAATATTTTTTTGTCTAAAAAGCGTCAATCAACATGTCTAAGATTTCACCTTCTTTTGTCAATTTGTAATGCCTGTCAAATCCTTTTCTTTGTAATTGCAAATTTGCCCAATCTCTTATTTGATCAGCTATATCATCATTAACTTCAATCAAATAGACATTCTCTTTTTTATCGATTCTCAATTTTAGCATTAAATTGGTATTGCCTTTTATGAAATTATCATATAAATAGTTCATCTGATTTTGATTCAATCTAATTCTCATTTTTTGCTTTTTAAAGTTATTTATTGTGTGAGTTGATGCTTCTGGTAATTCTTTACTTATCTCTATAAAAAAATACCTTGGATTTTAATCATCTTCACTTTCTTGCCAAATATCCATAGGAACTCCATATTTCTCCAGTGCAACTTCTTTACACAAGGAACTGTCATCCTGTAAGTAATCCGCAATGCATTTACCTTTTTCAAAAACATATAAATATACCCCTATTTCTGGAAAATCATTTTTGATTATAAATTTCATGTTATTATAAATAGCTTTTATATTTTCAATTTTATTAAATTGGTTGATTAGAGACATATATGGGATGTTTTTTGATTTTTATTGATGGTGTGTGCCGGGATGTTCCTTTATCGATTGTAACCATTTCAAATACATCTTTTCGGGCATTTTGCGATAACCTAACTGATGGATATGTGAATAAAGATTTTCTGCTTTCCGATAATAATCTTCATTTTTTGTTTTCGTAAACATCTCGAATAATGTCTCTGCTTTAAGTAATAAAGCGTTAATATAATTAGGAAATGCTTCCAAGGTACGATTGCAGCATTGCAGTATGAATTCCGGTTCGTAGGTAGAAGTGAACTTGTGCTTATAACCTTCAGCCAGATCCGTCATACAAATAGCAACTGTAGCTTTCAAAGAAAGTGTATCCATATAAATACCGTTTCGAATAGCGTCGGTATGGATATATCCGGAAGCTTTTATCCATACGTCAGTAGGAAATTGTCCCGAAGTCAGTTCCACATTATACCAACCGTCGGCTTGGTTGTGTAGTTTGATGTAAGCGTGATTGGGCGCTAATGCCAACCACGATTTCTCACCCAATTCTTCGGTCAGCAGTTTGTAGAATAGGGGTAATGAGTGACAATTCCCTTTACGTGTAACCATTAAAGTAGAGACAAACATGTTGCTCCATTCTTTTTTGCCTGCATAATCATCAAAATTATATTGGAAAGGTAAATGGTATAATAAGGTAGTGTCGGAAACGTGTACCGGAATTGTATCTGTCATCATCCGAAAGATAGCAGCATGAATGTTAACTGAATGAAAATCAGTATGATTATAACTGATTAACTTGTTTGTAGAGAGTGACTTGATAAAAGAAGTGAATTGCTGTAAACTATTCTCGAATTTATAGTGGCTTAGATTACCGTCAAAGTAGGCATTTTCAGTTGTAAATATAGCTTCTTTCAAATTCAACTCTTTTTTGCCTGTTAACATTGAGTCTATCTTATTATAGCTGGTATAATAGAAATTGTCAGCTTGTGCAAATGCTTTATTAACAATAAATAAAAAGCATATTAAAAATCCTGTTTTTGTCATTAAAGTTTGTTTTTAGCAATTTTGTATTCCTTGAGCAAATGTAAAAAGTAATATGATGTTTTTTATAAATTCATCTTGGATTACTCGTTTTAAGCGTATATTCAAATTGAAATTTTTCTAATGGTAGCATTACTTAGTGGGTAAAATGTTTTTCTGTTTTGACCTGCTACTACAAGATATGAATTATCACAACTATGTGATATGGTTAATGCTAATAATAGATGATCGAAACTGTACAATGTTATGTGCTTTGGTTATAACTTGGAAACCATGTTTTTGTAGTATCGACAAAATATATTTCAATGTTGAGGCAGTAAAATCTATGATTTAAATGCGTAATTAATAATTTATTTAAAAAGTATATCATAAGTAATATGATTTTTTACTTTTTATAATTTTGATAGATGTCAATTAAACTGTCACAAACTTTTTGTAAATCGTTAAAGTGCTTTTTATTTTTAGAATCATAATCAAGCTCCATCTCATTTATGAGAATATTTTCTAAATATTCCATTAATTCTTGTCGATTCGGGAGTAAATGGATAATCGTGGGGATATATCCTTGGTATTCATCTGTTGCCATATTGTCACCGACTCCAATTGGGTCCCATTTTGTTAGAATTCTATTTATATCTTCCGAAATTTTATTCATAAAATATTATGGTGTTAATCGAATGGTATCAAATTTCCTTTGCCTAATCCTCGTGAAGTTCCGGAAATATTGCTAAAAACAGAAACCACTTTTCCTTTTGCATTTAATACTACGGTATTTCCGTTCAATGTGTATCGGGTTTGCGGTCCATAGCGTCCTGTTGCTTGCACCACTTTCCCCTCTCTCACTATCTTTAGGATATCAGCGACTTTAAATCCTCTCGTTATAGCCTGGTTTACGCCATGTTTTGTAAATCCTTTAATTACTTCAAGCCCAACTTGTGACCCTAATTTTGTCAAAGTAGCAACTGTACTGATTGCTCCTATACCACTAACGATGGTTTCTGCAATCAATAATGATTGTCCTATTTCTAATCCAATTGCAGAAGTTTCTTGATTAACTAACGCATTGAATAATTCTGATTTGGAATTCTCCGATAAAGGACTATTCTTTCCTAAAAACTGGTTCTGTAATTTGCCACTGGAGGAGATCAAGCCAAAGGCATCTACTGCTTGATTGGCCATTATACCTGCGTTTTGGTAGGCATTGAAGTACGAATCTTCACCTAATTGAATAGACACAGAGGCTCCAACATTCGTATAACCTTCCAATTCATCGTGTCCCTCTTGCCAATAATAGTTTCCAGTCTCATTATGACGATACCAGTCTCTTCCGTCGGGATCAATACAGTTTACCGGATTATTATTACAGTATGCATATGGACTAATTGAATAATATCTTTCTGCGTTGGGATCAATTGAAATAAATCGGCTGACCGTTTGAATATCCATAACGGTATCTAAAGTATCAGATTCAGCCGGTCCTACTATTTTATTTGTTTTTGTATCAAACTTGACAGAACCAATTTCTATGATCCGATCCTTATCGTGAAATTCATCAAAACGTCCATTACTTAAAGTGGCCATTTTCGGCTTGTAGCCGTAAGTGGCAAAAGGGTTTTGTGCATATCCTGTCAGTAGCGTGAGCAGGAACAGTAGTAAGGTGCTAATTCGTTTCATACACATCTATTTTTTGATTTGGATGATTGGTGAAGGTTGGTTTTCCGGCAATGTTTTGGCTTTATCAACTTGTTTTAACCAATTATGATATATCTCGGCCGGCATTTCTTCATAGCCCAGACTGTCTATTTTCTCATAGGATTGAAGCATCTTTTTAAATAAATGGTGTGCCTGTGGATATTCCGGAAGCTGTTCTTTGGGAGGTCTGCCGCAAGCATCAATTACATATTGAGCTTGTACAGTGCAGATGTTTGCGTAATGTTGATAAGCCGTTAAATCAGAAGGAGAATAACGCAAAACTAAATTGCTGTTTTCTTCTATAAAATGATCATAGCCATAACGGGAAATATAATAAGCAGACAAGTCATTGAGCATATGGGCAATGGTCTGTTTCATAGTCCGTGGATTCAGATAAATACCTGTCTGGATAGCTTTGGATTTAATGAAACCGCTATTCATATAGAAATCATCTGTGACAACAGCACCTTGAGTTAGCTCTATATTATACCAACGGTTTTGCTTGTCTTGGAATTTTATAAAAGAGTGGCTCGGGGAAAAACACCAGAAAGCTTCTGTTTCCAACTCTTCGGCAAGAATCAAAAACAATAGAGGCATGGAATGGCACTGTCCTGTATTCTTGGCTAAAAGCTTTGATACCATATAATTACTGGTGTTAATATCTGCGCGATAATCTTCAAAATCATATTTCATCGGGTGATGAATGATTGTTTTTTCACTACCGGGCTCTTTGACTTCAATAACTTCCGACAGAATACGAAAGATCATCATTAACTTTGCTAACCCGTCATTCTTATCTAATTTTTCTTCCTGCATTTTCAGCAGACAAATGTGCTTTAAATTCTGAATGGCTGCATCAAACTCTTCATATTTCATTTTATTCCCGAAAAAAGCGTTTTCCGTCACGAATACGGCTCTTTTCAGACTCATCTCCTTTTTGCCTTCAAGCATTTCAAGTATCTCTTCACGGGCACTTTGAAAACATTCTGAACCGGGAGTTGAGGAAAAATCCGGTAAAGGGATCGAGTTGGATTTCATGTATTTCTGAATTGCATATTGGCGGTTGATGGCTGCTCTTCTACGTTCGTTTTCTTTTACCTCACGCATGATGGCCTCATTTTGCCTTTGAATCAAGGCGTCACGGGAAGATGATATGCCAGATGGCTTTTGGGGAGAAGTTTGGCGGAAGTTATCGAAACGACCTATTTCTGCCGGTTGAGGAATTGATATCACTGGAACTTGGGAAAACAAAGAACTTGCTCGGAGTATTGTGATTAATATTATGCTCCAATAAATTATTTTATGTAAAACTACCTTAATCATAGCATTTGTTTTAAGGATTTTTCAAAGGTAACTTTATTTACTTAAACTCCTGATGGCCGTTAACTTTTTTTGTATTTTAAATAAAGTCTATCGGTGGATTTATAGAAAAATGAATATGCTCTATGTAGTAGAGCATTCTACGGGTAATTGTTTTTTTGATATGAAACGACAAAAAGAATAAGATTACAATCAAAAAACAAACCGATACTTCGGTCGATTCTGCCTATTTTTGCGTCATCAATAATTCCATTAATCTTTTAAACTATCAAAAACACATGAAAAAGCAGTTTTGGTATTTTATATTTTTACTTTTCTATATCGGTACATTGCCTGTACAAGGCAAGATTACACTTCCCGCTATCTTATCGGACAATATGGTATTGCAACAAAAGGCTCAAGTTCGTTTTTGGGGAAAAGCGCGTCCGGGTGAGAAAGTTACGGTTTCTACCTCTTGGGATAAAAACATTTATACGGTGCAGACACCCACTGACGGACATTGGGAGGTGAAAATCAAGACTCCCGGTGTGATGGATAATCAGACGCTGACCGTAAAGGGAGAGAACACAATCACAATACATAATATATTAATAGGTGAAGTATGGCTTTGCACCGGACAGTCGAATATGGAATTTCCGGTAGCTCGTGATCCGAATGTAAAATGGAAAACAGGTATACTGAATGAAACGGAGGAGATGAAGGATGCTGATTATCCTTCCATCCGGCTTTTCCATGTGGAGCATCAACTGGCTCCTGAGGGAGAGAAAGAGGATTGCATCGGCCGATGGCTGGTTTGTACTCCGGAAAATGTGAAAGAGTTTTCGGCTGTCGGCTTTATATTCGGTCGTAAACTTTATAAAGAATTGCAGATGCCGGTCGGACTGATTCAGTCCACTTGGGGAGGTACCCATGCCGAATCGTGGACTGAGAGGAGGGTGATGAAAGACAACCCTTTGTATGCCGATGTCATGGAAGAGTTTGCTCCGCAGAACGTGAAGCGTGAGAAAGACAAATGCAAAGTACCGGCCACGTTGTGGAACGGTATGATTGCTCCGATCAAAGGATATACCATTAAGGGAAATATCTGGTATCAGGGAGAGTCCAATTCAATCCGTCATGAAAAATATCAGAAGGTGTTCACTAATCTGATAAACAGTTGGCGGCAGGAATGGGGGCAGGCCGATATGCCCTTTTATTTCGTACAGATTGCACCGCATTACAAACAACCGGCAGGTATTCGTGAAGCACAATTGAAAACCTGGCAAAGCGGTTTGAAGAATATAGGTATGGCAGTAATAACAGATGCCGGTGATTCTACGGATATTCATCCGCGCAACAAGCGGGTGACAGGTGAACGCTTGGCTGCCTGGGCTTTGGCGAAACAATATGGTAAAAAAATAGCTTATTCGGGGCCGCTTTATAAGAGTATGAAAGTGAAAGACGGAAAAGTAACGTTGACTTTTGATTATGCGGAAGGCGGATTGCAAACTCCGGAAAATGCTCCGGTAAGAGGATTCTTTATCTCCGGAGCCGATGCCCGCTTTTATCCTGCTACGGCTGCCATTCAAGGCAGTAAACTGGAATTGTCAGCACCGGAGGTTCCCCAGCCGGTAGCAGTACGTTATGGCTATGGAAATTTCTTCCGGGTGAATCTTTATAATAAGGCGGGACTTCCGGCAGTCCCTTTCCGTACCGATCATTTTGCTCCCGATACTTATGCACGCTGGTTTGCCGATTCGGAGATGCGTCGTTTTCCGAAGGCGTATCAACTGGATCATGGGAGACGTCTGTTTTTCGGATATGCACAGGGAGTGGGCTGTTGTGCCATGCTCCGGATGTGGAGACTAACGGGTGAACGGCATTATTTTGATTATGTGGAAGCTTGGGTCGATTCATTGATCAATGAAAAAGGAGAAATCCATTTATATGATATGTCTACTTATAATCTGGATTTCATCAATTCGGGAAAAGTGCTTTTCGATGTTTACCGTGAAACGGGAAACGATAAATATAAAAAGGCAATGGACGAGCTGATAAAACAATTGAAAAGACAGCCGCGCACACTGGAGGGAGGATATTGGCACAAATTGATTTACCAGCACCAGATGTGGCTGGATGGTTTGTATATGGCTTCTCCTTTCATGGCACAGTATGGTGCGGAGTTCAATCGTCCGGAGTGGATCGATGAGGCGGTGAAGCAGTTCGCGCTTTGCCATAAACATACTTATGATGCCGGAACCGGCTTGTATCACCATGCTTGGGACGAGAGCAAAAGCCAGCGTTGGGCCAATCCGGAAACCGGACATTCTCCTAATTTCTGGGGGCGTAGTATCGGTTGGTGGTTTATGGCATTGGTCGATGCGTTGGATTATATTCCGGAAGAACATCCCGGACGTTCCGATATGATAAGCTGGATACAAGGCTTGGCGGATACTCTCCCTAAATATCAGGATAAGGCCGGTTTGTGGTATCAGGTGATTGACCAGCCTAAGCGTGAAGGGAACTTTCCGGAAGCATCCGTTACTTCACAATGCATGTATGCCTATGCAAAAGCTGTGAATAAAGGATATATCGATGCAAAATACAAAGCAGTTGCAGAGAAGGCCTTTAAAGGATTGAAAGATAAACTGCTGGTAGAAAATGCGGATGGTACACTGACGTTGACCCGTTGTTGCCAGGTAGGCGGCTTGGGCGGACATCCGTATCGTGACGGTAGTTTCGAATATTATATCGGAGAGAAAATGCGTGATAATGATGCAAAGGCTACCGGCCCTTTCATCATGGGATGCATTGAATTGAATAAATAGTACCGCACTTGGATGACGGATAAAAATAAAATAATGAACAGAAAGATAACGATCTTATTGGGAGGATTGCTGATGTGCGCTTCGATGGGGGCACAACAGGTGGACTGGCCGGAAATACAGACAGAAGCAAAACCTGCCGCACGCTGGTGGTGGATGGGAAGCGCCGTAGATAAAGAAAACTTAACCCGTAATCTGGATGCCTATGCGAAAGCAGGGATGGGAACGATGGAGATCACCCCTATTTATGGGGTCAAGGGGAATGAGGCAAATGAGATTCCATTTCTTTCGTCCCCTTGGATGGAGATGTTGCAATATACGGAGAGTGAAGCTGCCCGCCTGGGGATGCAGATTGATATGAACACTGGGACCGGATGGCCTTTTGGAGGCCCGGAAGTCGGGATAGAAGATGCTGCCGGTAAGCTTTTCATCACTGAATATGAATGGAAGGGCGGGGAGCCGTTTAAGGAAAAAATAGTGGTTGCCGATTCCAAACAACTGCCTTATGCAAAGTTGAGCCGGCTTATGGCTTATTCTGATAAAGGCCGGTGTATTGATGTGACGGATAAGGTGACAAAAGACGGTAGACTGCAATGGAAAGCACCGAAGGGTGATTGGAAACTGATTGCTGCTTTTTGTGGGAAAACTTTCCAGAAAGTGAAACGGGCGGCCCCCGGTGGTGAGGGATACGTGATGGATCATTTGTCCGCCCGTGCCGTGAAGAATTATCTGGAGCGTTTCGAGCGTGCTTTCGAGTCGTCGAAAACGCCCTATCCGCATAATTTCTTCAATGATTCTTATGAGGTATATAAGGCGGATTGGACGGAGAATCTTTTTGATGAGTTCGCCATTCGTCGCGGCTATAAATTGGAAGAACATCTTCCGGAATTCCTGTCAGAGAAACGGACGGATACGGTTGCCCGTATCATCTCTGATTACCGGGAAACGATGGCGGAATTGTTATTGGAGAATTTTACCCGGCAATGGACGGAGTGGGCGCATTTACATGGCTCTAAAACCCGTAATCAGGCACATGGATCGCCCGGTAATCTGATTGATCTATATGCCACGGTGGATGTTCCCGAATGTGAAGGGTTCGGGCTTTCCGATTTTAATATCCGGGGATTGCGCAAGGATTCATTGACACGCCCCAACGATTCGGATCTGTCCATGTTGAAATATGCATCTTCGGCTGCTCATATAGCCGGCAAGCCCTATACGACTTCCGAAACCTTTACTTGGCTGACGGAGCATTTCCGGACTTCACTTTCGCAGTGTAAGCCGGATATCGACCTAATGTTTATCTCGGGCGTGAATCATACGTATTTTCATGGCACCACTTATTCGCCTGCTGAGGCTGCATGGCCGGGATGGAAATTCTATGCTGCTGTTGATATGAGCCCTACGAATAGTATTTGGCGGGATGCACCGGCATTTTTTGATTACATAGCCCGTTGCCAGAGCTTTTTGCAGATGGGAAAACCGGATAATGATTTTCTGATCTATCTGCCTGTTTATGATATGTGGCAGGAGCAGGACGGACGTCTGCTGATGTTTGACATTCATAAGATGGCGAAGCGTGCTCCCCGTTTTATCGATGCGGTGCATCGGATCAATGATGCGGGATATGATTTGGATTATATTTCCGATAATTTTATACGCAGCCTTACTTGTGTCAATGGAAAGCTGGTCACTTCTGGGGGAGCGGCTTATCGCGCGTTGCTTATTCCCGGTGCCCGTTTAATGCCGGACGATGTACTTGCTAAACTATGGAGTCTGGCAGATGAAGGGGCAACGATTGTGTTTTTGGAGCAATTCCCGCAGGATGTGCCCGGATATGCCCGGTTGGAGACACGCCGTGCAGCTTTCCGGAAGTTGATGGGACAAAAAGATAAGGTGCGTAAAGGACGTATTATATTCGGTACGGATTATGAGCGTACATTGGCAGAAACAGGAGTTTTTCCGGAAGCGATGAAAACGGAAAACGGATTAAGCTGTATTCGGCGTGCCAATGAAGGAGGTAACCATTATTTTATTTCTGCATTGAAAGCGGAGGATACGGAAGGATGGATTCCTTTAGGGGTGCAGGCGGAGTCTGTTATGATTTATAATCCGGTGAATGGTGAAAGTGGCAAGGCGGCTGTTCGTCAGGCCGACGGGCGTACGGAGGTGTATTTGCAACTGGCTTCGGGAGAGTCTTTGCTTTTGAAGACTTTTGCCGGGAGTGATATACAAGCTTCTGCATGGAATTACTGGCATCCGGCATCCGAAGGAAAAAAAGTACCGGATCGATGGGGATTCCGCTTTGTGGAAAGTACGCCGGTTGTGACCGCTGTTCCCGATTCTGTAGAATTGGATTCGTGGACGGAACTGTCGGCAAATGAAGTGAAAAACACAATGGGAACTGCATGTTATTCCCTTAAATTTCATCTTGACGATTCTGCGATTTCCGAATGGATGCTCGATTTGGGGGATGTGCGTGAAAGTGCCCGTATCCGCGTCAATGGGAAAGAGGCTGCTGTTTTGTGGTCGGTTCCTTACCGTTGCCTGATTGGCAGATATTTGCATCCGGGTGAAAATATATTGGAAGTGGAAGTTACTAATTTACCGGCCAATCGTATTGCCGATATGGATAGGAGGCAGATACCTTGGCGCATTTTTAAGGATGCCAACATAGTCAGTCTTCAGTATAAGAAGTCCGGGTATGAGAATTGGCAGCCCGTGCCGAGCGGGTTGTTAGGTCCGGTAAAATTGATTCCGATGAAAGAAGTACGTTTTTAATATTTTATCATGAACAGACGAATTGCTTTTGTGCTCTGCATTTCTTTTGCAGTGGCTACTCTTTTTGCGCAAGATCCTCGCGAAAGACAATATATGTACGAGATACTGGATCCCCGGCATGAAGCCAAACCATTGGTGGAAGGGTTTGCCACAGAACGGGTTACGGAACGGTTGAACCGTGGATTGTATGCAGTGCCTTCTCAGGACGGGAAGGGTGTTTACCTGAGTTGGCGGTTGCTGAATACGGATGCGCCTGCTACTGCTTTTCATGTATATCGTGAAGCAAATGGTAAAACTCGCCGTTTGACGAATAAGCCCATACTGCATACTTGTGATTTTGTAGACAACGCACCTGTGAAGGGAATAGTTTCCTATTGGGTAGTGCCTGTGTTGAAAGGGCAGAAACCCGCCGCATCCGAAAAACTTGAAGTAGAAGCCGGGAAGAGTAAGAACTATACTTCCATTCGCTTGAAAGATAATGCCAAAGCAGGTAAGATTGCTTTGGCCGACTTGAATGGTGATGGCATTTACGATTATATCATCCGTACTCCCGAAACCAATGTAGATCCGGGCATGCCGGGAGATACTACCGGTAAGACATATAAAATTTCGGCTTATTTGAGCGACGGTACATGGCTTTGGACGTATGATATGGGACCGGGCATCGAGCCGGGTATTTGGTATTCGCCTTTTATCGTTTATGATTTCAATGGGGATGGCAAGGCGGAAGTTGCGGTGAAAACTGCCGGTGATGATTATGTGAAGAACGAAAAGGGTCGTGTTTGTGGTGGAAGTGAATACTTGTCCGTATTGGATGGGATGACGGGGAAAGAGATAGACCGGGTGGACTGGCCGGAACGGAATGACCGGTACGGAAATCTTATTCGTCAGAATAGGAATCAGATGGGAATAGCTTATCTGGATGGGAAAACACCTTGTATTCTTGCAGCTCGTGGCACTTATAAACTGATGGTGGTGGATGCCTGGCAGTTGAAAGAGGGGAAACTGCAACGGATGTGGCGTTGGGATGGTGATGAAGAAAATCCCGTAGTACGTAGTATGGGGGCACATAGCATGGTGACCGGAGATGTGGACGGCGATGGTCGGGACGAGATATTGTTGGGGTCTTGTATGCTTGATGATAACGGGACTTTGTTATGGTCGTCCGGGTTGGGACATAGCGATAAGGCTTATTTGTGTAAGCTACGTCCTGATGAGGAAGACTTACAGGTGTTTATGGTGAGCGAACCCAAGAAAGAAGACGGTCGCGGAGTATCTGTGGTGAATGCTCGTACCGGACAGCTGATATGGGGAATCGGACATGCTACCTATCATGTGGGGGATGGCATGGTGGCGGATTTTGATCCGGAACATCCCGGTCTGGAATGTTTTGCCAGTGAAGACCGTAAAGGTGGAAGTATGGATAAATATCTGTTAACTTCGGATGGAAAGAAATTGAATACAACGAATGCGGAAGTGCCGGGATGCCGGAATTGGATTTGGTGGGATGCCGATCTGCTCCGTGAAACATTCCGGGGGGATAATAACCGTTGGGGAGCCGGTTCTTCTTCGAACGGCAGAAAACAAAGTATCTGGAAATGGAAAGGAGAGACGCTGACAGAAGGGATTGAAGGGGACATTTTGATGATAGCCGACATGGAGGGCGATTGGCGGGAGGAGTTGATAACTGCGCTTCCCGGAGAATTGCGTATTTATCATACTTGTATTCCGGCAAAAGACCGTCGGGTAACATTGATGCAGGACGCACTTTATCGGAGTTATATTACACATCGGAGCATGGGGTATCCGCAATCGCCGGTACCTTCTTATTATCTTGGAGAATGATTGAGAGCCCCTAAGGGCAATTTTATAAGATCAAAATTGTTTCTAAGTCACATAATATAAAAAAGTCGAATGAAGAGAATTTCAATTGTTTTGTTTCTTTGTGTGTGGGCGGTATTGTCGTCTTGGGCGCAAACTTATAAATATGAAGAAATATACACGAATCTCCCCTTTGCAATGCCAAAGGTGGAAGCACCCCGATTTCCCGATTTGAAGGTGTCGCTGCCGGATTTTGGTGCTGTCGGCAATGGAGTGGAGCTCTGTACCGAAGCTTTTGAAAAGGCTATCGAAACATTATCGTCTCGCGGAGGCGGACACTTGATTGTGCCGGCAGGTATCTGGCTGACCGGTCCTATTGTGCTGAAAAGTAATATCGATCTTCACATAGAGAAAGGGGCCGTAGTGCTTTTCTCGCCGGATGTGGAGCTTTATCCGTTGGTCGAAACTGTTTTTGAAGGATTGGATACCCGCAGGTGTCAATCTCCTGTTTCGGGACGTAACCTGACGAATGTAGCTATCACCGGACAAGGGGCCATTGACGGGAATGGACACTTTTGGCGTCCTTTGAAACGGGAAAAAGTAACGGAAAGTGTTTGGAAACAGACGATAGCCCGAGGGGGAGTATACAAACGGCCCACTTATTGGTTCCCTTATCCGCAGACACTGAAAGGAGATACGATCAGCAATATGAATGTACCTCAGAACTTGACGACGGAGGAAGAATGGCAGAGCGTGCGTCATTTTCTTCGGCCGGTGATGGTGAGCTTGATAGAGTGTAAGAATGTATGGCTGCAGGGGGTTATCTTTCAGAATTCTCCGGCGTGGAATCTGCATCCGTTGATGTGTGAAAATGTACTGATTGAAGAAGTGCAGGTGCGTAATCCGAGCTATGCGCAAAATGGTGACGGCTTGGATTTGGAATCTTGTAAGAATGCCTTGATTGTAAACTCTACTTTCGATGTGGGGGATGACGGGATTTGCTTGAAGAGTGGAAAGGATGAGGATGGACGCCGTCGTGCCCGCTCTTGTGAAAATGTGGTGGTAGACGGATGCACGGTGTTTAAAGGACATGGCGGATTCGTGGTAGGCAGTGAGATGAGTGGCGGAGTACGTAATGTGTCTGTGAGTAATTGCCAGTTTTTAGGTACTGATGTAGGGCTTCGTTTCAAGAGTAAGCGTGGACGGGGTGGAATTGTTGAAAACATCTGGGTACGCAACGTTTCCATGATGGATATTCCTACGGAACCTGTTACTTTCAACTTGTATTATGGAGGTAAGTCGGCTGTTGAAGTGTTGGAAAGTGGTGAGAAAGTACCGTTGAAGGTAGATCCTCTGCCAGTGGATGAAACGACTCCTTGTTTCCGGAATATCCATATTTCGAATCTGGTATGTTCTAATGCCCGGAGGGCGCTTTTCTTCAATGGCATCCCGGAAATGCCGATCGATGGCATTACGCTTGAGAACTTGGATATTACTTCCCAAATAGGAGCCGAATTCGTATATAGCCGGAATATAACATTGAAGAATGTGACGATTCACCATGAAAAGGGAGAAAAGTTGATAACCCGCTTTTGTGAAGGAGTGAATCAAATTGTCAAATAAGACATCCTTTGTGTCAAAACGTACAGCGTGAATAGGGTACAAATCCTTTATTTTTGCGTCATTATAGAAAGAATAGGCTCAACATTATATAGGACATGATAAGAAATTGTTTTTTTGCGGTTGATTTGGGAGCTACCAGTGGCCGTACGATATTAGGCTCTTTCTCTGAGGGCGGATTAGAATTGGAAGAAGTGAATCGTTTTCCCAACCACCTCATAGAGGTTGGAGGACACTTTTATTGGGATATTTATGCACTTTATCAGTATGTTATAGATGGGTTGAAGTTGGTTGCGGGCAAGCAAGATGTGAAGATCGTTTCTATCGGTATCGATACTTGGGGAGTCGATTTTGTTTGTGTCGGAAAGGATGGGCATTTGTTGCGCCAGCCGTATGCTTATCGCGATCCCCAAACAAACGGGGCGCCGGAAGCGCTATTTTCGCGCATTCCCCGTAGTAAGGTGTATAAGTTAACGGGCATTCAGATAATGAATTTTAATTCGTTGTTCCAGTTGGATACCTTGCGACGCAATAATGACAGTGCGCTGGCTGCGGTAGATAAAATTTTGTTTATTCCGGATGCTTTGAGCTATATGCTGACAGGAGAGATGGTAACGGAATATACGATTGCCAGTACGGCACAATTGGTAAATGCACAAACCCGCAAATTGGAACCGGAATTATTGAAAGCGGTCGGTTTGACGGAAGAGCATTTCGGACGTTTTGTGTATCCGGGAGAGAAAGTCGGAACATTGACAAAAGAAATACAAAAAATAACCGGATTGGGAGCTGTTCCTGTAATTGCTGTAGCCGGACATGATACCGGATCGGCAGTGGCTGCCGTCCCGGCATTAAATCCGAATTTTGCTTATTTAAGTAGTGGGACATGGTCGTTGATGGGGATAGAAACCGATGCGCCGGCTATTACCGAAGAAACGGAGAAGTTGAATTTTACGAATGAAGGGGGAGTGGCCGGAACGATCCGTTTGCTGAAAAATATTTGTGGAATGTGGTTGCTGGAACGCTGCCGTGCCGGATGGGGAGAGACTTCGTATCCGGAATTGATCGCTGAAGCCGAAACGGCGGAGCCTTTCCGTAGCCTTATCAATCCGGATAATGCACTTTTTGCGAATCCCGATGATATGGAAAATGCCATCCGTAAATATTGTATGGATACGAATCAGCCGGTTCCGGAAACTCGTGGGCAGATTGTACGTTGTATTTTTGAAAGTCTGGCACTGCGTTATCGCCAGGTATTGGATGATCTGCGCGGATTAGCTTCTCAGCCGATAGAAACACTTCATGTGATAGGCGGGGGAAGCCGCAATGAATTGCTTAATCAGTTTACGGCGAATGCGGTAGGTATTCCGGTAGTAGCCGGACCGTCAGAAGCGACTGCTCTCGGCAACGTCATGATGCAGGCTATGGCGATAGGTGAAGCTGCCGATGTGCCGGGAATGAGAAAGCTCATTCATAATTCTATTCCTTTGAAAACTTACCAACCCCAAAATATGGAAAATTGGGGACAAGCTTATATACACTTTAAAAATATAGTATCATGAAAGAAGAACTGATTAAGAAGGCTTACGAGATAGCGGTTGAACGTTATGCGGCTGTAGGTGTCGATGCTAATAAGGCATTGGAAGATTTGCAAAAGATTTCTCTATCTTTGCATTGTTGGCAAGCAGATGATGTAACGGGATTCGAATCGAGTGGTTCGCTGACCGGAGGAATTCAGGCTACCGGTAATTATCCGGGAAAAGCTCGTAATATAGAAGAATTGAGACAGGATATATTGAAAGCTGCTTCTTATATTCCCGGAACTCACCGTTTGAACCTGCATGAAATTTATGGTGATTTCGGTGGTCAGTTTGTCGATCGTGATCAGGTAGAACCGAAACATTTTGAGAGTTGGATACAATGGGGAGCGGAACATGGTATGAAGTTGGACTTTAATTCTACTTCTTTCTCTCATCCGAAAAGTGGAAACCTTTCATTGTCGAATCCGGATAAAGGTATTCGTGATTTTTGGATCGAGCATACCAAGCGTTGTCGTGCAATTGCCGAAGAGATGGGTAAGCGCCAGGGCGATCCTTGTATCATGAATTTATGGGTACACGACGGGAGCAAGGATATCACGGTGAATCGTCTGCTTTATCGCGAACTGCTGAAAGATTCTTTGGATCAGATCTTTGCTGTTGAATATAAGAATATGAAAGATTGTATCGAATCGAAAGTGTTCGGTATCGGTCTGGAAAGTTATACGGTAGGTTCAAATGATTTCTATATTGGATATGGTGCAAGCCGTAATAAAATAGTGACACTTGATACCGGCCATTTCCATCCTACCGAAAGTGTAGCTGATAAGATATCTTCGCTGTTGCTTTATACTCCGGAAATCATGTTGCACGTTAGCCGCCCGATCCGTTGGGATAGTGACCATGTGACTATCATGAATGATGAAACGCTGGATCTGGCAAAAGAAGTAGTGCGTTGTAATGCTCTCGACCGTGTACATGTCGGTTTGGATTATTTTGATGCCAGCATTAACCGTATCGGTGCTTATGTGATTGGTAGCCGTGCTACGCAGAAATGTTTCTTGCAAGGATTACTGGAACCGATTGCCAAGTTGCGTGAATATGAAGCCAATGATCAGTTGTTCGAACGCCTGGCTCTGCTCGAAGAGGCTAAATCGCTTCCGTGGAATGCTGTGTGGGATATGTTCTGTTTGAAGAATAATGTTCCGGTTGGCGAGGAATTTATTGCAGAGATAGAAAAATACGAAACAGAGGTAACTTCGAAAAGAGAATAAGAATAGTGGTTAGTGATGAAAGTAGCATTTCCAATCACTACTTTCATCACCTGTCGCTAATCATTTATCACTAATCACTTATCACTAAATACATGAATACACTGATAGGCCTTATTATTATAGCCATTGGCAGTTTTGGGCAGAGTAGCTCATATGTACCTATTAATAAAGTAAAAAACTGGTCATGGGAAAGTTTTTGGTTGGTACAAGGGATTTTTGCATGGCTCGTGTTTCCTTTGTTGGGTGCTTTGTTGGCTGTACCGGCCGAGAGTAGCCTGATGGATTTGTGGAGCTCCGGTGGTGCTGTACCTGCTATGGTATATGGAGTACTATGGGGAGTCGGAGGGCTAACGTTCGGACTCAGTATGCGCTATCTTGGCGTAGCTTTAGGACAAAGTATTGCTTTGGGTACCTGTGCCGGTTTCGGTACGCTCTTTCCTGCTATCTTTGCCGGAAAAGATTTGTTTCATGGTGATGGTTTGATGTTGCTTATCGGTGTGTGTATCACTTTAGCTGGCATTGCGATTATCGGTTATGCCGGAAGTTTGCGTTCCAAAAATATGACTGAGGAGGAGAAGAAAGCGGCTGTTAAAGATTTTGCATTGACAAAAGGATTACTGGTTGCTTTGTTGGCAGGTGTGATGAGTGCTTGTTTTGCTCTTGGGTTGGATGCCGGTACACCTATTAAGGAAGCAGCTCTTGCTAACGGAGTAGAGGCTTTGTATGCTGGTCTTCCGGTTATATTTTTAGTAACTTTGGGGGGATTTTTCACCAATGCAGTGTATTGTATACAACAGAATATTAAGAATAAGACCGGTAAGGAATATTTTTCTGTTAAGAGTGGGCAACTGGTTAATAATCTGCTGTTTTGTGCCCTTGCCGGGGTACTTTGGTATTCACAGTTCTTCGGCTTGGAAATGGGGAAAAGTTTCCTGACGGAAAGCCCTGTTCTATTGGCGTTTTCATGGAGTATTCTGATGTCGCTGAATGTTACTTTCAGTAATGTTTGGGGTATTCTTTTGAAAGAATGGAAAGGGGTAAGCAATTCGACAATCGGTGTTTTGATTCTCGGGTTAATTGTTCTTATTTCTTCCATTATAGTAGTGGCGATGGCACAAGCATAAATAATAAATTAGACAATTGGACGATTTCTGACCGTTTATAATTGAAAATACCGGTTAGTAGTTGTTCTTTGGTCTGTATATAAAAACAATCTTTAATTGAGCAGGTAGAAACTTTAAGGAGGAAAATATTTTAAGCAGGCTCTTATTTTAATCGTAAATAGAAAATCGTTAACGTACTTATGGCATAAAGATCAAATAATGGTCATGACCACAGGGAATAAATCGTAGATAAAAAGATGAAATCAATTTTGGAAAATCGTCCGGCTCTTACTAATGAAGTAAATAAGGCTGCCGAAGTAGCCGGATATCTTTGGCAAAAAGGCTGGGCCGAACGTAATGGTGGCAATATCGTTGTGAATATTACAGAGTTTGTAGATGATGAAATACGCAATTTGGCTCCTATTAGTGAAGTAAAATCTATTGGTACCGTATTACCTTATCTGAAAGGTTGTTATTTCTATTGCAAGGGAACTAATAAACGTATGCGTGATTTGGCGCGTTGGCCGATGGAACATGGTTCCATTATTCGTATTCTCGATGATTGTGCAAATTACGTTATCATTGCCGACCACCCGGTATTGCCTACTTCCGAGTTACCGTCGCATTTGTGTATGCACAATTATCTTATTAGTAAGGGCTCTACCTATAAAGCATCTTTGCACACACATCCCATTGAATTGATCGCTATGACGCATCACAAACCTTTTTTGGAAAAAGATGTATTGACTAATCTGCTTTGGAGTATGATACCCGAAACGAAGGCCTTTTGTCCGCGTGGTTTGGGGATTATTCCTTATGCATTGCCCAGTTCTGTAGCATTGGCGGAAGCCACCATTAAAGAACTCAATGATTATGATGTGGTTATGTGGGAAAAACACGGTGCTTGTGCTGTTGGTGAGGATATCATGGATGCTTTCGACCAGATTGATGTGTTGAGCAAATCTGCACAGATTTATATCAATGCGCGTAATATGGGTTTCATTCCGGATGGTATGTCTCAAGAACAAATGCATGAAATGACAGTCGCTTTTAATCTGCCTAAATAATCATAAAAAGAATCTATTAATCCATGAAACGAATCTTTATATCTTGTGCTCTTTTCTTGTGTACTATTTCTCTTTCCGCTCAGACTAAAATGACGGCAAAAGAGGCTGCATTGAAAATTGCCGACCGAATATTAGATAGTACTACATACGAATTCAAGAACACCAAGACGGGAGAAGTTTATAAATCGGTGAAAAAACTTCCTCTGTCAATGGATGTAAAAGTGGCTTGTAAGTATAACAACTGGCATTACACAAATGGGGTAACCAACATTGCATTGATGGAATTGGCTGATAAGGTAGGTGATAAGAAGTATGACAAGTATGTCCTGAAGAACATGAACTTCGTGTTTAATGAAGGTAACCTTGATTTCTTTCGTCGCCAATACGATCAGGCATTTAAGGATGGTGGCTGGAATGCGGTTCGTAAACTTAGCTGGCATATGATTTTTCGTGGTAAGCGTCTGGATGACAATGGACCGATGGGGGCCAGTTTGATAGAACTACAGATGCGGCATCCTAATGAAGCATTTTTGAGCTATGTAAATGAAACTGCCGACCATTTGAATTATGCCGAGCCCCGTCTTGTGGATGGAACGATTGCCCGGCTTTGGCCACATGTCAATACAATTTGGGCGGATGATGCTTTTATGGCTATCTCTTTCCTTGCTCGTATGGGGAAGATGACCGGTGATGAGAAATATTTTAATGATGCCGCCAATCAGGTATTGAATTATACCCGTTACTTGTGGTGTCCGGAAAAGAATATCTATTATCATTGCTATCACACCGATACAAAAGAACATGGGGTGGCTCACTGGAGTCGTGCGAACGGTTGGGTGTTTATGGCACAAGCCGATTTATTAAGTGTAATGCCTGAGGATCATCCGATGCGTGATGCGGTGATTGAAAATTTTCGTCGTCAGGCGAGTGGAGTAGCCCGATATCAGGGAAAAAATGGCTTGTGGCATCAACTGTTGGATAAAGAAGATTCTTATGAGGAAATTACCGGAACAGCCATGTTTGTTTTCGGTATTGCTCGTGGAGTTAAAGAAGGTTGGTTGCATCCTGATTTTATTTATGTAGCGGAACAAGGTTTGAAGGGTATGATGAAGAAGATTACCGATAATGGTGATGTTACTGCTATTTGTGTTGGTACCGGTATTATGCCTTCTGTGGCTTATTATTATAATCGTCCTACTCAAGAAAATGACCCGATGGGAGAAGGTCCTGTCCTCCGTGCATTAATAGAGATGATAGATGCGCCTAAGTATACGGAAATAAAAGCTGAAGAGCAATACGATAAGATTGTGTTGAAGAAATGATGGAATAGGAGAAACTTTACTGTTTTTTCGTTAATTTTATTTTGGATAAAGATGGGTGGTTGGAAAAATATTTCCGATTGCCCATTTTGAGTTTTAAAGATATTTTATGCAGTTGTAAAATGGAGTTAGTTATCGCATAGGTTTTTCTTATTTGTTTTTTGGGGAAAGTATTTCTCTGTTTGTCTGTTGTTTTAGTAATATGATATTGAATGATAATGGTGTTTGTTTTTTGGGGTGTAAAAATATTTTAGCCCATCGGCTTTGCTATGCGGAATTTTTTTATAAATTGCTTCCGTTTATTACTATATTATATGTTCTCATCATCTATTTGGGCCGGGAATTTGATTGATATTGATTGCAAGGTCCAATCGGTTTATGGATACAGAGCGGATGGAACACCCGGACGTGTTGTTGTGATAAATTTGAAGGGTGAGTGTCTGAAAGGTAACTGTCTGGTTGATGTTGCTGCAAAAGGTTACAGGGAAAAAAGTAATTTTGTATTGGATGCGAAAGATTCTACTCGTATCGAACTTTTATTACCTTCAGAACTTCCTGTGGGGAAAAAAGCGGAAGTTGCTTTTACATTTACTTATGCGGGTGAAAAGTACAAGAGAAAATTAACCATTGATCCTATGTGATATTGGTTATACGAATACGCATAAAAATGTAGAACGGCTTCATAAAAATAACATAATAGAAGGGATCAAGTTGGCAGAAAAAACAAAGGATTTTCTATCGGGAGCACGGTTTGTGTGGAATCCGGAAGTTAGTTGGCCACTTGAACGTTTATGGGAATCTAATCCGGAAAAGAGGGAAGGTCTTATTGATGCAATTAAAAAAGGACAACTAAGTATAGATGCCAGTTATCTGAATTTAAATACAAGTATTTGCTCAGATGAAGAATTGTTCAGAAGGGTTGGACGACCGGACGACCTTGGTTTGGACAGCGTGATCCGGAGAAGGTACCTTTGACTATTAAGACAGGAAATGCCAATGTTGATTTTACGAATAAGTTGGTTGAACTTGAAAATAGTGACTATCCTTATGACTTTACTGTACTTTCCTGGACTTTGTGGGATAATAGTCCACTGGATGCTGATGTGCCTTTTGCTGTAAAAGCTTGGAATGAAAAATATGCTTATCCTAAAGTAATTATTAGTGGTGGGCATGAAATTATGTCGATGATAGAAGAAAAATATGGGAAACAGTTACCGGTAGTGACCGGAGATTATACGGAGTATTGGACAGATGGCATCGGGACGGCTGCCGGACTAACATCAAAGAATAGGACAGCAAAAGAACGACTGGTGCAAGCAGAAACTGTTTGGTCGTTGTTGGCGGATGGCAAGAAGGCTTCTCGATTTGATTTTGACGAAGGTTGGAGATATATACTTTTAGGTTCTGAACATACATGGTGTTTTGAGAATCCTACTGAACCCTATTTTCAAGATGCGATCTGGAAAGTCAAACAATCCTATTTTCACGAAGCCGAGAACAGGTCTCAGGATATGATGGCAGAGTCATTGGCCCCCATTACTGATAAATCGGATGGTGCATTGGGGCCTAAAGAGGGTCCTTCTAATGGCGGCATTGCAGTTATTAATACGCATACTTGGATGCATGATGGAATTATCGCTTTGTCGAAGGCAGAGAACCTGAAAGGAAATAAAGTGTTGGATTCCAATGGTGAAGAGGTACTTTCCCAACGCTTGTCGACAGGTGAGTTGCTATTTCTTGCAACAGGTGTTCCGGCTCTAAGTTCTTGTCATTACCGGGTGGTTGAAGGTGATTGTTTACTTACAGGAGATTGCAAAGTAGATAGTGGGAGTTTAGAGAATGAATTTTTAAAGCTTCACATTGATTCAAAGACAGGTAATATAATTGGTTTCGTTGATAAAAAAACGGTTATGATTATGTGGGCAATGATGGAGCTGATACTTTCACTTGGCTTCCTGCGAATGAAAACCAACCCTTGGCAGATATGGTAACAAATATTTCAGTAATAGAAAAAGGACCGTTAGCCGTAGAATTACGTGTGGTCTCCAAGGCTAAAGGATGCCGTAACATCTCTCGTTCTGTTCGATTATTGGCTAACCAGCCATGGGCAGAGATAACAAATGTAGTGGATAAACTACCTTTGACCGAAAAAGACGGTATACATTTTGGTTTTAACTTTAATATTCCCGGTTCTAAAACCCGTGTCGACATTCCTTGGGGAATTATGGAAGTGGAAAAAGATCAATGAGTACAAGGAAACAGAAATTGGCTTGTGCTACAACGATGGTTGGATATTTCCAATGAAACACACGGTGTTACTTGGTGTGCTTTGGATGCCCCTCTGTTTGAATATGGTGACAGGCATGCCAATATTTCGATGGGGTGGGGTGGACAAGGTAATTGGGTAACTAAGTTGGAACCCAGTTCTACGATCTATTCGTGGGTGACGAACAACCATTGGCATACGAATTTTCCATTAACTCAAGATGGTCCTGTAACGTTTAGATATCGTATTTTACCTCATGAAGAATATGATGTAGCAAAAGCAAACCGTTTTGGCTTAGAACAATCTCAACCTTTAGTTTATGTAACAGCGGATAAAGATCCATGTGTGCAACCTCTGCTTGCAATTGATAATCCGAAGGTTTATCCGACAATACTTAAATCTTTGGACAAAGATCGTGTATTGATTGTTCGTCTTCGTTCTTTATCTGACGGAGAAGAAAATGTGAAATTATTATTTCCACATAAGAATTCTAAGAGAATCTCTCTTTGTAGACCGGGAGAGGTTAATAGTGAAAAGATTGGTGAAGAGTTGGTAATGAAACCTTATGGACAGGTTACGTTGAAATTGGAGTTTAAAAAAATAAAGGAGGGGAGAAATTTTGAATGTTGAGTTAATTTGGGTTTCAACGTATATTGGGCAATTGAGTATTAGGGTGATGCTGTTTTACAATATCTTTCTTGATTCTTTGAAACTGTGAATTGTTTACGCGAGGTTTATGTGTTAGGGTTAGTTTGTTAGAATCTGAAGAAGGAATAATTGAATGTATATTTCTCAGTTAGAAAACCGGGATATTTGAGGTCATTTTTATTATATTTCTTTGAATTCCTATGTTTGGTTTACGTTCTAAAATGAGTTTATACACTTTGCTATGATAGAAAGATAAAAGATTTGTATGCTCCTCCTTTCCTTTAATATGAAATCATAAAAATCAATTTTTGTATCAATTCAGCCAAAATTTATATGGCCCCGTGTTCGATAACTGCGTATTTTTGCATCATAATCAATTTAACTAATAAATAACTGTTGTTAAACTAATAATTTAAAAACTATGAGAAAGAATACTTTTCTTAGTGTAGCGCTTTTAGCAGCGTCTGTGTCTGTAGTTAATGCTCAAGAAGCCCCGAAGGAGTTGTTCTGGCAGAATAGTAGTAATACTGGAATTTGGAGTATAATGGACTCTGAATGGGGAGAAGATTTAGGTGGGTTTTACTTGCCTACAGGTTGGCAAGAAGGCTGTATGGCAGTTTTCAATGGTGGTGGTGCGTTTGCTGATGCTGATGGTAATGCTAAAACGGTAGAATCAATCAAAGTGAGCGGTGAAATGCAAGTAGGCGGTATTAAATTTGATAGTGATAAGAATTATTCCATTTCATATAGTTCAGATAAAGCTACGGATAAAATAGTAGGAGACGGAACTTTGATAAAGGAAGGTACAGGTACGTTAACATTAAATGTTCTCAATCAACTGAAAGGTGGTACAATTGTAAGGGGTGGTCAAGTAAATTCTGATAAAAAAGATTCTCCCAATGTTTTTGGAGATACAATTGTGCTCGATAACGGGTCTATTGGTGTAGCTATGAGTGAAATCTCTACTCCTGCATGCCAATTTACTGTTCCTGTTGGTATCCCTGAAGGAAAAGTGGGCTCTATTTGGGCAGGTCGCTATCTTCAGTTCACTAATAAATTTTATGGAAAAGGAACATTAGTTATTTATGCCGGTGGTGAACGTACATATATTACTGATGACAAGGCCGGTAAGAAAGACATGACTTGTTGGGATGATTTTGAAGGGGATCTTGTAGTTGCTGCTAATAAGACTGTTGAGTATGCAGAAGGTAAAGCTCCGGCTTTTTTCGGATTACAATTCAATACTACAAAAACATTTACTGGAGTAGCAGATATGGAAGGGATAGACTCTACTTTGGTTAATACAAAAGTAACGTTGAAAGAAGATGCCGGTTTAACAGGGGTTAGTGGTACGCGTTGTTTTGCTATAGGTGAGTTAAATGCAGAAGAGGGTGGTTTCCTCTCTGGTTATGGTTCCGGAAGTTCTAATCCGGTAATTTGGTGGTCAATAGGTAATTCAAATACAGATGTAACAAATCTTCCTCTCTGGTTGAGAGATAATACGAAAGCAAATAAAAATGCATTTGGAGTAATAAAAGAAGGTGCAGGTACTTATATTTTCACAGGTACTAAAAACTCTGATACGGGTAAGGTATTCTTGGGCTTACATGTAAAAAAAGGTCGTGCTTATATCAATACTCCGGTTGATGATCCGACAATTACTGCATTGTGTAGAAGTGAAAAAACTGCAATGGCTATTTATGAAGGTGCTATTGGTGGTGGTAATGGACGTATAACAAGTGAAGTTATCGTAGATGGTGGAACATTGGAAGTTGGTTGTCAAGGTATCGGTCAATTAATTTTGGATGATATTGAGGGACAGAGCTTAAAATCACCGTTAACTGTAAAAAATGGAGGTACGGTGGAATTTGAACTTGCAAATGCTACAAGTTATGATAAGTTGACTTCTAATAATACTGCTACGTTTAATGGCAATAAGATTATTGTAAAGGCTGCTGAAACATTTGACATTAAAGATGGTGACTCTTTTACTATTTTGGATGCTGCTATTAAGCCGGAAGGTGATACTTATGAGGTTGAGTTCCAAGGGTTCCCTGCTAGTTTGACATTGGCTGCTACAGAGGAGAGTTATCAATCAGGAACTAAAACCGAGGGTGAAGGAGAAACTGCTACAGAAGTTCCGGTGATGGGATATAAGATAGTAATTACAGCTAAAGGTAGTGGCTCCGGTACGGGTCTTGAAGATTTTAATGTTGCTGATGAATTGGCTGTCTATGCACAGAATGGAAGCATTGTAGTAAAAGGTGCTGGTGTAGAAAATGTGATAGTAATGAATACTCAGGGACAGGTAGTGGCTAACACTAATGCTTCGATAATTCCAATGAATACAGTACAGGGTATGTATATTGTAAAAGTAAAAACAATAGCTGGTATTGTAACGAAGAAAGTGATTTTGTAAGACAACTAATAAAAAAGGAGAGGCGGTATCTATTCAGTCCGCCTTTCTTTTGATTCGTATATTTGTTTTCCTTTTTAATTCTTATATTACGTACTGATGAGAAACTACATCTTCTTCTCTTTCCTGCGTATCACAAAATTATGATTAAATTTATGTATAAGAGATTTGTTACCGCATTGCTCTTTCCGCTTTGTATGGGAGGAGGATTGTATGCACAACAGTTGGCTTTTCCTGGCGCTGAAGGTTATGGACGTTTTGCAAAAGGTGCAAGAGCCAGTGAATCTCCGGAAATTTACCATGTGACTAATCTGAATGATTCCGGAGAAGGTTCCTTACGTGATGCAATCAGTAAGCCCAACCGTGTTATTATATTTGATGTTTCGGGAATTATTAATATTAAATCCCGCCTTGTGTTTTCTAAAAATCTAACGATTGCCGGACAAACAGCACCGGGTGATGGTATTACGATATATGGAAACGGGGTCTCTTTTTCTGCGTCTGATAATATCATTGTTCGTCATTTACGTATGCGTATGGGATTGAAAGGTGATTCCGGAAAAGATGCAGCAGGTATTGCTAATGGTAGTAATATGATATTTGATCATATTTCGGCAGCATGGGGATTGGATGAGAATTTCTCTATAAACTGGGACGACAAAGGGTATGAACCTTATAATATAACGATTCAAAACTCTATAATCGGCCAAGGAATTATGCCACATGCTTGCGGTGGATTGATACAGTCTAATGGTGGAATCAGTTTGTATAGAAATCTATATATTGACAATAAAACTCGCAATCCGAAGGTAAAGGGATTAAACCAGTTTGTTAATAATGTAGTGTATAACTGGGGTGATGGAGGATGTTATATCCTGGGTGATACAGATGCTTCTTCTTGGGGAGTAATTACTAATAATTATTTTATAAAAGGTCCGGTAGCCGGAACAAAAGCTTTTGTAAGGGCTAAACCTGCTTTTCAAGTTTATCAGAAAGGCAATATGATTGATTATAATGTTGACGGAGTCTTAAATGGTTATGAGGCAACGGAGGAGGATTTTCTCAGAGATGGGAGTGATCCTACGAGTTTGAATGTTACTTTCGTAAAATCTCCTGAAGATTTTGATTTTTCTAATTATTCCAGACGAAAGCTGGAAGGAGATCAGAAAATAGTGGTGTCGACTGATGCGGAGAAGCATCCGGTTATTATGGGAGAAACTACTGCCGTAGAAGCTTATAATTGGATTGTGGAAAATGCAGGAGCTTCTTTGCCGACACGCGACGAAGTAGATGGCTATATGGTCGATGAACTACTTTCTTTAGGAACTAAAGGAGCTTTGTTAAATTCGGAATCGGAAGTTGGATTGACAAATGGTGTAGGGAATATTTTTGCAGGAAACCGTCCTCTGGATACTGATAATGATGGAATACCTGATGCTTGGGAAGAAGCTAACGGGTTGGATAAAAATGATCCTACTGATGCGGTAAAAATGGCCGCTAATGGATATTTGAATATTGAAAATTACATAAATAGTATTGATGGTCCGGTAATGGATTATGTAAAATATCCTACAAATGTACAATTATCCAGTTTAGGAACTGATAATGTTTCTATTAAATGGCAGAATAACGCATCGGAATCAACTGCTCTTATCTTGGAATATTCTACAGATAATAAAACCTTTACTCCGGTTGTGCTGAATACAGATGTAACTACTTATAAATTAGAATCACTAACTCCTAATACGACTTATTACATTCGTCTCAAAACAGTTAATGGAGAATTAGAGTCATTATATTCTTCCGTATTGGAAGTAACTACACGTGGAGTTCCTATTCCGCCGGTCGCTTCTATCAATCCTGTTCCGGAAAATGCTTCTACCATTTCAGATTACAGTACGGTACGTCTTTCGTGGGAAAATAAAACGGGAGTATGGGCTGGTACAGTATCTTATTCTGTTTATCTTGGAAAATCGGCTACTACAATGGAGAAGGTGGTAGACGCTACTACCCAGATGGCAGCGACTGTAAATGTAGAGCCTGCGACTACCTATTATTGGCGCATTGATGCCAAAAATGCATTAGGAGCGAATGAAGGAGATGTATGGAGTTTTACTACGGGTACAAAACCTGAACGTGGAAAGGTAGCTTATTATTCGTTTGATGAAACGGAAGGTGCCTCTTTGAATAACGAATTCGGAACAGCAGCAGTTGCCAAGAACTTTACTCCGGAATGGGTGACAGGTGTTCGGAATAATGCTGTGAACTTTAATACTGTGAATGCATCGTTTGTGCAAGAGCATTATGATGCATTGGAGTTAGGAAACGAGTCTTTTAGTATTGAATGCTGGTTTAAGTCGGCAGGTGGTTCTGTCGATTGGTATTTGTTACACAAAGGTAGTCATGCGGATAATAGTTATGAAGGTGCAACAGGCAGGTGGTTCGGTATACAGTATCAAAAGAATTCAAAAAATGACCGTTTGACTTGGGCTATTGATGATAATGTAACTAAGACGGATGTAAATGTAACTGGGGCTACAGCTAAATTCTTCAATGACGAATGGGTACATCTGGTTTGTGTACGCGATGTTGATGCCAAGGAGTTGAGAATGTATGCAAATGGTTCCTTAGTTGCATCCGGTACAGATAAAACCGGTAATATCGGTACGGTGGAAAGAATGGCGATTGGAAACTGTAATACAGCTTACGAAAATGGTTTCCAAGGATTGATGGATGAGCTTTCTATCTATAATGAAGTATTGACTGCAGAGGAAATTGCAGATCACTATAACACGGGTACGGGCATACACTCTAATAGAATGGATACTCCTGCAGCGGGATTGGCTTATCCGATGCCGTTTGCTGACGAGTTTTATATTCCTGTGATTAATGTAGAAGATATGCCTGCTCAAATAACGATAATGAATGCTTCCGGGCAGGTTGTTCACCAAGTAGAGGTAATGGTTCAGGGCGGAATGGCTCACGTGAAGGATGTGGGTAAACTCCCGGCTGGATACTATATCTACATGTTGCAACTGGATGGTAAGACATGGGTTGGTAAAATTGTGAAATAAATAAATAGCGATAAGATGAAGAAATATTTTCTAATGGGTCTTTTCTTTTTCTCTCTGGTCTCTTGCCAGAGAGAAATCGATAAGTATTATGAGATTCCGGATTGGTTGAAAGGAAATGCTTATGAAGTGATGGAAGATAGAGGTAATTTCTCTATTTTCATGAAAGCGGTGGATCGGAGTAGTTATGCAAGCCTGGTAAAAGGGAAAGGTATTGTTACCGTAATGGCGCCTACCGATGATGCTTTTAGTGCTTATTTGACTAAACATAATTATGGTTCAGTAGAGGATATTTCTCAAACAGAACTGGATAAGTTGATAGGGTATCATTTGATTTACTATTCATATACGAAACAAAACTTTATGTTTTATAATCCGAATGGGATAGATGCCGAATTGGAAAATCCGGGGACTTATTTTAAGTTTAGAACTAAAAGTCGCGATGCTATCTCTACAGTGAAGGATTATGCGAACGGCGGTGTTATTCGTAAGATTATGCATAAGGATCGCTTTATTCCTGTCATTTCAAATTATTCATTGTCCGGTTGGAGTAGCTCGCCTAAAGATGAGTATGAGAAAATGTTCCCGGGATCGACTTATGGCGGTGGAACGAATAATTTTAATATTTCTAATGCCGGCATTGTCGGTGATGAAATAGTAACGGATAACGGTTATTTATATGTAGTCGATCAGGTACTTGAACCTCTTGAAACTTTGTATACGGAAATGAGCCACGAAGGTTCGGAATACACCAAGTTCGCTGCTATGTATGATCGCTTTGTGAAATATGAATACGATGAAGATGCTACAGCTGATTATGGTAATGGTGATTCTTTATTTGTACATTCTCATTATTCTTTACCTTCCATAGCATGTGAATGGACGAATTTGTCAGAATATTCTATTCCTGATTATGCTCAGCTAAATTATTTGTCTTCTATTTCTTTTACAGTGTTGGCCCCTGATAATGCAGCAATTGATGAATTCTATCGAAAATATTGGGCAAATTCTTTTTCTTCATTGGAGGAGGTTAATTATGTTCCTTTATATTATTTTATGAGTGCGCATGCCGGAGAGTATAGGGCTAAAATGATGACATCGACTGCTCTGTCTGCGATTATTAATATGAATGATCTTTACGACGGTGTCACAATAGCAGAACCTGACTATGTGAAAGTTTGTACAAATGGTATTTTGGGGGGAATGAAGGGCAATGTGATCACTCCTGAGCCTTTTGAATCTCCGATGGCTCCGGCTCTTTGTAATAAGGACTATAATATTTTTGCTTTAATAGCTCATAGGGGTGGTCTTATAAGTAAGATCCAATCGATAAACGAGACTCAATTTAATATATTTTTTCCGAGTGACGACATGTTGAAAAGAACCGAGTATAATGGTGACTTCATCCAATACTTGAAAGGAAATCCTTATATAATTAATGATGAACAAATACAAGTTGCTAATGCTGAAGACGGGACATTGGGTAATCTGAATACTACTCAGGCACAGGAAATAGCAGGTGCACATGTAATGGATAATGTGCTTTCTACTCGTAATGGTGGTACAGAGATAATTTATAGCTCTTATAATGATTTCGAATATCTGTATAGAGTTAATGATGAAATCTATTCTTCGGCTACATGGAATTCAAAAGCATTAGGTAATGAAGTATCTGTACCCACTGCGAAGCTGATAAAAGATTACGGAGAATTCGGGGCATCCTATGCTTTGGAAGGAGATAATACGACGGTTGCCTTATTGCCGGAACAGGCGAACTTTAAAGATCGTGTCATGCAAGACAAAAACATGAATGATTATAAAGGGATCAATGTGTATTTGAATGCATCAAACGTTGGAAAAGGAGATAATGCGTTTAGTTTTATACAAGGTAACCGCTTTATCATTTTTATCCCAACCAATGAAGCAGTAATGGCAGATATGACTACCGGTCCCAAACGATTTCCTGTAACTGGCTCTATGGATCAAAGAAATATGTATGTGACCAGTCTTTTTATTGATGTTTCTTCCAGTGGATTAGTAGATTATCCTTTCCCTGTTACAGGTAAGCGGACAGAAAAAGTACTTACGACATTTGGAACCAAAACTGTAAATGGGAAAAAAGAAAGCATTACAGTTACACTAATCAATGAAGCAGATGGCAGTATGAAGTTGAGGGATGCGAAAGGCAATGAAGTGAATGTAACTTCCTATTTCCCTTATATCTATGCTGACGGTGCAGCTTACGTGATAGATGGTGTATTGGATTTATTGAATTAATATAGAATAGAGAAAAATGAAAAGGAATCGAAATATAATCTTGACATTGCTACTGTTGGCTTGCGTACAATCGATATGGGCGCAACAAGTGTTGACGGGTACAGTAATGGATAAAGTTTTTAATGAACCGTTGATGGGGGCCAATGTATATGTCACGAATGCTTCGAACCGTTCTTTGGGTGGTTGCATCGTCGATATCAATGGTAAATACAGATTGTCTATCCCTGATCAGAAAGGGTTGTCTATTGTATTCTCTTTTATAGGATATAAAACACAAACGATTAAATACACCGGGCAAAAAGAGCTTAATGTAACTTTGGATGAAGAAGGTATGTCTTTGGATGCTGTAGAAATTACAGCAAAGAAGATAGAACGAAATTCAATGGGACAGTCTGCCCGTGAAATGATATCGGCTACGCAAAAACTAAGTTTGGGTAGTTTGGATACGGCTCCGGTAACTTCTGTAACCGAAGCTTTACAAGGAGCAATGGCGAATGTGGATATTTTGACTGGTGCTGATCCGGGTTCCGGTAGTTCAATCCGTATTCGCGGTACTTCTTCATTGAATGCTTCCAGTCAACCTTTGTTTGTGGTAGATGGTGTACCTTTGCCTGTAGATGTAGACGATGATTTTAGTTTTGCTTCGGCCAACTCCGAAGATTACGGTTCGTTACTGAATATATCTCCGGCAGATATAGAGTCTATTGAGGTGTTGAAAGATGCTGCTGCAACTGCGGTATGGGGGTCTAAAGGTGCTAATGGTGTTTTACTGATTAAAACGAAGAGAGGTAGTAAAGGACGTTTGCAGTTTAACTTCAATACAAAATATGAATTTAGCAAGGAGCGTACCGGAGTGAAGATGCTGAATGCAAATCAGTACATTTCGATGATTCAGGATGCTATTTATAATACAGTATCCGATTTAGGAGCTCAGTCTTCTAAGTCACAAGAGTATCTGAAACTTTTATACAATACAAAAGAAATCGGTTTTGATCCTGCATGGCAATATTTTAATGAATACAATCAAGATGTTAACTGGTTGGATGAAATAACTCAAAACGGCTATACTACAGATAATACTTTTTCTGTATCCGGTGGTGGTGATAAAGCAAATTATCGTCTTTCATTGGGATATTTAAATCAGGAAGGTACGACAATCGGTACTGCTTTCGAGCGTTTTAGTACGTCATTCAATACGGATTACCGTTTTTCTGACAAGTTGGATATTTCTTTGCAATATAGCTTCTCACGCGGAGTGACAGATGCAGCTTATACAGATGACACCGATCAATTGAAAAAAGCATCTGTACGTGGACATGCTTTGACGAAAATGCCCAATATGAGTCCTTATGTGATTGGTGCAGACGGACAGCGTACCGGTGAATATTTCACTCCTTATGAATCATTCGGTATGACTTTTGCTAATGATAAAGTATATAATCCGGTAGCGATGGTTAATGAGGCCACTAATCGTACAATTGCAACAAACAGTCGTATGACTTTCGTTTTGCATGCAAAATTATTTAAAGATCTGGATTATTTTGGGACGGTAGGTTTCAATGGACAGTTTTCGAAAATTAATCGTTTCTTACCTCAAAGTGTAACGGGAGTTGCGTTTGAGCACAGTTCTTCTGCACTGAATTATGATATCGGTAAAGATGTTTTATACTTAACTACTGAAAACCGTTTAGTGTATAATAAGACAGTAAGCGATGATCATAAATTCTTGGTGAGTGCTATTTTCCAGACAGGAGATAAAACGACCAGTACTTATAGTAGTAAGGCTGCCAATACAGCTTCTTCGGGGATAACATCGCCCGTTGCAGGTAGTACTATTTTGAAAGGTGGTTCCGGACGTACAGTTAATCGCGATATGGGAGGTACACTGAACGCCCAGTATATTTTGCAAGGGAAGTATATGTTTAACGGTGGTTATCGCATGGAGGCCAGTTCTGCTATGGATGCAAGTAGCCGTTGGAAAGGATTTCCGACATTCGGCGTAGCTTGGCATTTGGGTGAAGAAGAGTTTATCAAGCGTTTAGGATTTATTTCTTTAATCAAAATACGTTATAGTTGGGGACAGTCTGGTAATGCACCTTCCGGAACATCTCCGTATATCGGAACATTCGAAGCGGTGACTCCCGGTTATGGCGATATGAATGCTGTAAAACCTGCAAGTCCGGATTTAACTCATCTGAAGTACGAGACGATTACTTCTAACAATATCGGTGTGGACTTTGGCTTATTTTCTGATAAAGTGAACTTTACATTTGAATTATATAAGAAAGTCACGGATGATTTGTTGCAGAAAAAAATGAAAGTGCCCAGCTCAACAGGACTTTCCACTGTTGCTTGGTATAACTCCGGTAAGATTCAGAATAAAGGTTGGGAGTTTAATATTGACATTGCAGCTGTTAAAACGAAAGATTGGAGTTTTAATTTTGGATTTAATATATCACAAAATAAGAATGAAATTCTGGAACTACCCGAAAATAAAAATGATGAACTATATACATTCGGAAATAAAAACTATGCATACAGTGTAATGATGGGTGACCCGCTGGGTTCTTTCTATGGATATAGATATAAAGGTGTATACCAGAATGTAGAAGAAACCTATGCTGTAAATACCAGTGGACAGCGTATTTTGGATATTGATGGTAATCCGGTGGTAATGAAGAATGGTGACCAGAAAGTTTATCCGGGTGATGCACGATATGAAGATGTGAATGGTGACGGTGTGATCGATGAAAACGATATTGTGTATTTGGGTAATAGTAATCCGACGTTGACCGGCGGTCTTAATTTTACTCTTCGTTATAAAAAAGTCAGCTTAGTAGCTGCTTTCCATGGGCGTGCCGGGCAGAAGGTTATCAACCAGGCCCGTATGGATATGGAAAATATGCGTGGAAAGAATAATCAGAGTGTAGCTGTATTGAGACGTTGGAGAAGTGAGGGGGATGATACAGATATTCCAAGAGCTTTGTATGACAAAGGCTATAACTATTTAGGTTCAGACCGTTTTGTTGAAGACGCTTCTTTTTTACGTTTGAAGACTGTGACTTTGAAATACCAAATGCCGGCCAAATGGATGAAAGCGATAGGAGTGAATAAGTTGGAACTCTATGCAACCGGTTATGATATGTTTGTTTGGACAAAATATAAAGGACAGGACCCGGAGGTTAACTTAAAGGCTGCCAATGACGGTACAGTAGCTCAGGTGGCTATTGACTCAAATAATACACCAAAACCATTTAAGATTGCGTTCGGCTTAAATTTGAATTTCTAAATAGGGAAGAAGTGATGAAAAAGATTAAATATTATATTTTAGGACTTTTAGTTACATGTTCCGTTTCATCGTGTGAGGATTATCTGACGGTGCTTCCGGAAAACAATCAAAGTAGCTTTGAGTATTGGGAAACAAAAGAAGACGTGGAGGCGGTACTTGCTGCCGGGTATGTGAATCTTAGAAGTTGTGTCGAAACGTTTTTATTGTGGGGCGAAGCCCGTGGCAATGGTTTGGATTATCTGTCAACATCCGGTTCAGATTTGCAAAAAGCAGGTCGTAAACTCCGTGACTTCGATATTTTGCCTGATAACAAATTATGTGATTATAGTAAACCGTATGCTGCAATTGCAATGGCGAATGCCGTTATTAAATATGCATCGGACGTTGTAGAGAAAGACCCTTCTTTTGATAGGAATATGTGTCGCTCATTTATGGCGGAAGCTTTCTTCCAACGTTCATTGGCATACTTTTATTTGGTACGCACCTTTAAGGATACTCCGTTTGTTGTCGAACCTTATGTAGATGACAGTGCACCGTATGTGATGGGTAAGACCGATGGCACTACCATTCTGAAATCATGTATCAGTGATTTGGAAACGTACTTGCCTAATGCAAAAGAATTTTTTCCGGAAGTGGATAATGATGATCCGATTAATACCAAAGGACGTGCTACGCAGTGGGGTATTCATGCATTGCTGGCCGATATGTATTTGTGGATGGGTGATTATGATAATTGTATTTCACATTGTAATTCTGTCATTAGTTCCGGTAGAGTCGGTTTGATTAATAACGGATTTATGAACTTTTTCCCAGGCAATAGTAATGAAGGTATTTTTGAGATACAATACAGCAATCCGAAAAGCCAGACCAATAGTTTTCAAACTTGGTTTAAAAGTTCAAGTGACGGCTATTATAAAATAACAGAGTATGTGAACGGACTGTTCGATATGGAGTCCAATGATATTCGTGGATTAAATTACACTTATAATGCGGACGGATATATCTGGAAATATCTGGGTGTGGATAAAACGACTGCACGGGCAGCTTCCGAAAATGATCAGAATTATATCATTTATCGTTTGGCGGATGTGTTGTTGATGAAAGCGGAAGCACTTATCATGCAAGGACACAACGAAGAGGCTGCCGATTTGATAGATCGTACTCGCGAACGTGCAGGTTTGGGAGAGACAACCCTAAGTGATGATCGTATGGTAATGCTGGAGACTTTATTAGTAGAACGTCAGAAAGAGTTTTTTGGTGAAGGTAAAAACTGGTTTGACTTATTGCGTATCGGATTAAGAAGTGAACAATTGAATGATACCCAATATAAGACGCTTTTTGTCGAACAAGCTTTAAAGGCAGTGGGTGCTTCTCGACAGTCGTTAGGACGTGCTACTTTAGCAAACTCGGGCTCTTGGTATTTACCTTATTCAGAGGATGAGTTGAGCAAAAATCCTTTATTGGAGCAGAGTGATTATTATCAGAGTATTAGTAACTAATATAATATAAAATAGCGATATGAAACGCATAATGATTTTATTTGCTGCAGTATTCTCGTTGATATGGGGGGGATGTTCCGATCCATTCGAGAACCAGGCCTTCCGAGAAACAGATAAGATGCCGGCAGCCAGTTATATGGAAGCTAACAGTTCGACTTATTCTTTGTGGGTCGATCTATTGAACTATACAGGACTGTTTAATACAGTCAATTTGAAAATGGATTATACTTGTTTTGTTCCCGACAATGACGCAATGAGCGCTTTTCTACAAAAGAAAGGAATTTCATCGGTTCAGGGATTGAACAAGGAAGAGGCTGCAAATTTGGTGCGCTATCATACTATCGCATCTCATCAGTATACCTCTTCAGACTTCTCTGACGGGATGTTTCCTGATTCTACAGCCAGTGGTGATTATCTAAGCTTGGATATGCGCGACGGTGGACTTGAAGCGATGTATATTAACAACGAAGCCCGGATTAAGAGATTAAATACGATGACGACCAACGCGGTAATCCATACGTTAGAGTCGGTGCTGACCCCTGTTACAGGTATGATTGTGGATAATTTGGGAGGAGAGTTTTCGTTTATGAAGAATTTGTTGGAAGTGACCGGATATAAGGATATGCTGTCAACTCTTTATGTGAATGACGTGAAAAGACGTTATACGCTTTTTGCTGTCCCCAATGCTGTATTTACCGAAGCTGGAATTGAATTAAATATTGCTTCGTTAGCTGCATATTTAGGAGAGACTGATACAAATTACGATGAGGAACAAAACCTTGTGTCCCGTTATGTCGCTTATCACATTGCTACTACGGCTTATTCATATGCTGACTTGAATGCGGATATTGATAACAATACCTCTAAAAATATCACAATGGCTGCTTCGAATTCATTGATGAGCTGTAATTTGGTGAATGATGCTTTTTATTTGAACTATGATAAAGGGACGCAGAAAGGGATTACTGTTACAGAGAAGAATATCAATTGTAAGAATGGTGTAATTCATGTAGTAGACGGGCTGTTGGAAGAAGTTGTTCCGAAAGCTACTACCGTGAAATGGGATTTGACGGACTATGAAGAGTTAGGAGCCATCTGTGAGAAGTTCCAGTTGGCCAATTTATCTGCGACTTACCTTTACAATTATTTGGGATTTGACTATCCTTCATGTTATGCATACTCCTCTTCCAATTTTGACTATTATCTGGCCAATAAGAATGAGGTAGCTTATAAATGTGTAAATCATGATTGCCTGCGCTTCCGTTTCTCCAAATATGGATGGATACAAATGCGTACTCCGATGATTATTGCAGGCAAATACACTGTTTCTTTAGCGCATTATAATGTCGCTGCCAAAGAGAAAGGTGGAAAATGGGCTGTTATCATTGATGGTGAATATGTGGGCGGACAGGTAACTACTACCGGTGAGTCTACCTCTAAAAGTTCCTATTCTACTGTAAAGGTCGGTGAAGTGGAATTCGCAGAATCTGTGACGCATATAGTACGTTTCCTTTCAGGAAGTACCGAAACGTCTTATTTGGATTGTTTAATCTTCGAACCTGTTAAAGAATAAAAGTTATGAATAAGTCAATCATATATTTATGTATGCTGTTTGCAATGGTATTCATTTCCTGCGGAGATAAATGGGATGAATATTATAATGGCAATGACGGATCCAAGGAAGAAGAATTGGATCAGACCCTTCAGGAGTTTTTTGCAGAACACAATGAGTATAATGCATTTTACAAAGAACTGGAGTTGTGCGGTCTTGATGAAGAGCTGACAAAAGATCAGCAATTAACCCTTTGGGTAGTAAATGACGATGCTATGGCGGCTTCGGGTATAGAAAAGGATGATACTTTACGTATGAAATACCACATGAATTATCTGCCTTTTCTGCAAAGTGATTTAAAGGACGGGCTTCGCATTCCTACTTTGAACAATATTTATCTGCAAATAACCAGACAAGGAGAAGAAGTGTACGTAAACCGTTCGAAGGTGGAGTCTTCCTACCGTTTGAAGAACGGCGTAGTGCATGTAATCAGTGAATTGATGAAATCAAAAATAAATATGTTTGATTACATTAAATCATTACCGGATGAATATTCTATGTTCCGTGATTCTATAATGAAAAATAATGAGATGCTTTTTGATAAAGCCAACTCAATTCCAACAGGAGTAGATATAACCGGTAATACGGTATACGATTCTGTGTTCTATGTTTATAATCCCTTGTTTGAGAAAGCACAGTTCAATTCAGAGTTTAAGCAGTTTACTTTATTTCTTCCGGATAATGAGGTGTTGAAAGATTGCTTTACAAAGTTGAACACACAGTATAAAGCAATGGGAAAAACGGTTACGGCAGTAGATTCGGCTAATGCTATGACTTGGATAAAAGAAGCGGCTTTCTACACCGGAGAATTGAAAACCTTCACTGATGCTGATATTTCTTCTGCTTTTGGAAGAATATGGCGGCCTGGAATTCAAGAGATTGATCAAAGTAGTATGGAAGAATTAAGTAATGGTATTTTGTATAAGATGACAGAGGTAAAGATTCCTACTAATTATATTTTGACTCGTATTAAATCGTTGGTACATTATTATGAATATCTGACTGAAGCGGAACAGCAACAGTATTATACTTTCATGAATACGACTAAGATTTCTATTTTTGAGGATTCTGCGACTCCGAAACCGGAGATTTTGTCGAACTATTACATTTTGGATTTGAATGGAGATGAAGAAGCTTCTGATTTCTGGGTGGAATTTCCTCCGTTGGAACGATATAGAGATAAAGATACGGATCCTTATCGGGCACGAATTATGCAAGTTCCTTGTGGTGAATACGATTTATATATGGGATTCCATAGTAGCGGTCACCCGTATGTCAATGTTTATTTTGACGGTGATACGGATGGAACGACTTCTTCACCGGATGCTAATATGCAATTAATAGGTTCTAATCTTTCTATCGTATCATCTACTCCGTGGAATTTTGACCGTGTAAATGAGACAACGGCCGACCTGTACGGTGATAAAATAGTGAAGTGGGACGGATTAGGTGGATTGGTCGGTACTGTGACTGTCAAAGGTGATGGTATGAGCTCTTTCCGAATTCGTGTAGAGTTCTATAAAGGTGATAGTAAAAAGTTACGCATTTATCACTGGGCATTGAAGCCTTCGGCTAATAATTATTAATCTTAAGCATTAGAGCAATGAATAAGTATAAAATTATATTGATAATATTCTTTTCCATCCTGAGCCTTTCAAATTTAATGGCACAGAAAGGTGGAATAAAAGTTTCGGGTAAAGTGGTTAGTTCCTATGCTAACCGGCCCTTGCCTGATGCAATAATTACCATATCGGGTGTGGACAAAACTGTGGAGTGTGACAGTCTTGGGCGTTTCTCTGTAGATGGCGTACCGGCAAAAGCCACAATTTCGGTATGGTGTCCCGGTTTCTATACCAAAGAAGAACCGGTTGCTAATCGTGAACAGGTACAGATTGTGATGATACCCGAAGACATGAAGGGGTATTCCGAGAAAGTGACGTTACCGTTTCGCGGAATGGTCGTTCAGAAGAATAAGTCGACAAACTTGAGTTCGGTAAGTAAGAATGGGTTGAACTTAAACTTGACAGACGTTGAGGAGGGGTTTAGAAACATTCCGGGGCTTCAATTGATATCAAAAAGCGGACAGAGCCAGGAAGGCAGTTTCTTTAGTATCCGTGGTGTGAATACGATGATTGCCAATTCTACTCCGTTGATCGTGGTTAATGGAGTACCTTATATGCCTGATATGAATGAATCGGGTATTATCGGTGGATACTCCAAGGATATTTTTAATATTCTGAATGTTCAGGACATAGAAAACATAACGGTTTTGAAAGGTGCAGATGCTGCCATGTATGGTTCTTTAGGTTCCAATGGAGTAATAATGATTGAAACGGATAAAGCAGCCGATTTGGATACTAAAGTAGAGTTTATAGGCCAATACGGATTATCCTGGAATACTTCTACATTGCCGGTATTGGGCGTAGACGATTATAAAAGCTTGATGGGAAATGTGGCTTTGACGAAATATGAAGATATGTCTGATGCGTTGAATGCTTTTCCGTATTTGAAAGATGATCCTGAATTTTATTACAAGTATCTGTATAATAACAATACCGATTGGCAGGATTTGATTTATCGGAATGCTTTTGTTACGGATAATGTATTGAAAATTAAGGGTGGTGATGCTATTGCTAAATATGATTTTTCTATTGGAGTAAAAAATAAACAAGGAACAGTGGAAGAGACGAATTCGTCGAAATATTATGCCCGTATGAATGCGGATGTGACATTGAGTAAAAACGTTTCTTTGTTCTCGACCATTTCGTTTGCTTATACTAATAATCGGGTGGCCGAGCAGGGAATGGTGCTTGAAACCAATCCTCTTCTGACTGCTTTACGCAAAGGTCCGTTATTTTCGCCTTATAACAAAGATGACAAGAATAACCTTTTGCCCGATTTTGCATCCATTCGTGACGAAGACGGAGCATTGATTGTGAACAATAGTGTAAGTAATCCGTTGGCAGTCGTTAACGATGTCGAAATGAAAGAGCACGCTTATGATGTGCTTCTTGATGCCGGGTTGCAATACCGCATCAATGAGAATTGGAAACTGAAAGCCACCTTCGGATTAAATTATAATTTGAAACAGGAAGATGCATTTGTTCCCGGGATGAGTTCTATGACAATCATGCCTTTGGATAATCAGTTAGCCAAAAACACAGTACGTTCGGCAGAAGGAACGACATTGAACACATATTATGCTTTGAATTTATCTTATCTTAAAAAGATTGCCCATATACATACAATTGCCGCCTCTTTGGGTGGACAAATTGCAATGAATAGCATTGATTATAATGCAGGAAGTGGATACAACACCGCAAATGACTATTATAAGACACTGAACAATGTGCAATCTATCGGACGTAACTATTTTGGATATATAAATAAATGGAATTGGATGAATTATAATGCTTCTGTGAAGTATAATTATAATAATCAATTCTTTGCTGGCGCCAATCTGGCAGCAGACGGTTCATCTGCAGTGGGGGCTGACGCGGCTCGTATTTATCTTTACCCGGCTGTCAATGCAGCTTGGAACATCCGCAATACATTGTTTAAGAATGTTACTTTCTTGAACGATGTGAATTTACGTACGGAATATGTGATGACCGGTAATAGCCGCTTTGCATCTTCTATCGGCGAATATTACTATTTGAACAGAGTATTTAAAGGGCTTTCCGGATTGGTACGCGCAGGGATACCCAGTGTGAAAATTACCCCTGAAAGAACAAATACCTGGAATTTAGGCTTGGATGTGGCTATGTTTAATAACCGTTTGACGTTCTCTTTGGATTATTTCGACAGCAGAAGCAAAGACCTGATTATGCCTGTAACGATTTCTTCGGTATATGGAACGGATTGCATGTACCGTAATTTAGGCGAAGTTTCTAATAAAGGTATCGAATTTGGTGCACAGCTTGCTTTGATTCAGAATCGCGATTTCAAATGGTATGTAGGTGGTACGATTTCTACCAATAAGAATGAAGTGAAGAGTTTGGGCGGAGAGAATTCGATGATTCTTTCCATGAGTGATGGCTCTGCCGTTATTTCTGAAGTGGGACAACCGTTGTACTCTTTCTATGGCTATCAGACGGATGGTGTGTTTGCAACGGATGACGCTGTTGTTGCTGCCGGAAAAGACGGACAGGCATTGACTAATGCTATCGGGGTTGCTTTTGCCGCCGGTGATATGCGTTTTGTCGATCAGAACGGTGATGGTAAGATAGATAAGGAGGATCGCGTGAATTTGGGTAACGCCCTTCCAGACTTTTATGGAACTTTCTATACTAATTTCCAATACAAGGGGCTGGCAGTATCAGCCGTATTTGGTTATAGCAAAGGAAATAAAATGTATAATGCCGTAAGACGTACCATGGAATCCATGTCTGATTTTTCCAATCAGTTGACTTCCGTAACGCGGCGGTGGATGTATGAAGGCCAGATAACGGATATTCCTCGTGCCGTATACGGTGACCCGATGGAAAACAGTCGCTTTTCTGATCGCTGGATAGAGGATGCTTCTTATTTGAAACTGAAAGAGTTGATGGTAAGCTATAAGTTTAATCTGTTTGCCGGGACTACCGTGTTTGTTGCTGCCGAGAACTTATTTACTGCTACCAAATATCTGGGTATGGATCCGGAAACAATGTACTCTTATGATAGCTCTATGCGTGGCTTTGATTACGGTAAGATAGCTTCTCCACGCACTGTGAAGTTAGGTTTTAAAGTTCAATTCTAATATTAAAGGTGAAGATTATGAAAAAGAAAATATATTTCCTGGCTTTGTTATTTCCCCTGTTGTCCGGGTGCGATGATTTCTTTGCACCTAATACGGATGATACATTGCTGGAAAAAGATTATATCGGTACTTCTTATGAGTTGTATACCGGATATATGGGGTTGGCTGCCTGTGTGCAGGATGTAGTAGATCAGGCAATGTTCTTGGAAGGCCTTCGTGGAGACCTGCTGGAACCTACTACTAATGCTCCGGTAGAAATGTGGGACGTTTATAATTACAAGGATTTGCAACAGCCGTTCTCTGATAATGCATTGGCTGATCCTAAAGGGTTTTATGCCGTGATATTGAATAGTAATGACTATCTGGAGCATGTATTTGAATATAAAGAGAAGTATCCTACTGTATTGTCGACAAGTGATTATAATGGTATTATAGGTGGAGCATTGAGATACAAAGCTTGGGCATATCTGATGCTTGCTAAAATTTATGGAGAAGCGGTTTATCTGGATGATCCTTTGGCCACTTATCAGGATTTGTCTCAATATCCGGTGCTTAAGTTTGATGGAATTATCGATAAATGCATCGATCTGATTGAAACGGGTATGAATGGTGTCAATGGGAAAGGAGATATCCGTTGGTCTAATACTTTATATCCGGGTCAAGGCGACTCTCCCGAATCATTGGAATGGAACCGTATTTGTCCCACTCCCGAGTGTTTGTTGGCAGAATTGTATTTGTATAAGACTAAAAAAGAGAATACTGCTGAGGAGAACGCTGTTTATTATCAGAAGGTATGGGATAACTGTGTGAGTATCATTCGTACAGGGGGAACTCAAGAGGCCAGTTTTACTTTGAATAAGTCAAAGTATGAGGGATCATGGAGTCAGTTGTTTTCAACTACCTCGTATAATCGTCAGGACCATATCTCCGTTGCTTTCTATGATTATAGCAAAAAGCAGACGAACCATGTAATTGAGTATTTCTCTAATACTTATCCCAATAAATATTATCTGCGTCCGGCTGCGGCTGCCGTAACCCGTTGGGAAAAGAGCGGAGCTAATGACCAGAAATATCGGGGTATCAATAAGTCTTATAAAGAAAGTACGGAAGGATTGATTTTTTATAAATTCCTAGGGGCTCATACTACCAGTGATTATATTTATCGTAATGACGTACCCTTGTGTTACTATAAAGCTGCTGATATTCACTTATGGCTGGCCGAAGCCTGCGCCGGATTGGGACGTTATCGCGAAGCACTGCAATTCCTTAACGGTCAGTCTTCTGCCCGACAGAATTTCGGCTCGCTCTATAATAAGAATGCTAATATGTTCGATCCTCCATTCTCTGACTATCCTATTTGCCTTTATCAGTGTGTAGGTAAAGAAAGTCAGTTGAATTGTCAGGGCGTTCGTGGTCGTGTGAATGTACCGGCTGTGGGAGAATGGATATTGGGAGAAGACGAAACCACCAACGATGTGATTGTTGAACCCGAATATGCCCATTGGATGGTAGACTCGCTGCTTGTAGAAGAATCGAGATTGGAGTCTGCCGGTGAAGCACGTACTTATTACACGATGTTGCGTTCGGCAAGACGCTGGGGCGACAAGGCACGTAAGATATGGGCGGATAAGGTTGCTGAGAAATATACTACTGCGACTTCTGTAGGCAGCAATCTGGAAGCAACTGAGGAGAACTGGTTTATAAAATATGATTTGAAGTTGAATAAGTAAGATCGAATGAAGAAATTAAGCATAGTATTATGGTTTTTGCTCCTTGGAGGCATGATGATGCCTCTTTGGGGGCAGGCCCAGGAAAAGTTGGGGAGAGGCGTTGTTGCCGTGAAGTCTTCCGACGGTGTGTTCCTGTCTTGGCGCAGTCTGGCCACGGATACAAGAAAATTAGGTTTCGATATCTACCGGGATGGCGTGAAGATTACGGCTGCTCCGGTAGTAACCACTACTAATTATGTCGATAAAGACGGTACGGTCGATTCCCGTTATGTCCTTAAAGGAATATTGGATGGTACAACGACCGAGACAACGAAAGAAGTGACCGTATGGGCAGAGCAATTTAAGAAAATTCCTCTGAAACGTCCGGAAGGCGGAGTGACTCTGCCCTATGATGTGGTTCAGACAGATAAAGATAAAACCCGTGAAACGTATCCCGACGGGCAGGAGTACACATATACTCCGAATGATTGCAGCGTAGGCGATGTGGATGGAGACGGAGAATATGAAATTATAGTGAAATGGGATCCTACCAATTCGCGTGATAACTCTTTCTATGGATATACGGGAAATGTATATCTGGACTGTTATAAATTGGACGGTACTTTTATGTGGAGAATTGATCTCGGAAAGAACATCCGTGCCGGTGCCCACTATACTCAGTTTATGGTATACGATCTGGACGGTGACGGCAAGGCCGAAATTGCTTGTAAGACGGCACCGGGAACAATCGATGGTCAGGGCAAATTTGTAATTATGGGCAGTGATGATCCTAATGCCGATTACCGCTCTTCCGGAAGCAAGGCCGGGATCGTAGTGGATGGTCCCGAATATCTGACTGTTTTTAACGGGCAGACGGGAGCAGAGATTTCAACAATTGCCTATAGTCCTCTTCGCGGAAATATCAACGATTGGGGCGATGGATACGGGAACCGTTCGGAACGTTATCTGGCATGTGTCGCTTACCTCGATGGAGTAAAACCGAGTCTGGTGATGTGTCGTGGATATTATGCACGTACCTCACTGACTGCATACGACTTTGACGGAACGAAACTGACGATGAGATGGGCACATGACTCCAAAGTATCCGGTTCGGGTGCTTTCGGACAGGGAAACCATAACTTGTCGGTAGCCGATGTGGACGGCGATGGATGTGATGAGATCGTTTATGGTGCCTGTGTCATCGATCATGATGGAAAAACACTCTATCGCACCGGGTTAGGGCATGGAGATGCCATTCATCTTTCCGATCTGGATCCCGATTTGGAAGGACTGGAAGTATTTTCACCTCATGAAGAAAAAACGGCTGCTTATGGATATGAGATGCATTCCGCCGGAACGGGTGAAGTCATCTTCGGCGAGAAGACCGGAACGGATGTGGGACGTGGCATTGCTGCGGATATCGATCCGAACTATCGCGGGTTTGAAATGTGGTCTACGGCCAATGGAAATGTGTACGATTGCAAAGGAAATATAATCGCGACTAAGAATCGTCCTTCAGTGAACTTCAGAGTATATTGGGACGGTGATTTGCAGGACGAATTGCTGGATGGGGTGAAGATAGACAAGTGGAACGGTACGAAAGTGAATCGTATGATTACTCTGTCCGATTATAGCAATGCCGCTTCTTGCAATTCTACCAAAGCCACTCCCAACCTGAGTGCCGATATCTTTGGCGACTGGCGCGAAGAGGTCATTCTGTGGGATTCGAAGACGTGTTCCGACCTGTTGGTTTTCACAACGGTGATACCTACTGAATATAAAATAACGACTCTGATGCACGATCACATTTATCGTATGGGAGTTGCCTGGCAGAATGTTGCTTACAATCAACCTCCTCATTTAGGCTATTACTTAGGAGATTGGGACACGGAAAATGCTTCATTTGCAAAGAAAGGAATCGGCTTTTTGAATCAGTCGGTAGAATTGGGCGAAGCGATTTCTCCTATTTCATATTCCTGGAAGAATGCCGAAGATGTAAAAATTACCGGGTTGCCGGAAGGGCTTACCGCTACGGTGGATAAGGAGGAGTGTCTCTTTACAATTGAGGGAACTCCGGGAGCAACAGGTACTTATGCATATACTATAGAGAGTGTCGGCGGGCTTACCGTGGCAACCCTTTCCGGAACGATTAAGGTGAAAGCTCCGGTGGTATTGAACGAGCTGGCTTATTTCCCGTTTGATGAGACTGCCGGTACATCGGCTGTCAATTCGGTATATGGAAGGGCCGAAGCGGTTAATTTCACTCCTACATGGATAAGCGGTGTTCGCCAACAAGCATTGGAGTTGCCTGCAACTCCTGCCAACCGCAGAATGGAACAAGCCTCTTATGATGACCTGCAATTGGGAACTAAGGATTTCAGTGTTGAGTTGTGGTTCCGTTCCGACGGCGGTACCGGTGTCGACTGGTATCTGTTCCATAAAGGCAGCCACACAAAGAATGCTTCGACCGGTGCTACCGGAAAGTGGATGGGATTGCAGTATAAGAATGGAAATCTGACATTCGGCATCGATGACGATGTTACGAAATCCAATCTGGACATTCCTGCTACCCAGTATTTCAATGGCGAATGGAATCATGTGGTTTGTGTTCGTGATGGCGAATCCAAGACATTGAAGATGTATATCAACGGAGTGTTCCAAGGCGAAGTGACCGATAAGACCGGTGACATTTCGGAATCGGAGATGTTTGTGATCGGTAACTGCAATGTAAACTTCAATACCCCGTTTACCGGTGCAATCGATGAACTTCAGATTTATGAAGGAGCGATGAGTGCTGCTAAAGCGAAGGAACGTTATGAAGCCAATAAGCCGACGGGTATTTCGACGGAAAGAACTCTCCGTCCCGATGTGAATGTTTATCCGCTTTACTTTACGGATGAAATCACAATCGAGTTCCCGGTGGAGGTGTCAGGACGTGCTATGGTTTCGATGTATTCTGCTGCGGGTACGCTTGTGCATCAGACTGCCTATATGGTGGACGGAGGAGCAACACTGTACATCAGTGGGCTGGAAGGCTTGCCGAAGGGTGCCTATATGGTTGTAGTAGAAGTAGGAACAACGAAGTTTGTGAAGAAACTATTGAAATAACAGAATCAATCCGTTACCGGAAACAGCCGGATTAACGTGTGGATAACCGGTAATCGGAGTTGAAACAAGTAATCGTTTAAATCGTCTCTCAGTTGTGAGACGCGTGTCTCACAACTGAGAGATGTGCGTTTCATAATTGAGAGACGTTCGTCTCATGGATGTGAAGCGATAATAAAACATGCATCAAATATAACTCATTATTCATCATGAAACTTATCTTGTCTTTCCTGTTCGCTTTTCTTTTTCTGACTGCATCTGCCCAGTCCACCCATCGGCAATACCTTTCCGGTGAGGGGGTGAATCACACGGTGACATGGGACTTTTATTGTTCCGATGGGAATAACAGTCAGCGGTGGAGCAAAATCGAAGTGCCTTCACAATGGGAGTTGCAGGGCTTCGGAACGTATACTTACGGGCGTTGGTATAAGGAGAAAGGAGTGAAGAATCCCAGTATGGAAACCGGAATTTACCGGCATTCGTTCAAGGTGCCGAAAACGTATAAGGATCATACGGTACGGATTGTCTTTGACGGGGTGATGACGGATACGGAAGTATTTGTCAACGGTTTTCCGGCCGGCCCGGTTCATCAAGGCGGATTTTATCGTTTCTCGTATGATATCACCGACCTGCTGAATGTGGGTGGAAAGAACAAGCTGGAAGTACGCGTCAATAAACATTCGGCAAATAAATCCGTCAATGCCGCCGAGCGCAAGGCCGACTGGTGGCTGTTTGGGGGGATTTATCGTCCGGTGTGGCTCGAGATAAAGCCCAAAGAACATATCGGAAGGATTGCGGTCAACGCTTCTGCCGATGGAGAACTGCAAGCGGATGTTTATTTGACCGGTGCCCGTCCGGGTTACCGGTTGTCTGCTGCAATCGCTTTTCCAGATGGTAGCAATAAGACCGAAGAACGGTTCTTCACACTTGCAGATACCGCTTCCATGTATCGGATAAATACTCAGTGGAAAGAGGTCCGTACCTGGACACCGGAGACTCCGAATCTCTACCTCCTTACCATGAAACTGCTCGATGCAGAAGGCCGTACCCTTCATCAGCATCAAGAGCGTATCGGATTCCGTACGGTAGAATTCCGTCCTAAAGACGGGCTTTATGTCAATGGAGTGAAGATTGTGATGAAAGGCATCAACCGTCATTCATTTCATCCTGACGGCGGGCGTACCACAAACAAAGAAATCAGCATTCAAGATGTACTGCTGATCAAAGAAATGAACATGAACGCAGTCCGTTCCCATTATCCGCCGGATACTCATTTTCTGGAAGCTTGCGATTCGTTGGGACTTTTTGTGATCGACGAGTTGGCCGGTTGGCAAAATGCTTATGACTCAACAGTGGGAAGGCGGCTTTTGGAAGAGATGGTAGTCCGGGACGTCAATCATCCTTCTATTGTGCTTTGGAGCAATGGCAATGAAGGAGGGTGGAATACGGCACTCGACAAGTATTTTTCCTGCTATGATCCCCAGCAACGTCACGTGATTCATCCGTGGGCAGACTTTAACGGACTGGATACGCATCATTATCCGGCCTATCTCACCGGTGTGGGGCGTTTTACAAACGGCTATAATGTGTTTATGCCCACCGAGTTCATGCATGGGCAATATGATCAGGGACATGGTGCCGGACTGGAAGATTTCTGGGCGAACTATATCTCGCATCCTCTCTTTGCCGGTGGTTTTATGTGGGCTTTCTCTGATGAGGCAGTACGCCGTTCCGACCGTAACGGGCAGTTGGACTCCGATAAGTTCAATGCCCCCGATGGTATTGTAGGCCCTTATCGTGAGCGCGAAGGAAGTGTTTATACGGTACGTGAGGTATGGGCTCCCATACAGTTCCGTCAACTTTATATTACCCCTTCTTTTCGGGGAGAGTTTGCTCTGACCAATACGTATTTGTATACCAATTTGCGGGATTGCCGGATGAACTACCGTCTCTACCGGTATCCTTCACCTCTACAGGAAGAAACGTTATCTTGCTGTATCGATTCCGGCGAAGTTCGTCTGCCGTCTTTGTGTCCCGGTGAAACGGGATATGCACGTATGCAGATGCCTTCCTGTTTTTGGGAAGCCGATGTTTTGGAACTTGAAGCTTTCGGGCCGGATGGAAAAAGTATTTGTAACTGGACGTGGCCCGTACGCTATGCCGGTGATTACCTGAAGCGTGAAATACCCCGTTACGTTCCGAAACAGGAGAGGGCGTCCGTGCTTCAGGATCACGATTCGTTGGTGACGCTTTCGGCCAATGATATTACTGTCGCTTTTCGTAAGGCGGATGCAACGATTGCCCGTGTCCAAAAGGGAAAAGAAGGAGTGGAAGTCCCTCTGACAGATGGCCCTCTGCCGGTGGGTATGAAAATGGAGTTTACTCGCTATACGGTCCGGATGGATGGGGAAGATGCTGTTTTCTGTGCCCATTATCGGGGTGGGGTCGATTCTATCCAATGGCGTATGTCTCCTTCCGGCTTGTTGTCGATGGATGCTGTTTTGCTGAACCGGGCGTCCGGTGGAGGTGGGTTTGATGATGCGTTCATGGATGAGGCGGTACTTAACTTGGGGCTTACTTTTTCTTATCCCGAGCAGGAGTGTACCGGCATGCGCTGGTTGGGTCGGGGCCCTTATCGTGTATGGAAGAACCGGGTGAAGGGAACGAATTATGCCGTTTGGCAGAAAGATTACAATAACACGGTCACCGGAGAAAGTTTCGGGAATCTTGTTTATCCGGAGTTCAAAGGTTATCATGCGAATCTTTATTGGGCTACGGTGCAGCACCGGATGGCTCCTTTTACGGTATACACAGCCACCGACGGGCTTTTCTTCCGTCTGTTTACTCCGGAAGAACCGGCCGGCCGGCAGAATGGGGTGAATACGATGCCTGATTTCCCGTCCGGGGATATCTCGTTTCTGTTGGATATTCCGGCTATCCGTTGTTTCAAGCCTATATCGCAGCATGGTCCTCATAGCCAACCCGGGATTGTGCGTATAAAGAAAGGAGATGAAGGGCTGCGTATCCGTTTGTTATTCGATTTTCGTTAATATTATCATAATGATCATTGCAAGCATCAAATAGTGCATTCTATTCGTGCAGGTCATGGAGTATCTTTGTCTTATCGATTAAGACATAACAAAAGGAGAAGCTTTATTACGGTTGAGTGTTAGTTTAAAGGGTTTTTAAGTTAGTGAAGTAAAATGCAATTCTGCACTGTTAAGTTTCTCGTGCAACTGTTTATTTATTAGTTTAATAAGTTGCTTTGTGTTTATTCTATGGATAACGGGGATAAAATCTGTGAAGAATTTATCCCCGTTTAGCATATGTATTTGTTTAATCTTCTTCCAGTTCATCACTCGTCTCACGGCCGAAGCTCCGGTATTCCAGTGGGGTGAATCCCGTGCGTTTCTTGAAAAGTGAGAAGAAGTGTTCGGTCGATTTATAGTCGAGCATGAAAGAGATCTCCTTGACGGACTGAGAGGTGCCTATCAGTAGTTGTTTCGCTTTGCGGAGTTTGAGTTCCTGGAAATATTTGGCCGGGGCATATCCGGTATAGTCTTTGAATACCTTGCGGAACCAGGAATAGCTGATGTTGAGTTTTAATGCTAATTCTTCCGGGTCTATGTTTTTGAAGACATTTTCATTCATGATGATCTTTGCCTGTTCGATCTTTTGGTCTACGTCTCCTATTTCGAATATTTTGTTTTTCGATATGGACAGGATCATTCCGATAATGTGCAGTACTATTCCCGACAGGTATTGCTGTGCCGATATTTTATCGGCTTCTGCCACTTCCAGTGCACGGGAGAATAGTGCGACCAGCTCTTCATTCAGACCGACTTCCAGTATTTGGTTGTCTTTGGACAAGAAAGAGCTTTTGATTATGTCATCGATAATCGGTCCTTCAAAACCGATGTAATATTCATTCCACCCTGTCTGTTGCATCGGTTGATAGGTATGCCATTGTCCGGGAAACAGAATAATGACGCGACCTTTGCACACTTGTCTTTCGTCTGTTGAATCTGAAGTAAAAAGTCCCCTTCCTTTGGTGATATACAGAATTTGATATTCGCGGAGGGTACGTCCTTTTTGTGCGTTAAAGAAATAGCCGGATGGATGGTCTTTCAAAGGGTAGGGTGAATTAGGTTGGATGGATTGAAAGCCTACGGTGTTTATCCAAAGTCCGAATTTGCGGTCCATGTCGTTTACAATCAAATACTTGAATTCTACTCCTAAGTCATTATAGCTGTTCATACGTGTCCTCCATAATATTCATAGCTACAAAAATAAATAATATTTTTTTAAATCCAACATATCTCTCACAAAAACAACGTTTTGCAATTGATTTTCGGCAAATGTGGAAAGGTTTTCGCTACTGACAAATTACACAGCATTTCAGTCACTATGTATAGATACCCTTTGCCGGCAATCGCCTATCTTTGTAGCATCTATTCATTATATATAATTACAGAACAATACCATGAAAAAACTACTTTACCCGTTTGTGGTTCTGGCGTTGATGGCTTGTGGCGAAAAACAACAAGCGCCCATCGATCGCGAAGCACTTGTCGATCGTAATTCTCCTCAAGTAACTGCTTTTGATTCTTTAGCTTCCCTTTCTGTAGGCAATGGCGAGTTTGCCTTTACGGTAGATGCTACCGGTTTGCAGACATTCCCCGAAATGTATACGAAGGGGGTTCCGTTGGGAACACAAAGCCAATGGGGCTGGCATGAATTTACAAACCCCAAAGGGTACAGGCACGAGGAAACACTGAAAGATTATGATTTTGGTCGCGGACGTATGGAACCTTATTCGGTGCAGTTCAATGAAGACGGCCGGCAGAAAGAGGCTGCCAACTGGTTCCGTGTCAATCCCCATCGCCTGCACCTCGGTATGGTGGGCTTTGAATTTGGACGTGATCCTCTTGCCGTGGCGCAGGTGACGGATATAAAACAAAAACTGAACCTTTGGGAAGGTGTCATCAATAGTAGCTTTAAATTGGATGGCAAACCGTTTGAGGTACAGACCGCCTGTCATCCGAAAGCCGATATGGTGGCTGCCACCATTCGATCGGAAGCGCATGCCGGCGTCAATTTCCGTTTCCCGTATCCTACAGGTGGCCATTGTGATGATGCTTGCAACTGGACTTCGAATGATAAGCACTCTACGGCCATTGTCAGTCAGGATGAACAACAGGTTGTATTGAAACGTACCTTGGATGCCACTACCTATTATGTAACGATTCGTTGGGAGGGCAAAGCAACGTTCGGAGAAAAAGAGAAAAACTATTTTGTGCTTACCCCCGAAGAGGATATCCTGGCATTTACTTGTGCCTTTACTCCGGAAAATTCTTCTCCGGAAATGTCTACTTCCGAACAGACCCGGCAGGCTGCCGCCCAATACTGGACCGCTTTCTGGAAAAATGGCGCTGCTGTTGACTTTTCTGCCTGTACGGATGAACGTGCCGGAGAATTGGAACGTCGTGTCGTATTGAGCCAATATCTGCTCGCCATCCAATGTGCCGGAACTACTCCGCCACAAGAAACCGGACTGACTTATAATTCCTGGTTCGGTAAATTCCATTTGGAAATGATCTGGTGGCATCAGGCGCAATTTGCTTTGTGGAATCGTGCCGATCTGCTTGACCGCACTTTAGGATGGTACGAAACTGTAGAGCCCGTTGCCCGTGAAATAGCCGGCAGACAAGGTTTTGATGGAATACGATGGATGAAGATGACCGATCCGAGCGGCACGGAGGCGCCTTCTAAAGTAGGCAGTTTCCTGATCTGGCAACAGCCGCATTTCATCTATCTGGCAGAACTGGTGTATCGCAACAATCCTTCGGATGAAATAATCAGGAAATACAACCGGCTGGTACAGGAAACCGCCGACTTTATGTATTCCTTTGCTACTTATGATGAATTGGAAGGGCGTTTTGTGTTGAAAGGTGCTATTCCCGCGCAAGAAACGCTTCGTGCTTCTGAAACAGTAAACCCTCCTTTCGAGCTTTCGTACTGGCATTTCGCTATGGAGACAGCACAGAAATGGCGCGAGCGTGCCGGTGAAAAGCGGAATTTGGAATGGGATGAGATGATTGATAAACTCTCTCCGTTGGCCTATAATGAAGATAAACTGTATCTGGCTGCCGAAACAGCTACGGATACTTATAAGGATATTCGTTTCACCTCCGATCATATGGCCGTGTTGGGTTCAGTCGGTATCCTTCCGATGAATAAACTGATTCGCGATGATTATATGAAAAATACCCTGCATTGGATTTGGGACAACTGGAACTGGGGCAAAACCTGGGGATGGGATTATCCGATGACAGCTATGAATGCCGCCCGTTTGGGTGAACCGGAAAAGGCTGTCGGTGCTCTGCTGATGGACAAACGCACCAATACTTATCTGGTGAACGGACACAATTACCAGGATGGCCGTCTGCGCGTATACCTGCCCGGTAACGGTGGCTTGTTGACTGCCATCGCCATGATGTGTGCCGGATGGGACGGTTGCCAGGTTGAGAACCCCGGCTTCCCGAAAGACGGAACTTGGAATGTACGCTGGGAGGGACTGAAACCGATGCCGTAAAATAATGAAGCCTCTCCCCAACCCTCTCCGGGGGAGAGGGGGTACAGATACTCTTGTCTATTAATTGGATACTTTTGTCTATTAATCAGTTGCAAAACTAACTTAGCTCCCTCTCCTACGGAGAGGGTTGGGGAGAGGCTTCGTTCCTATTGAATAATTATTAATCATGAATCGTTATTTATCTTTCTTTTTATTAAGTTGTTTCGGTTTGTCGGCCGGATGCGTATGTGCGCAGAAGCCGGTAAAGCGAATCGGAGATTTTATAGAATCCACTTCTTATAATGATCATAAACGGGGAGCATCCCGCAGTTTGCAATATTATCCGGAGGGGGATGATTTTGTTTGTGTCAATGGTAAGAATCGTTATACACGTGCTTTGTATGGCAGTTGGTCTCCTTTCCGGTTGGAAACGAGTGACCGGCCTGTATTTGCCACTTATGATAAACGGAACAGTAAGAATATCCGTTTCAGGATTTCCATGCCCGGTGGTTACTCGGCCATGCTCGATTCTGTAGGTTATTGTGAAGCCCGCTATACGCCCGGACGTCGGAGTTATCATCTCACTGACCCGGCTTGGGGAAAAGGAGAACTTCGTATCTCTGCTTTGGCATTGCCGGATGTTGATGGGGCTATCTGGAAGCTGGAACCGGTCGGTTTCTCTTCTCAGTCGGTGCTTACGGCCGTTATGTCGGAGATCAAGGCACACCGTCTGAATCGTAATGGCGATATGGGTGCCGATCCGGCCGATAGTTTCGAAGCACCGGAGAATCCGCAGCAAGTGGAGACTTGTGATATGCGTCTGAAAAATGGGGTTGCTTATCTGGTGTTCCGGGATTTCTCTATTAAAATGCTTGGCAAGAAAGAGGGAAGCCGCTTGTATGAAAAGGCGGAAAAGGTCCGTGCGGAATTGGCTTCCCGTATCCGGATAGAAACGCCGGATGCTTATTTGAATACGCTGGGAGGGGCTCTTGCCCTTGCTGCCGATGGAATTTGGGATGGGCAAGTCTGGTTGCATGGTGCGGTAGGTTGGCGTATGCCGCTAAGTGGCTGGCGCGCTGCTTATACCGGGGATGCTTTAGGCTGGCACGATCGGGCCCGTACGCATTTTGATGCCTATGCGGCCAGCCAAGTCACAGAGATTCCCAACACGATATCTCATCCGGCACAGGATTCCGTCCTTAATCTGGCCCGTTCGGAAAAGCGGTGGGGGACTCCCCAATACAGCAATGGGTATATTTGCCGTAATCCCCGCAACAATACCCAGATGCATCATTACGACATGAATCTTTGCTATATAGACGAACTGCTTTGGCATTTCAACTGGACGGGAGATTTGGAGTATGCCCGCCAGATGTGGCCGGTGCTCGTCCGCCATCTGGCATGGGAGAAGTTGAATTACGATCCCGATAATGACGGGCTTTATGATGCTTATGCATGTATCTGGGTCAGTGATGCCCTTTATTACAACAGTGGTGCCGTCACTCATTCTTCTGCCTATAATTACCGTGCCAATAAGATGGCGGCTGTTATTGCCGAAAAAATAGGTGAAGACCCTACGCCTTACCGGGAAGAAGCCGGGAAGATATTACGGGCCCTTAATGCACGTTTATGGTTGTCTGATAGGGGACATTGGGCCGAATATCAGGATTATATGGGGCATCGCCGTTTGCATGAGTCTGCCGGAGTGTGGACCATCTATCATGCCCTCGATAGTGAAGTGGCCGACCCTTTTCAAGCCTATCAGGCCACCCGTTATGTCGATACGGAAATTCCTCATATCCCTGTTCGTGCCAACGGCTTGGAAGAAAAAGGGTATGCCACCATTGCTACGACCAATTGGTTGCCTTACTCATGGAGCGTCAATAACGTAGCTTTTGCAGAGGTGATGCATACGGCACTGGCCTATTTCCAGGCAGGGCGTCCGGAAGCCGGATATAAGCTGATGAAGAGCTCTGTCCTCGACGGCATGTACATCGGTGATAGTCCGGGCAATTTCGGGCAGATTAGTTTTTATGATGCCGCCCGTGGGGAGTGTTATCGTGATTTCGGTGATCCGGTAGGGGTTGCTTCCCGGCTTCTGATTCAGGGATTATTCGGGATTCTGCCCGATGCTCTGAATGACAAGTTGGTGATTCGTCCCGGGTTTCCGGCAGAATGGGATAAAGCGTCTCTTGCCACTCCCGATTTATCTTACCGTTTCCGTCGTGAGGGAATGCGGGATATTTATACGGTCAAACAGCATTTTGCCAATCCGATGGAGCTGAGTTTACAGATAAATGCTTTTAAAGAGAGAATCGAGTCGGTGAAGGTAAACGGCATTTCTGCCAAATGGGCATTTGTAGAATCCGCTTCGGGCTGTCCGGTGATGGCTGTCACGGCACCTGCTGCCGGGGAGACGGTTGTTGAAATTATCTGGAGCGGTGCTTCCCTTCGGAGGTTTTCTCAGGAGCCGTTGGAAGTACATCCCGGACAAGACTTTTCCTTGACGGCTTTGGAAGGCACTGTTTATGATAAATTTTATGATCCTCAAGGGATACTTGTTGATCCTACTGTAGATAAAAAACGGTTAGCGGCTCGGATTTCCGGTCAAACGGGGCATCATACTTTTTTTGTATTGGTAGAACAAGAGGAAATGAAATGGTGGCAACCGGTGAATGTAAATATAAAGCAGGAGATGATGCCGGCCGTTCTCCCGTTCACCCATGTAAAGGCGGATTCGTGCGAACCAATCGATATCACTTCGGCATTCAATGCTTCGGTTACCGATATCTATCGTAATGAGTATCTTTCTCCCCGTTCGCCTTACACTACTTTGCAACTTCCGAAACAGGGAATTGGAGAATGGTGTCATCCCACGTTGACGGCGGATATCGATGATTCCGGCATGAGAGCATTGGTACGTGACGGGCTGCTGTCTACTAATTTAGGAGTATCGTTCCGTACACCGGAAAAAGGAAATAACATCGCTTTCACCTCCTTGTGGGATAATTATCCGGATAGTCTGTCGATACCTCTTACGGGCAGAGCCTCCCGTGCCTATCTGTTGATGGCCGGTAGTACGAACCATATGCAATGTCATATTGTCAATGGGGTCGTTCGTGTGCATTATGCAGATGGAACCGCAGAGACTTTAGAACTTGTCAATCCGGAAAACTGGTGTCCGATCGAACAGGACTTTTATGTCGATGGTATGGCTTTCCGGCTCCAATCTCCTCGTCCGTATCGTCTACATCTTAAATCAGGATTGGTCAGTAATAATCTTGAAAAAGATTTGAATATAACTGGAGTATACGGACGCCCGATCGATGGGGGTGCGGGTATACTGCTCGATATGCCATTGAATCCGGATAAGGATTTGAAGCGTATAACCTTGGAGACCGTATCCAATGATGTCGTTATCGGCTTAATGGGAATTACCTTACAAAAATAAAAGAACGAATGAACCGCATTGTATTAAACGAAACATCCTATTTCGGTGCTGGCTGCCGTAGCGTGATCGCTGTGGAAGCCGCCCGTTGTGGATTCAAGAAAGCTTTCTTTGTGACCGACAAAGATCTCATCAGGTTTGGCGTAGCTGCCGAAGTAATGAAAGTATTCGAAGCTAATAATATCCCCTATGAGCTTTACAGTGATGTGAAAGCCAATCCGACCATTGCCAATGTGCAGAACGGAGTAGCTGCCTACAAGGCGTCGGGTGCCGATTTTATTGTAGCGTTAGGTGGAGGTTCTTCTATCCAATGCTTTGCTGTTACCGTATGTCATGGAGTATAACGCGGAATCTCCGGCTGCTTCGAAATACATCCGGATTGCCGGGGCGATGGGAGTAAATACGGATGGCATGACGGAGGCAGAAGGGTGCAGGCAGCTATCGATGCAGTGAGAACCCTTTCGGTAAGCATCGATATTCCTCAGAAACTGCATGAAATCAATGTCAAAGAAGAAGATATTCCGGCATTGGCCGTAGCTGCTTTTAATGATGTATGTACCGGAGGTAATCCGCGTTCCACCTCTATAGAAGATATTGAAGCTATTTATCGGAAGGCTTTTTAAAGTTCCGGGTACCGGTATTCCGCTTAAAAAGAGTGTAACCAACATCTCTATTAAATTTAAAATCACCCATACCACAGTTTTAACTGCGCTGTAAAAGTTGGATATAAAACTTTAGGAGTGCAGTTCTATTTGACTGTGGCATGGGTGATTCTATTGAAAGGGGCATTTTCTTAGTTCCTGTTTTTGTGAAGTTTCACGGTTTTAGTTACCGTCCGGTTTTTCTATTTCTGTAAACGGACTGTCATTCCAATGAAAGTTTTCCACAGCGTCCGGATGTGCCGGATCGTAAGGCTGGTAATCTTCTCTCAGGTATTGAATAAGGTCAATTTCTGCTTTCTTCATCCCTTCGATCACACATTTGGCAATCTGATATGCACCATAGGGGTTGAAATGGGTATTGTCTTCCAAAGCTTTATCTTGTCCCGGATAAGTACCTGCCGGATAGTGTACGAAAGCTTTCTTTGAGGCTTCTACTCCCATGGCTTCGTATAGGGTGCGGGTCATTTCGTTCAAGTCTATTAAAGGAACGTTCTCTTTGGCGGCCAGCCAACGCATGGCATCCGGATAATCCTCGTGTGTGTCTTGTATTTTACCGTCTGCTCCGAAACTGCGACGTTGGGTCGGGGTGACCAATACGGGATGTGCTCCGTGTGCACGGGTTTCGTCTATAAAGGTTTTCAGGCTGGTCATATAAGAGTAGAATGCTCCTTTCCCGGGTCCTTTCTGCTTTTGGTCATTATGGCCGAACTCCATGAACACATAGTCTCCGGGTTTCATTTGGGTTAGTGCCTTTTTCAAGCGTTTGGCTGCAATGAATGTATTGGCGCTTTCTCCGGATTCGGCATAATTGGCAAAGCAGATATTTTCATTGAAAAAACGTGGAATCATTTGTCCCCAACTTCCCCAAGGTTCATTATCCTGGTCTACTACTGTAGAATTTCCGCATAAAAAGACAGTGGGGACATTGTCCGTTCTCTCTATCGTTAATTCCGATACGCAAGGTGATTTTCCATTAAATTCTAATGTCAGCTTATCGTCCCAGTTCAGTTTGCGTTTTTCACGAGGTTTGATGCGTACTTGCTCGGTGTCCGAAATACGGGTGTTTCGCTTATTGATGGTAAATATGCAAGGTATCATTTCTCCTTTCTCGCTTTTAATGTTCTCAAAGAACAAACGACGCGATTCGCCTCTTATGGTAGTTTCTCCTCTCTTCTTACCGGATCCTAACAGTACTGTTATTCTATAATTTCCATCGGGAATTTGTACGGAAAAGAAAAAAGGAGCTGTATCTGAGGAGGTCGATACTGGCTGCAAGTCATAGCCGTATCCTTTACTTTCCGAAAAGAGATCGGTAGGGGTAACTTTAATGTAACCTTCTTTTGTGCTTTTTTCTTGCCTGAAATCGAATTTATAGTTTTGTGCCGTACTTGTTAAGACAGTGAATAATCCAACTGTCAAAATAGAAATGTTTTTATGTATTCTCATGATAATATAATATTGAAAAAGACTTTCTGTAATGAAAGTGCTAATTTACAATATTTTATTGTTAAAAGGAATACTGAATTGCTGTGAAAAATAAGTTTCGAATATTGTACTATTCTATATGATGGAAAAAGTATTTAATGTGCTTTTTCAATGCAGGGATTTTCAAACTGAGCTGATGTTTTTGGATCAACGTAAAAATCTGAGGGGTAATTTTAAAAATTAGTATCTTTGCCTTCAAATTTATTTAGTATGGATTCCAATGGTTATCGCCTTCTGCTTCCTGAAGGTACT